>OJGU01000240.1_pt1 | contig 37202 bp, 34 predicted proteins | sample 1594741 | NCBI WGS metagenome assembly OJGU01 (sample SAMN05416841, study PRJEB24817) | seawater metagenome | isolation source: Sea water | place: Canada:Atlantic | collected 2013-07
AGACAGCCTTTTGATCGGTCAATGAAAAGGTTACGCGAGGTCTCCAGCGCCAGGCCAAACAGTGGCACCTTACGCAGCTCTTTCTTGATCACCCAGCGGTATTGCAGCCCCAATGCCAGCACCAGGGCCGGGGGATCAAAATAGGACGCATGGTTGCTGAGGATAACGTAGCGCTGGGCCGGGTCGATGTGCTCGCGTCCGCTGACTTTCAGCCGGATACCGGTGAGTTTGAGCATGCACCAGGCGTATACCTGGGTGCCGTGAAAGGCGGCGTTGCCGCTACGGCCGGCAAGAGCGGCGACAACTATGGGCAGGAACAGGATCAGCGTGAGCAGCGCAGCCCAAAACAGGATCCAGACAGCTTTGAGGGTGTTCAACATAGCAGGCCCTGAGCAAACTGACAGTTAGGCGATCGCCCGGCGGCAGGGGATAAAAGATGTCGCATTGGGGTGGGAATCACAAAATCCACTCACAAAAAAAGGCAGCCGAGGCTGCCTTTTTGGCGGTGCCCTACTATCCGTTAGATAGCAGTAACGTTTTCCGCCTGAGGACCTTTCTGGCCCTGGGTAACGGTGAACTCAACCTGCTGGCCTTCTGCCAGGGTCTTGAAGCCGCTGCCCTGAATTGCGCTGTAGTGAACGAATACGTCCGGGCCGCCTTCACGAGTGATAAAGCCAAAGCCTTTTGCTTCGTTGAAGAACTTAACAGTGCCGGTAGTAGTAGACATACTTAAACTTCCTGAAATCAATCATTTTATCTTGCCGCCAGGCCATCGTCGTGATGCCTGATCAGCGTTTACGGAAATACAGAATTCGCGGAATCAAAAACAGGACGGTCACTACTAACTGCGGAGGTACGTCTTATTCATGAAAGCTTTACTGAATCTTTCCTACGAAAATAACTTTACTCTTTGTTTTTCGGATTGCCAAGCGTATTTTTAATTTATTGCGTACGTAGTGTTACCCATTATCCCCGGACCAGACCGAAGGTGTAAATTCCCAGCGCTGTCATGAGGATAGAGCCAACAACATGGGCGAGAATTCCAGCCAGGGCCATGCTCCATTTGCCTTCCTGGATAGCGGAAAGCATTTCCAGGGAGAAGGTGGAGAAGGTGGTCAGGGCGCCGCAAAGACCGGTAATGGCAAACAGGCGCCACTCCGGTGCCAACGAGGTGCCATGCACGAAATAGCCAATAAGCAGGCCGACGAGCCAGCCGCCGGAGAGGTTGGCGGCGAGGGTGCCATAGGGAATGGCGTGGTAGCTGCTGTTGAGCCAAAGGCCCAGGGCCCATCTCAGGTTCGCGCCGATGACGGCTCCGGTGCTTACCGCCAGGATTGATAGCCACATTCCCAAATTACCTCATGATTTGGTGACCGCCGGATGTTGCCATCCGGCGTCCCTCAATCCAAACCCCTATACCGTCTGTCAGGCCGGGTTGTGGTCGATCAGCGTGTCCTTGTTGCGGGCGAACTCGTCGAACGGGAAGTCGTCGACGGTCAGCATTTCCAGGACCACGGCTTCGTACTCGCGCATGAACTCGGCCTCTTCCTTGGTGAAGATGTCCGCTTCCAGTGCGGCTTCGAAGCGTTCTTCCGGATGCAGTGCATCCATCGGCAACTGGCCCTTGGCATACGCCTTGGTGACTTTGCGATAAAGCTGTTCGGCCTTGTCGTAATCCTTCAGCAATATGTTGTATTGAGCAATGGGATTCTCAACCGCACCCTTGCCTTCGCCAGCCGTCGTCCAGGCGCCGGCCAGCAGCTTTTCACGCACAGGGCTGTCGGTAGAGATGGCTTTTGCCAGTTTGCGGGCCAGATCATCATGGGGCTGATCCCAACGACGGCCAAGGGGCATAGTGATGGCACGCAAGGCCATAGCGACCGGGCGGTTGGGAAGGTTCTGGAGGAATTCTTCCATGGCGGTTTCCGCTCGGTTCAGCAACAACGCCATGCTGTACTCCATCAGGTCGCGCTCACCGTCAACCGGCTGGGTTTCATGCCAGTTCTTGAGCACCATGGAGGCCAGGTAAAGATTGGCCAGCACATCACCAAGGCGGGCAGAGATCAGCTCACGCATTTTCAGCTCCGACCCCAGCGTAGTCATAGCGGCGTCGGCGCACAGGCCGAAGGCGGCACTAAAGCGGGCCACACCCTGGGCGTATTTGCGCGCATTGTGGTCAAACGGCACGTCGGGTTTGCCGATACCCAGAGCCTGGGTGAACGCACGAGCAGCGTTGCCGAAGATCAGGCCAGCGTGGCCGAAAAAGGCATCGTCGAACGCGTCGATGTCATCGTTGTCTTTGGCCGCCAGCTCCTTTAGTACATAGGGATGACAGCGTATTGCACCCTGACCGAAGATCATCAGGCTGCGGGTCATGATGTTGGCGCCTTCCACAGTGATGGAAACCGCCGCACCACTGAAGCCGATACCCAGGTAGTTGCGGGGGCCAAGGGTGACCGTCTTACCACCATGCACATCCATGGCGTCGGTCAGGACACCGCGCTGGAATTCGGTCAGGTGGTACTTGAGAATCGCCGACGGCACCGCCGGTTTTTCGCCTTTGTCGATCATGTTCGCGGTGTGGTTCACCGCCGACTGGGCGATGTAGGTCTTGGCGGCAATACGGGCCAGTGGCTCCTGCACGCCCTCCATGTCCGCCACCGGGGTATTGAACTGGCGACGAATGCGGGTGAAGCCACCTGCCGTGCCCACGGAGTAGGCAGCCGCCCCGGCCGCACCGGATGGCAGGGTAATACAGCGCCCCACGGAGAGACACTCGACCAGCATGCGCCAGCCCTGCCCCGCCATTTCCTGGCCACCGATGATGTAATCCAGCGGAATGAACACGTCGGTGCCCTTGATCGGGCCGTTCATGAACGGGGTGCCGATGGGACAATGCCGGCGGCCGATTTCCATGCCCTTGGTATCACGGGGAATCAGCGCACAGGTAATACCGTAGTCCTTGGTGTCGCCAAGCAGTCCGTCGGGGTCGAACATGCGGAAGGCAAGACCAACCACGGTGGCAACCGGCGCCAGGGTAATCCAGCGTTTCTCGAAGTTGAGGCGCAGACCCAGCACTTCCTTGCCCTCGAACTCGCCCTTGCAGACCACACCGGTGTCCGGCAGTGAGGTGGCATCCGAGCCAGCGCGGGGACCGGTCAGGCCGAAGCAGGGAATATCACGCCCATCCGCCAGCCGGGGAAGATAGTGATTCTTTTGTTCGTCGGTGCCGTACTTGACCAGCAGCTCACCCGGGCCGAGGGAGTTGGGCACGCCCACGCTGACCATCAGCATCTCGTTGGCCGCCAGCTTCTGCAACACCGCTGTTTGCGCCTTGGCAGAGAAGTGCAGGCCACCGTATTCCTCGGGAATGATCATGCCGAAGAATTTCTCTTTCTTGAGGAACTCCCACAGTTCCGCCGGCAGATCAGCACGTTCAACGGCCAGGTCCCAGGCGTTGCACATGGAAATAGCCTGGGTGCACTGGTTGTCAACAAAGGCCTGCTCTTTCTCAGACAGGCCCGTGTTGCGGTTGATCAGCAGGCTGTGCCAGTCGGGGCGCCCGGTAAACAGCTCGCCATCCCAACTGACGGTCCCCGCTTCCAGGGCCACTTTTTCGGTATCGGACACCTTGGGAGCCACTTTCTTGAACATGGCGAATACCCGCGGGGTCAGCCAGCTCCGGCGAAATCCCGGCAGGCCTGCAGCGGCGGTAACGGCGGCGCCGATAAACAGTATGAGCGCGAGCAATCCCGACGCCAGAAATAGCGAAAGCACGCCTGTTACTACCATCACTCCGATGGCTGGCTTGGCACCGGATTCCTTGCGCATCACAACAAGAAGGCCGGTAACAGCAGCAAGAAACAGTATGAAAGTCATCATGGATACTCTCTGTTGTCCGTGGTTTTGAATGTCAAAAACTACAATTTGTTACGTTCAACCTACCTGATCAGATGAATACTGACCAGCAACTGGTTCACCTTCAGGCAGTTACAATCACGCGAATGCCTTCCAGTGACAGGCTGGCCTGCTCCAGTAACGTCTCCGCGGCGTCCAACTGTTTACGGAAGAAATCAATTTCGTCGTCACGAATGGTCGGATTAACCTTCTTCATTGCCTCAAGACGCTGAATTTCCGCCCCGAACACGCTTCTGACCTGGGCCAGGGCCGACGTCTTCAGAGGTTCCAGGTGCGGCTCGGCAAGGCGTTCGGCATGATCGACCATGGTTTCCACCTGCGGGCGAATCTGCGGCACGATGGCCTGGGCGGTGCGCCTGCGGATGTTCGAGCACATATCGTTGAGCCGGTCATGCGGCAGGGTTGCCGACAAGTCACGCCCGTTCACATCCACCAGCAGCCTCAACGGCGAGACTGGCAGGTAACGGGACAACTGCAGCGATTCAGGCGCCGGGCAATGCACGGTATACAGGGCCTCCAGCAACAGGGTGCCGGGTGGCAGCGCCTTGACCGTCATACTGGCCAGGGCCGCCTTACCCAGCCCGGAACTGGTGACCGATTCCATGATGCCGGTCACCAGTGGATGCTCCCAGCTCATAAAGGCCATGTCTTCGCGCTCAAGGGCCTGCTGACGACTCCAGGTAACGGTCAGGCCGTCTTCCGGCAGTTCGGTCACATGTCCGGCCTGGTATTGCTCGCCCGGTCTCAGCACGTCGGCATGCTCGGAATGATCCTCGACATCAACGCCGAGGATATCGCAGGCCTCGATCATATAATCACGGACCTGGGCGGATTCTTCCTCGGATTCAATCTGGCTGATCAACGCCTCTGCCACGTCCGGACGGCAGGAGTTAAGCTCGATGAGCGCGTCGCGACCGTTGCGCAGCAACGTACGCAGGCGCTGGGCCTCAGCCAGCGAAGCATCCACCAGCGCCGGCAGGTCATCCGTCGCACCATCAATGACGGCTTGCCACTGCGCGGCCACATGATCGTGGACAGCGACACCCACGGAGCAACTTTCATTGAACGCGTTCAGGCCTTCCTCAAACCAGCGGTACTGGACCTCCTGAGCCGTTCCCTGCAGGTAGGGGATATGGATGTCGATGGTGTCGGTCTGGCCAATCCGGTCGAGCCGGCCGATGCGCTGTTCCAGCAAGTCCGGGTTGGCGGGCAGATCGAACAGGATCAGGTGATGGGCAAACTGGAAATTACGGCCCTCACTGCCGATTTCCGAGCAGATCAGTGCCTGAGCGCCCTGTTCGGTGTCGGCGAAGTAAGCTGCGGCCCGGTCCCGCTCGATCAGGCTCAGATGTTCATGGAAGGCGGCGCTGCGGATACCGGCACGCAGTTGCAGGTAATGCTCCAGGGCCATCGCGGTCGAGGCGTGGGCACAGATCACCACCACCTTGGCCGGCTTGAGGCCGGTCAGGGTCTTCTCCAGCCAGGCGACACGGGGGTCTTCCGCCAGCCATTGTTCTTCGTCCACGGCCGTTTCGGGCGTTAACCCGGCTACCCCCTGACAAACATCTCCCTGCTGGTAGAGTTCCGGGCAGGGTAACGCAACCGGTAGCGGATGGCGCTCCGGGAAACCCTTGATGGCGGCGCGCGTATTCCGGAACAGCACCCGACCGGTACCGTGACGGTCCAGCAATGCGTCAACCACGGCCTGCTCCGGATCCTGGGATGCCATCAAACCTTCCAGCTCATCACCCAGCCAGCCCTCGAGGGCTTTCCGATCCGCGTCGGAGAGAGCGTTTACACCTTGCTCTCGGATATGGGAAACCACCCCATTGATGACTTCGTATTGCTTTTCCTCTTCCCGGAAAGTCTCCAGATCGTGAAAACGTGCCGGGTCCAGTAATCGTAGGCGGGCAAAATGGCTGGCCACCCCCACCTGCTCCGGGGTTGCGGTCAACAGCAGCAAGCCATTGCTGGCTTCTGAAAGCTGCTCGACCAGCCGATATTCAGGGCTCGCCGCTTCCGGGCTCCAGGCCAGGTGATGGGCCTCGTCCACCACCATCAGGTCCCAACCGGCGGCAATGGCATCCGCCTGGGCCTGTTCGCTGGTCATCAGGAAATCCAGGCTGCACAGTGCAAGCTGTTCACTCTCAAACGGGTTTTCATCGGCATCGGTCATGTCGTCATCCTCTTCCGACAGCCCCTCCAGATCCTCCATGGCCTCATACCGGCTGCGATCAATGATCGAGAATCGCAGATTGAACCGCCGCAGCATTTCTACCAACCACTGATGCATCAACGAATCCGGCACCACAATCAGCACCCGACGGGCACGGCTGGTGTGCAACTGATAGTGAAGAATCAGGCCGGCCTCAATGGTTTTACCCAACCCCACTTCGTCCGCCAACAGAACCCGGGGTGCGTAACGTGTTGCCACTTCGTGGGCAATGTAAATCTGGTGTGGCAGGTGCTGTGTGCGCGCACCGATCAGGCCCTGAGCCGAGGATGCCCGCAATCGGTCAAGGTGTTGCGCAGTGGCCATCCGCAGGCGAAACGCACCATTGCGATCAAACTGGCCGGCAAACAGCCGTTGATGGGGGGCGGAAAAATCCACAGAACTGCTGAGTTTTACCTCGGAAACCTGGGTCAGGTTTTCCCCGCCGTCATCGGCGTGGTACATCAGCACACCACCGATGTCCTCCACGGCTCTCACAGTGTAGCGTTCGCCGTCAAAGGTCTCGATCGTCTCACCAATCTGGTAGATGATCCTCGACAGCGGGGCATTGTCGATGGCGTAGGTGCGCTCCTCGTCCGCCGCCGGGAAACCCAGCGTTACACGGCGGCCTGAGATGTCCGTGACAATACCAAGGCCGAGCGCGGTATCGCTGTGACTGACCCAACGCTGACCAATTACAAATTCCGATGTATCCAAGAAACCTCCGACAGATTTAAATCACCGTAACTGCTTTATACGTCTGTGTTCGAGGGACCGTTCTCACGCACCCAATAGGCGGTGGCACCACAAACCGCGGCAGGCACCACCACCAGGTTCAGCACCGGCACCATGGCCGCCAATGCCACCGGCAGGCCAAACCCGAGGGCCGACAGGCGAGTGTCACCCAGCAGCCGCCGCAAGGCCGGGAAACTGACCCGATGGTTGTCCGCCGGGTAGTCCACGTACTGCAGCGACATCATCCAGCAATTGAAGACGAACCACAGCACGGCCGCCACCAGATTGACCACCGGGATAACACCGATAATGAAAAGGCCAATGGCCCTGGGCAGGTAGTAGAGGATTTTCTGCACCTCCCGCCAGAGAGAGCGGGGAATATCCCGTATGATCTGGCTCCAGCCATCGTCGGTGCTGACCTCCTGACCGGTCAGGTGCTTTTCCGTCAGCTCCGACAGGTAACCGTAGAAGGGCGAGCCGATGAGGTTCGCCAGGATCACGAACCCGTAAGCCAACATCAACAGGATGACGGCGCCGTAGAGAATCCAGAACAACCAGTCGAGGCTTTGTAGCCACGCCCAATCCGGTAACCAGCTCATGGCTGTGGCAATCATCGCTGCAAAGAGTTCAGCCAGAAAGTAGAACAGGAGGCCGAATAACAGAATATTAATAACCAGGGGAATAACGACGAACAATCTCAGTCCAGGCTCTCGTATCAGCCGGAATCCTTCTCCAAGGTAACCCAGGCCGCGGAAAAAATTACCTTTCAACATACCTCGCAGCACCTCAGCTTCAATGACAGTGACGGGGCGCAAAGCATATCATGTTGCAAACTCCACCACAGCCCGACGGTGACCATGGCATTCCTGAGGCAACGCATTCTGATTCTGCTCGAGTATCAGCCTTTTTGGCGGGCAGTGCTGGTTCTCTCGACCGCCGCCATCATCTACCTTGCAACCACCAGCCAGCCCTACCCGATTCCCTCGGCAGCAAGCGACAAGGTCAATCACCTGCTGGCATTCTTCGAATTGACGGTGGTTGCCCGGCTGGCTTGGCCGAACCTGGGGAAACCGTGGATTGCCATCGGCCTGCTGGCGTTCGGGCTGGGCATTGAGCTTGTCCAGGCCCAACTCCCCTATCGGACCTTTGCCATGGCCGATATTCTCGCCGACGCTGCTGGCATTGCTATCGGGCTACTACCGTGTCCCGGTTTTATAAGGCCACACAAGCAAAGCGACCGGCCCATCGCTCACGCCAACAACCGTCAATAAAACACCACGCAGCGGACTTGAGATATCAACCTGGACCCGTGTGAGATATATCCTACAAACACGTAGGATCTTGCTGCGACGTAGCGTAGGCTTCCCCGGAAGCAGCACCCGCCGACATCTCAATTTACTGATATTAAAGAACTTATGAAAGAATCACTGCCAGTATGGCCGCGTTGGCGTGCACAGTTCACATGTTTGTAAAACTGAGATTGGTATAGTGATCACATCAAGGATGACAGGGAAATGGACGACGCACTGGACGCACCCCGGCAATTGGATGCAGGGAGAAGCAGGGACACAAGGATGGCTCGCTTAAAGGAGATTCTTCGGATCGCTGGCTCGGACGCCGGCACCAGGGACTGGCAAGGGAAACCGGCAACAAGGTAGTTGCCAACAGCGCAGGGACGCGACACCTGTTCCGAGAAAGGGTAACCGAAAGGTTGCCCTTTTTTTTCGCCCGCTCTCAGGTCATCGAGCTCTCGCCCGCCAGGTACACCCGCACCCGATTAAACTCCTCAAACTCATTCAGGTCTGGCCAGGTGCGGCCTTCGATCACTTCCTGCTGCTGGTAGTGGTCGTCACCCAGGTTCCGCAAGCGAGAATCCGCCAGTATCACCAAAGGCGCGGCTCGCCTGAACTCGGACAGCAGCGGGCGATTTTCCGGGTCATACAACACGTCCGCCGCGGTCACAACGTCCACATCGCTCGGTCGCATTGCCCAATCGGCGCTCAGGGTCACCGACACGCCATTTAACCTGGCGTTTGCCGCTGCCGCGTCCAGTGCGGCCTGGTCGATATCGCAGGCGATGGCCTCACTCGCCCCGGCCATTGCGGCAGCGATGGCCACCACCCCGGAACCGGATCCAAAATCCAACACCTTTTTGCCTTTCACCAGGTGTGGATGTGCCAGGATATAAGCTGCCAATACCTGTCCACTGGCCCAGCAAAACGACCAGTACGCCGGCTCAGCAACCACCGCCTGCGCCTCTTCGTGGCTCAGAGGGCCCTCCAGTACCCCTGGATCGAACAGGTAGAGGACGATGTCGGGGCAACCCGCCGGGGCCGTTACGGCAACCTGCCCCCGGCTGAGGGTTTTCCCAAGATGCTGATCTAGAATGTCGGGGGTCATGGTTACTCCGGAACACAGGCCTGGCAAGGCACGCATTGTAGCGGCAGCGGCGCGGTGGCACACCCGCAGGCGAGCAAAAAACCAGCATGTTCGTTATACTGCTGCCTCATTTCCCGTACGAACCCAAACCTGCCATGCCGTCCAGACCTGATACCAGCGACTACCTCTCCCTGTTCCTGAACGACGTTCCGCTCATGGACGTAAGAGCACCGATCGAGTTCAGCAAGGGCAGCTTCCCAGGTGCTATCAATGCGCCCCTGATGAACGACGAGGAACGCCATAGGGTTGGCATCTGCTACAAAGAAAAAGGTCAGGACAAGGCCATTGAACTGGGCCACCAACTGGTTTCCGGGGACCTCAAGGCGCAACGCATCGAAGCCTGGAAGCGATTTACGGCCACGCGTCCGCAGGGCTACCTGTTCTGCTTCCGCGGGGGCCTGCGTTCCCGGCTGACCCAGCAGTGGATCAAAGACTCTGGCATCGAGTTTCCGCTCATCCAGGGTGGCTACAAGGCCATGCGTCGTTTCCTGATCGACAGCCTGGAAGCCCTCACTGCATCGTCCGACTTCGTTATTCTCAGCGGCCGCACCGGCACCGGCAAAACCCGCGTGCTGAATCAGTTGCCCAACCCTGTTGACCTTGAAGGGTTGGCAAACCATCGTGGCTCCAGTTTCGGTCGTCAGGTAACGCCCCAACCGTCACAGATTGATTTCGAAAACCGCTTGGCCGTTGCCATGCTCAAAGCCCATCATCACGTCGGGGGGTCGGTGTACCTGGAAGATGAAAGCAGACTGGTGGGCCGATGCGCCCTGCCGGAAAGCCTCAGAAACCGAATGGCAGCAGCACCCTTAATGGTGCTGGATCAACCGATCGAAGAGCGAGTACGAATTATCCGCGAAGACTATGTTGACCAAATGACGGCCGACTTCGTGGAACGCGACGGCACAGAAGCAGGCTGGCTCAACTATCGCGACTACCTTCTCAGCGCGCTCGACAGAATCCGGAAACGCCTTGGCGGTGACCGCCATAGCCGACTGCGGCAGATGATGGAGAATGCCCTCGACTGCCAGCACCAATCCGGGGAGACCGGCGCGCACCACGAATGGATCGAGGCACTGTTGCAGGACTACTACGACCCCATGTATGACTACCAGCTCAGCCAGAAGGAAGGTCGCGTTGTTGTGAAGGGAGGGCCGGAAACCATCATCGGGTGGGCCAGTCGTTAATTTACAACGTACAACGCTTCCACCCAAACTGGACGCGCATGTTGTACGTTTGCCACAAACCTCTGCTATAACAAAGCTCAGGCAAATCTCTATTGAACTGCCGTTGTCCCGTCAGATTTCAAGCAACAAGCCACTATTACCGAACAAGGAGTCACTGAATGGAAGATCTTCTGGGAACCAACATTAATGCCTCGGAGCTGTGGGACCAGGCACTCTCGTTGATCATGACCTACGCCCCCAAGGTTGTCCTGGCCATCATCACACTGGTACTCGGCCTTTGGCTGATCAATCGTTGCATCGGGGTTCTCGATAAAAAGCTGGGCGCGAAAGACCCGACACTCAACAAGTTCCTGTGTGGTTTGATAAGCGCCATATTCAAGGTCATGTTGCTGATCTCTGTCGCGTCGATGATCGGCATCGCGACGACGTCCTTCATTGCTGTTATTGGTGCTGCTGGCCTGGCCATTGGCCTCGCGCTCCAGGGCAGCCTTGCGAATTTCGCGGGCGGCGTGCTGATCCTGATCTTCAAGCCGTTCAAGGTGGGTGACACCATCGAAGCTCAGGGCTACCTGGGCGCTGTTGCAGAGATCCAGATTCTCTACACCGTGGTGAACACCTTCGATAACCGCCGCATCGTTATCCCCAACGGCAGCCTGTCCAACGCTACCCTGGTAAACGTCAGCATCTATGACAAGCGCCGCTGCGACATGACCTTTGGCATCCACTATGACGACGACATCGACAAGGCCAAGGCCATCCTGAAGCGGCTGTTCGACGAAGACGAACGTTCACTGCAGGACCCGGAACCACGCATCTGCGTGGGCAGTCTTGGCGACAACTCCGTAAACCTCATGTTCCGAGCCTGGGTCGCCACTGATGACCTCTGGCCGTACTACTGGGACATGCACGAAAAAGTGAAGAAGGCATTCGACGCCGAGGGCATTACCATTCCGTTCCCACAGCGGGATGTGCATGTCTACAAATCCGAGTGATTGGTATCTCATTAACACACACTGTTACTCGCATTCTGTACAGCCTCAACTAAGCTGACCAGTAATGGCGATGAAGTTGCACCAGCGATTTCATCGCCAACCACCGGGGCCGGGGCAATAGAAACCACCGGTTCCAGTACCGCTGTCATTGCTGGTAGGAGGTTGTCACTATGCCGGTACAGCAGTTGAAGGAATACCTCGATCAGGCAGGCGTGGAATACATGTGCCTGTCTCACCCCCCTGCGTTCACCGCCCAGCAACTCGCCCACCACGTCAAAATCGCCGGCGACCGGGTCGTGAAAACCGTCATTATCGAGCTGGATGGCAAAATGGCCATGCTGGTCATGCCCGCTACCTGGCGCATCCGTTGGGACCGATTGACCCACATCCTGGATACCGATTTCGTTGATCTTGCGGACGAACAGGAATTCCAGGATCGCTTCCCCGAGTGCGAAGTGGGCGCCATGCCACCATTCGGCAACCTGTTCGATATGTCCGTGTATTGCGCAGAAGCTCTGACACGGCAACCGGAACTCGCCTTTGCCGCTGGCAGTCACACCGAATCCATCCACATGAAAACGTCAGATTTCCTGGAAATGGTGCATCCGATGGTGCTGGAGCAGGGATTTGTGAAACCAGGCGCGCAAAAGCCAGCCTGGCTCAAGGGCCGCGCCCGCAGGGCTGAGTCCCTGACCAGCAGCCCCACCGCCAACCTGGCCGGTTACTGACACCAAAAAACCGGCCCAGGCTTGATCCGGACGGCTTGTCTGGATGCGTCCATCGCGTAAACTGGGCGTATCAGACAGGAACCCGTTATGACTCAAGCCTTTGATATTGTGATTGTCGGTGCCGGCATGGTCGGTGCTGCCCTCGCGACCGGACTTGGCCGCAGTGGCTTCCGCGTGGCCCTGGTTGACCGTGGCTCCGCCTCTGAATTCGATCCCTCACTGCCTCCGGACATCCGCGTATCAGCCCTGAGCGCCGGCAGTGAGCGCTACCTCAACGATCTTGACGTCTGGCCCAGCATGCTCGCCATGCGTGCCACCCCCTACGCCCGCCTGGCGGTATGGGACGAGACCCGTCACCCACTCAGCAACCTGCTGCCCCGCAAGGTCGCCGATGTGGTGTTTGACGCCAGCAACCTGTCCGCCCGACACCTGGGGCATATCGTGGAGAATCGCATTACCCAGCAGGCGTTGTGGAACAGCGCCGCGGCTCTGCACTCGGTCTCCCTGTTTCCCGACAACGCTGTCAGTCACCTCGAAAACGGCGACAACCACGCTGCTGTGACCCTGGAGGACGGTACCGAACTCGAGTGCCAATTGGTGGTGGGCGCCGATGGCGCGGCATCCGGCGTCCGGGATCTGGCGGGCATCGGCGTAACCCGGGACCAGTACCAGCAACAGGCAATGGTCATTTCGGTTCGCTACCAGGGCGCGGTTGAGGACATTACCTGGCAGGGCTTCTACCCGTCCGGCCCCCGCGCATTCCTGCCGCTGCATTCCGCTGGCAATGGCGAAAGCTGGGCGTCTCTGGTGTGGTATGACTCACCGGAGCAACTAGCGCACCTGAAATCGCTGGACGACCGTGCATTGATGGCGGAAATACAGAACGCCTTCCCGCCGGAATTGCCTCTGCTGACGCACATTGAAGCCAAAGCCAGCTTCCCGATTGCCCGCCAGCACGCCAAAACCTATGTGAACAATCGTGTCGTGCTGGCAGGTGACGCCGCCCACACGATCAACCCGCTGGCAGGCCAGGGCGTCAACCTGGGCTTCCAGGACGCCCTCTGCCTGCAGACCGTCATCCGCGAGGCCAAACGCGCAGGCTGCGACCTGGCCGATCCGGCGTGGCTGGCCAAATACGAGCAACAACGCCGCCCGGCCAACCGCCGTATGATGATGGCGATGGACGTGTTCTACCACCTGTTCAGCAACCGCACGCCGCCGCTGCACTTACTGCGCAATCTGGGCCTGGGCGCTGCGAAAGCAATGCCATTTGCCAGAAACCGGGTGGCCAAATACGCTATGGGCATCGACGACGAACTGCCCCCGCTGATTCGCCAACTGGCGGAGCGACTGCCGGGAATGAAGCAACTGTAAACCGTTTCACAAGCCTCAACTCATCAACAGGGAATCATCATGGCGGAAACCATTTTCACCAAGATCATGAACCGGGAAATCCCGGCGGACATCGTTTACGAAGACGACATCAGCCTGGCGTTCAAGGACATTAACCCACAGGCACCGGTGCATCTGCTAATCATCCCGAAAAAGGAAATCGCAACGATCAACGACCTCGAGGAAGGAGACCGGGAGTTGGTGGGCCACTTGTACTGGGTTGCCGCCAAGCTGGCGAAGGAGATGGGCTTCGCCGACGATGGCTATCGGGTCGTCATGAACTGCGGCGAAAACTCCGGGCAGACGGTATTCCACATCCACCTGCACCTGCTGGCCGGCAAACCTCTCGGTTGGCCGCCGTATACCGAGAAAATGAAGCAAGGCTGATGGTCTTGAACCCTGGCGATATCTGAGATGTTTACGAAGCCGGGCAGGAGGCACTGTTCAGGACCGTGGAGCGCCAGGGATGGCGCGACCGAGCCCTACATGGACGTATTCACGGGCGTGTCCTGAACAGTGCCTCCTGCCCTGCGGGAACACCCGCACCAGAAGGCTACGAACTCAGCGCCCGACGACCTTCTCAGCTTCCTCCACCGGCGTATGCCGAACATCCTCACCCTTGACCATGAAGATCACATTCTCGGCAATGTTGCAGGCATGATCCCCCACCCGCTCCAGGGCGCGGAGAATCCACATCACCGACATACAGCGGGAAATGTTGCGGGTGTCTTCCATCATGAACGTCAGCAACGTCCGCGTGGCCGCCTGGTATTCCTCGTCTACCCGCTTGTCTTCCTTCATGATCCGCAGCGCCTGCTCCGAATCGAGGCGGGCGAAGGAGTCCAGCGCATCGTGCAACATGCTAAGAACATGATTGCCAATGTGGCGCACTTCCACATACCCACGAGGCGCCTGACCTTCCTCTGACAGCTTGATGGCAAACTTGGCAATTTTCTTGGCCTCGTCGCCAACCCGTTCCAGATCCGCCACCATCTTGATCACCGAAATCACCAACCGCAGGTCACGCGCGGTCGGCTGGCGACGGGCGATAATCAGGGTTGCTTCCTCGTCGAGGTCGATTTCCATCTGATCGACTTTCTTGTCCGTGGCACGGACCTCGTCCGCCAGGTGGCCGTCGTTGTCCACCAGTGCGCTAATCGCACGGTCGACCTGGGACTCCACCAGGCCGCCCATCTCAAGAAACTCGCTCTTCAGGGCCATCAGTTCGTCATTGAACTTGTGCGAAATATGATCGCCGTAAACGTCGTCCTTTTTATCTGGCATGACTGTGTTCTCCAGTGTTCAACAATACCGGCGTTAACCGAAACGGCCGGTGATATAGGATTCGGTGAGTTCGTGCTCAGGCGACGTAAACACCTTGTTGGTTTCGTTCACTTCCACCAAGTGCCCCAAGTGGAAATACGCCGTTCGATTCGAGACACGGGCCGCCTGCTGCATCGAATGGGTCACGATCACGATGGTGTAACTCTCTGACATTTCCGCCATCAGCTCTTCCACCCTCGCGGTTGCAATGGGGTCCAGTGCAGAGCAAGGCTCGTCCATCAGAATAACCTCCGGGCTCACCGCGATAGCGCGCGCAATGCAAAGACGCTGCTGCTGGCCGCCCGACATTCCGGTGGCTGTCGCATCCAGACGGTCCTTGACCTCGCCCCACAGCCCCGCCTTGCGCAGGCTGTTCTCGACGATGTCATCAAGATCGGATTTTCGATTGGCCAGGCCATGAATCCGGGGGCCATAGGCCACATTGTCATAAATGGACTTGGGGAACGGGTTTGGCTTCTGGAAAACCATGCCCACCCGCGCACGCAATTCGACAACGTCGCGGCGACGGTCATAGATGTCCTGATCGTCCAGCTGAAGTGACCCCGTCACCTTGCAGATTTCGATGCTGTCGTTCATCCGGTTGAGGCATCTCAGGAACGTGGACTTGCCGCACCCCGAAGGTCCAATAAAGGCAATGACCTCGTTCTTCGCCACATCCAGGCTGATGTTCTTGATCGCCCGGGTATCACCGTAGGAAACATTGACATCGCGAAGCTTGAATTTGGCATTGTCGGCAAAAGGCTCTCCCACCGTTTTGCCTTCCTCAATGATCGTTTCCTCGGGCTGCTCCCGCACCGGAGCAACCGCCTCAACCTCTTGATGATCGGCTTCTTTGGTAATCGTTGGGTTCATCGTATTCATCGCTTATCTCCTTACCACCGACGCTCAAGGCGCTTGCGAAGCCAAATGGCCAGTGCGTTCATGCTAACCAGGAATGCCAGCAACACCATGATGGCTGCTGACGCACGTTCTATAAAGGCGAGCTCCGGGCTGCCTGCCCACAGGAAGACCTGAACCGGGAGTACCGTCGCCGAATCGAAAAAGCCGTCCGGAACATCCACGATGAACGCCACCATCCCGATCAGCAACAGGGGTGCGGTCTCGCCCAGCGCCTGCGCCATGCCGATAATGGAACCGGTCAACATTCCCGGCATGGCCAGCGGCAATACATGGTGCAACACCACCTGCATTTTGGAGGCACCAATACCTTCCGCAGCCTCCCGGATTGACGGCGGTACGCTCTTAATGGCCGCCCGGCTGGAAATGATGATGGTTGGCAGGGTCATCAGCGTCAGTACGAGACCGCCCACCACCGGCACCGATCTAGGCATGCCGAACAGGTTGATGAACACCGCCAGGCCCAGCAAGCCGAAGATAATCGACGGCACCGCAGCCAGGTTGTTGATGTTCACTTCAATGAAATCCGTGAGCCTGTTCTGGGGTGCAAACTCTTCCAGGTAAATGGCAGCCGCTACCCCGATCGGGAAAGACAGTATCAGAGTCACCAGCATGGTCAGCAAAGACCCAACGATAGCCCCGAGAATACCGGCGCGAGACGGATCACGGGAATCGCCGCTGCTAAAGAACACATCGTTGAAGGACGTCTGCACAACCTCATTTTCCACCAACTGATCCACCCAGCGCTGTTGCCGGTCACTGAGCTTGATGGAATAGGCGTCGTCACCTGCATGCTTCACGTAGACATCCACGTCGGTGTGAGCCAGAACAGTCAGTGTTTGGGTGGTTCCAAGCCACTCGGGGTTCTGCTCGAGCATGTCACGCAGCTCATTGGACGCGTAGGGGTTAAGCAGATCACGGACGGCATCCCTGTTCTCTTCCGTTGCACCCGGCACCTGTTTGATCATCGCCTGCACCAATGGCTCCACAAAATCAGCCATCTTGATCTGCTTTTTGTCCGTGGCGTCGTCCAGGTACATCATTTCACCATCGAGCTCGACTTCCATGGTGATCGTGGTTTTGGTGAAGCCGGTGTAGCCTTTACCAATAATGTCGACGAACAGCACCACCAGGGCGGAAAGCGCAATCGCAATCGCCAGTATGCCGTAGGCCCGGAACCGGCGCTCCTTGCGGTAACGCCGTTTGAGTGACTGGCGGACGAGCTCCGCCTGTGAACGTTGATCAGTCATACTGTTCCCGATATTTGCGAACGATTTTCAGGGCCACCACATTCAGCAACAGGGTAGCGAGGAAGAGCATCGCGCCGAGGGCGAAGGCCGCCAGGGTCTTGGCGCTGTCGAATTCCTGGTCGCCGGTCAGCAGGGTGACAATCTGTACGGTAACCGTAGTGACGGTTTCCAGTGGATTGGCCGTCAGATTCGCCGCGAGGCCCGCGGCCATGACTACGATCATGGTTTCACCAATGGCACGGGAGACCGCCAGCAGCACCCCGCCCATAATGCCGGGCAGTGCCGCCGGGAAAATCACCTTCTTCATGGTTTCCGACTGGGTAGCGCCCAGAGCCAGGGAGCCGTCACGCAGGGTTTGCGGTACCGCGTTGATAACGTCGTCCGACAGCGAAGACACAAACGGAATGATCATGATGCCCATGACCCCGCCAGCGGCGAGCGCACTCTGGGACGACGCATCGATACCCAGAGAGGCCGCGAAGTTACTGATGAACGGCGCGACGGTAAGTGCTGCAAAGAAGCCGTAGACCACCGTCGGGATACCCGCCAGCATCTCAAGCAATGGCTTGACCACACCGCGCACTTTCTTGTTGGCGTACTCCGAGAGGTAAATCGCCGACAGCAATCCCACCGGCACCGCAACCAGCATCGCAATCGCCGAAATCAGCAGCGTGCCGGTGAACAGCGGGATCATGCCAAAGGCGCCCTGGGCTGCCACCTGATCTGCTCGTAATGCGGTTTGCGGGCTCCACTGGGAGCCGAAGATAAACTCGGTGAACGGAATCTTCTGGAAGAACCGGAAGGTTTCAAACGCAACGGAGAAAATAATGCCGATGGTGGTCAGAATCGCCAGCGCCGCACAGGCGAAGAACAGCCACTTCAGGATCGACTCCACCTGCGTTCGGGCATTCAGTGCCGGGCGAACCCGGAGCCAGCCCAGGAAGCCCGCCAGTACCGAAACGGACACCACCAGGGTGGTCATGAACATCCGGCTCTGCTCCCTCAGTGCCTTCAGCCGCTCAGCAGCTTCGACAATCGGCGCTTCCGCGAAGCCCGGAGGCAGGCTGCCGCTGGCCACGTTGCTGATCTTGCTCAACAGAAGACTCGCCTCGCCCTCAGACGCCGGCAACATCTCCTGTGGCAGAGAGCCAATGATCAGGGTCTGAATAACCTTTCCCTGGAACGCTGCCCAGAGCCCGAGCACAAGCAGCGCGGGGATGCCGCACCACAAAGCCGCTCGCGCCCCGTAATAGAAAGGCAGGGACTTGAGATGACGAATGCCCCCCATCGGCATCGCCAGCGACCGAGATCGGGCATAACCCAAGCCGTAGGCAACCATCGATAGCACGATGGTCAGTAAAAGCAGATTGGCCGGTTGCATGAAAATTCCCGTAACAAGCTAAAAAGGACCACAAGTGTAATCATTCGGAAAACAGGACGCACATGCCGCTTTCCAGACGTGCAAAAGGGCGCGAGCCTTTTAAAGACCCGCACCCTTGTCAGTCAACACGGTGTTGACTGGCTTACATCAGCTCTTCCTTGGCCAGGTTAGGCATGCTGGATGCCTTGTCCTGCAGCTTCATCAGCGCGTCGCGCGGAGGAACGATCAGGCCAACGTCCTTCAGGTAGCCGTTCTGGCCCATGGCGCTCGGGCTTACAAAGAACTCGGCGTATTCCGCGATGCCCGGAACCACACCAACGTGGGCTTTCTTCACGTAGAAGAACAGCGAACGGGCAACCGGGTATTCGTCTGCAGCGATGGCTTCAGCGGTCGGCACCATGCCGTTAAGAGTGGCAGCCTGCAGACGGTCAGCGTTCTCTTCCAGGAAGCTGTAGCCAAACACGCCGTAAAGGCCTTTGTCGTCGATCAGCTTCTGAACGATCAGGTTGTCGTTCTCGCCGGCTTCGATGAACGCGCCATCTTCACGAACGCTCTGACATACGCCTTCCATGTCGTCTTCGCTCATGTTGGCAACGGCCGGCAGGTCTTCACAGCCGCCCTGCAGGGCCAGCTCGTTGAAGGAATCACGGGTGCCGGAGGTCGGAGGCGGTCCCATCACACGAATGGCAACGTTTGGCAGGCTGGAGTCGATATCGCTCCACTTCTCGTAGGGGTTGGCGACCAGTTTGGTTTCGTCATCAGGCGAAGGAACCTGCTTGCCCAGGGCCAGGAACAGCTGCTCCAGGGAAATATCCAGGTTGTCAGCTTTCTGGGAGCTGGCAATGACGATGCCGTCTGAACCAATGCGGAATTCGGTGATGTCTTTTACGCCGTTTTTCTGGCAAAGATCGTACTCAGACGTCTTCATGCGACGTGACGCATTGGTGATGTCCGGATGCTGGGTGCCGATACCGGCACAAAACAGCTTCAGGCCGCCGCCAGAACCTGTGGACTCAAGTTTCGGAGTCGGGAAGTCAGTAGAAGAGCCAAAACGCTCAGCCACAACAGTCGCGAAGGGGTAAACGGTAGACGAACCGACGATGCTGATGGTGTCGCGTGCCATGGCAGGAGTCGACACGGCGGCGATGCTGCCTGCCAGTGCCACGGTTGTAAGGGCTGTTTTAAGTTTGATCACGTTGAGTCTCCATTTGTCACTTTGACTTTATTTACGGGTTTGCTTTACCGATGTGTGAACAATAAAGGCACTCTGTGACAACTTTGTTACAGCTATTGAAATATAGAACAGGCCGTTCAATTTTTCTTGCAGACGCCGCGCAGGCCGCTAACATGCGGGGTACTAAAACAATTCCGAACTGATAAGGTTGAATCCATGACGGCGCTTGATGACGACAAACCCACGCCCCGGGGCGAGCTGGTAATCCAGGTGATTCCCCTGCCTTCCGACACCAACCCCAACGGCGATGTGTTCGCCGGCTGGCTGGTTAAACAGATGGACATGGCAGCAGCCACCATGGCGGGACGCATTTCACAGGGGCGCAACGCCACGGTTGCCATGGATCGAATGGAGTTCCTCTCGCCGCTGCGCGTGGGTTCCCAGGTTGGCTGTTACGGTGAGCTGGTTGAGGTGGGGCGTAGTTCGATGAAAATTAACATCGAGGTCTGGACCCTGGACCGCACGGCCAAGGCCCCCCGTAAGGTGACAGAAGGGCTGTTCGTTTATGTCGCCATTGACGAACACGGCCGTATTCGTGAAGTGCCTGCACAAAGTGACTGACGGAAGGCGGGAAGGTTATCCCGCCTGACCCGCCCCTCAGAAGGCTCACAAGCAGTTCCGATCAAGACCGATCAGAGCGCGTTTATTCGCTCCTGGGCCTCTTTCCGGCGACCGGTGTCAGCCACTTCTCGCCCGGGTCTGCCTGGCACTTGCAGGACTTTTCGCAAATACGTTTGGGCACGCTCCGGCTCCCCCTGTTCCAGCAGGAAGTCCCCGAAGAAGAAATTGGCATCGATGCCGTCAGGGTTGATGATCAATGCCTTTTGCAGATAGCGGCGTGCTTTGTCGTCGTCACCGAAACCCAGAGGCCAGCCAGGCACCTGGTAGTACAGGCTCCCCAGGGACGTATAAGCCGAGCCATCGAGGGCTCTCGAATCGATCGCCAGAGCCTCTTCCAGCGATCTGCGGGCCTCCTTCACCAGGCCCAGAGCACCAAGCCCGCCTTTGGCGCCAGCATAGGTACTCAGCACAATGCCTTGCCAGATCAGAGGTTCGGCACGGCCCGGGTACCGGGCGACAAACGTTTCCACGTCTGTATTGAGGCTCTCAAACGCTTTCTCCCGTTCGCTTTCCGGCAGCTGGTACTGGATCTTCGCCCAATGCTGCTGAATGCCCACAAGTTCGGTCTCAAGATCGCTTGCCCAGAGTGGCATGGCAACCACCCCGGCCATCATCAGCACTATCCATTTCATGACAACACTCCTGAACTGAGAAACCGCCGGATAATGGGTAGTTGCTTAAGCATGGCTTTATCGACGAGGCGCGGCAGTACACCGTTGATAACCACAAACAGTTTTTCAGGCCAGCCGAGGAAACGACGACGGTCATCATTTTCCATCGCCGCCAGAATGTGTGAAGCCACCAACTCTGGCGTGTCCACGCTGTTCCCAAGTGCCCGATTCAATTCACTCACTTGTTCCGAATTCATGTCCGTCGCCGTAGCGCGGGGTGCCACATAGACGACCTGGACAGGGGTATCCGCCAACTCTCGACGCAGCGCTTCGGTGAACCCGCGAAGGCCGAACTTGGTAGCGCAGTAGGCGGTGTAGCCCGGAAACCCGATACTGCCGAAGGTGGACCCCACGAATACCAGAGCTCCGCTCCTGGCCTTCTCAAACCGGGGCACAAAATGCCTCGCAACCAGCATGGCCGAGCGGAGGTTCACGGTGAGCTGGGCATCCAGATCACTGAGCGCCATGGCGGGCAGTCTGGCGAAGCGGTTCTGGCCGGCACAGTGGATCACACCGTCAATCTCCGGATGGCTCTCGCTCAGGTGGGACAGCTGATGATCAAGCTCAGCGGCGGCCAGATCCAGATACACCACAGACACACCTTGCCGGGGTTCGACAGTGTCCGGATGACGGGATGCAACGATCACCCTCGCCCCGGCCCGCACCAACGGATCCAACAGCGCCTTACCAATACCTCCGGTACCGCCTAGCAGCAGGAAAGTCCGATCATGCAGCCTCATGATTCTGCTCCTTGCGGCCGGCGGGCAGCGGAATACTGTGCAACATGTCGCCATAAAGCCGATAAACCATGCGGGCGGCCTCAATAATGGCCTGCTGGTCGTCCGGGTCAGTGACGTCGTTCATCAGGTTACGGAAAAACTCGAAGTGCTCCTGGTCCAACGCGCCATGGGAATACAGGTAGCTGAAGGCCTGGTCGGGAAGGCCAAGAAACGTCTGGATCTGCTCACCCAGCGGTGTTGCCAGTTCGATTGACGTGCCTTCAAGCACCTGGACCATGCCGAAGAACGCCGCGGGATTGCCACGGTCAATCCGGTCGTAAAGGTACGAGACCATAAGCTCGATGGACAGGTCCGGCCTCCCATTTCGAACCTCCTCCTTATCGGCCCCGCAAGCTTCCAGATCATTCAGGATCCACTCGTGGTGGCCGTATTCCTCATCAATGTACTCAACCAATGCCTTACGGATAAATTCCATCCGCTCTGGCAACCTGGCTCCGCAGGCCATCATCAGGGGCACCGTGTGCTTAACGTGATGGTAGGCCTGAGTCAGAAACCAGGTGTAGGCCTCGAGACTGAAGCGCCCCTCGGCAATCGCACTGATCACTGGCGCGCCAGTAACATAAGCCCTTGCTTCTGTGGTTTCTTGCTGCAATCGGTCAAAAAATGCCATATGAGAATCTCCTGGCTGGTTCGTGGGTAAGATTGAGAGAGACACCGGAACGGCCTCCGCTAATAGGGTGTGCAGATCGGTCTGGATTCTGGAGCGTACAGGCCTACCGTTCGTTGTTAGGTAGCCATCGGCCAGGGTCAGAGGTTTACGGCGGATGTAGAGCGTGGCCAGCCGGGCATAGTCGGGCAACCTCGCATTGAGCGCAGACAGGGCCGTACGAACCTGTCCTGGCGAGCGGCTGTCCCCGATGATCACCAGCGCGCTGGGGCTTGGTGCACCATCCCCGAACACGACCGCCTGTCGCGCGCCCAAGGCCTGAATCAGTTCGCTTTCCAACCACTCCGGGCTGATGTTGCGGCCAAAGCTGGTAATCAGGAGATTCTTGGCGCGGCCATTCACCGTCAGAAAGCCTTCCGGACTGAGCTCACCCAGATCCCCCGTCTCCAGCCACTCTTCACTTCCGGTGGCATCGCCCAGATACCCGAGGTGGGTATTGCCACGAACCCGGATCTGGCGGGCCTCATCCACATCGATTTCAACGTGGGACAGCGGCTTACCGACGGTACCTTCGCATTCATCACCGGGCACGTTGAGAGCCACCACAGAGCTGCATTCCGACAGGCCATACCCCTCGTAGAGCGGCAACCCAAGCTCTCGGCCACGGGTCAAAAGCTCCGGCGATACACGGCCACCACCAACGGCGAGGAATCGAAACGACCGACAGTCCAATTGTCGCTGTTCGGCCGCAGCCACCAGGGCCATGGCCAGTTCCGGCACCAATATCAGAGATTGCGGCCTGCGATGATTAATGCCCGATACCAGGCGGTCCAGGTCCAGGCCGCTGCTGCCGGTCATCCCGAGGTTCTGTAGGGGAATTGCGGTAACGGTAGCGCCCATCAGAAGGGGCAGATAGACCCCGGCGATGTTTTCCAGCAGTGTGGCCAGTGGCAGGATGCACAAATGCTGGTGTAACGCCACGCCCGCCAGCCGATCGCTCAGGGCAAGCGCGGTGGATGTCATCTGTGCTCCGGACAAACAGACACCTTTTGGCGTTCCAGTGCTGCCGGATGTGAACGTAACCTTTGCGGTGGCTTTCGGCATCCAGGCACCCGCTCCGGGCTGCGACAGGTGTTGAAACCATACGCCATGACCCAGATGCTGGCTGAAAGCTCCCTGCTCAACGGACAGGATACCGTCGAGACCCGCTTGTTCGATCAGGTGGGAAACCTGAGACCTGGAGAAAAAAGCCGGCACGGGTACACACACCACATCAGCCAGCAGACACGCCAGATCAGCCAGGATCCAGGCTGGGGAGTTGTCGCCACACAGACCGGCACGTTTCACACCCAGTCGCTGCAACTGGTCGGCCAGAGCCTGGACCGCCTGCACCATCTGGCCATAACTGATTGCCGCCTCCGGCCCCTGCAGAGCATTGCGGGACGAGGGCACCCGTGACAGGCGCTGGATCAATTCAGGCGAGGCGACCATAACCGGCTCCCTGGGTTAAACCGCCGGCATCGTCGCCCGCAAGGACTGGCTGAATAAGCCGCAACAAGCCCGCCTGGCGAAGGGCCGCGACGCCGTCCGACACCTTGATGGCCATTACGACAGGGTGATGATCGTAATATCTCCCCCAACCAGCACCACCATCGGGCAACCGGCCGGGATCCGCACTGGCAAGAACCCGGGTGGCGATTCCCAACCGATGAAAACTGTTACTCAACTGATCCGTACCGGTGCAGACCACCCAATCGTACCCGCCTGATTCCAGCCAGACTGACAGCGAGGCGAACAGGTAACGGCTGACACCCGCCTCCACACCCGCCAAGTGGGCGATCTCAGCTATTCGGTGACGCTCACTAACCGGCACCGGCAATACCGATTCCACCGACTCGGACAGATAGTCTTCCAGAAACAGACGCTCCTGGCCGGCACTGCGCACGCCCACGGCCGCCAGAAGCGACCCCTGAGCCGTGGTGAGCGCAAGCAGAGCGGGAATCCGCAAGGCCGGATCCGCACCATAAGCTTGCCGGAATCGCCTTCGGATGAAGCAGGCAACTGTCTCTGCCATGGCCGATTCCGGAGCGATCTGGCTAAACCATCGACCGGCGCACCGGATCACAGGGACCACGTCCCGGTAATCCGGTAAACAACAGGTGGACATCGTAAGCGGATCAGTCATGGGCACTCTCCAACAGCATTCGGGCCAACAGCATTCGGGTGCAATACCCGGAAACATGACCGCCAGAATAGAGAGCGAGGCTTAATGGAGTCTTAAGGCCAAGTCGTATAATTCTTAAGCTGGCCTTAAGCTTTCTGTGGCAGACTCCGTTGTAGATCGCAAAAAAGGGTTCTTTTAAATGCGCATTTTGCTGGTTGAAGATGATCACTTACTTGCCCGCACCATGCTGGACATGCTGCGGGAAGATCAGAACACCGTGGATTGGCTTGACGATGGCCAGCAAGCGTTGAATGCACTGGAAACCGAGCACTTCGACCTGGTCATACTCGACCTGACCCTGCCCCGAGTCGATGGCCTTGATGTCGTCCGACGCGCCCGAGCGCAGGACAACCGGACCCCCATTATCATCCTGACCGCAAGAACCGACCTGGACGAAAAACTGCAAGGCCTGGATGCCGGCGCAGACGATTACCTCACCAAACCGTTTGCCATGGCGGAATTGAAGGCTCGCATCCGGGCAGTCACCCGCCGGGGCTCCGCATTGCCTCATAATGGCCTGACCGTCGGGCAGCTTGTGCTGAACCCGGATTCCTGTCAGCTCACGACAGCAGAGGAAACCGTCACCCTTCCCCGCAGCGAGTTCCAGCTATTGAACTACATGATGCGCCATCCCGATCAAGTGGCTACTCGCAGGCGACTCGAAGAACAGCTGTACGGCTGGGAACAGGGGGCGGAAAGCAATGCGCTCGAGGTACACATTCATCATCTTCGGCGACGAATTGGCAAGACCACTATCCGTACGATTCGAGGTGTTGGCTATATGCTCGACAGCCAGGCTGCCGGAGCACCCGAATGTCGCTGACCCGCACACTGACCCTCTTGATTACCTCGACCGTTCTGCTGATAGCCCTTGTTGCCGCCGCCTGGAGTTACATCGAGAGCAACCACGAGCTGGAGGAGCTATTCGACGCCGAACTGGCCCAGAGCACGCGGATCGTGCAAGGCCTGGTACGCCACCTGGCGGATACTCAATCCATGGAGCAGTTGCCCAGGACCTTGCGCGACACTCTGGAACTGCCCCTCGCCGATGGCGACAACATCGACTTTGAAGCGGACCAGAACGAAATACTCCCCAGGGGGATCGGGCACAAGTACGAAAAAAAGCTGGCTTTCGAAGTCTGGACCCCCGACCGAACCCCGTTGCTGGACACCCTCAAAGAGGATGATTCCGAAGGCTTGATTCCCGGCTATTCCTGGGCGGAATCCCAGGGCTATCGCTGGCGCGTTTTCACGCTACAAGACCCGACCACTGATTTCTGGATCCGTACCGCTCAACGGGAGGACATCCGCCAGGAACTGAGCCAGGAGCTGGCCCTCGGCAATGTTCTCCCCCTGCTGCTGGCCCTGCCACTTCTGGCGCTAGCCGCCATCGTTGCCATCCAGTTCAGCTTCCGTCCGCTACGCCGGCTTGAAAACCCCGTGCGTCATATGGCGCCCGAGCGCATTCACCCTCTCGATGACCAGCAGGCACCCAAGGAAGTGGCCGGACTCGTGCAGGCCGTCAATGGTCTATTGAAGCGACTGAACCAGGCCTTCGAGCGAGAAAGACGGTTTTCCGCCGATGCAGCCCACGAGCTGAGAACCCCGCTGGCTGTGTTGCGGCTGAATCTTGAGAAAGCCTGCGCAGACAACCCGGAGCAGTTTCAGGGCCTGATCCAATCGGTTGATCGCATGGTGCATCTGGTTGAGCAAATGCTGTTGCTGAGCCGGGTTGACGCAGGTACCGATTTCGCTCCGGAGTACCACAACCTGTCATCCATTGTTGAACAAAGCATCGCCGATGTTGCTCCCCTGGCTCTGAAAAAGGACATCGAACCGGTACTGGAAGACGATGCCGGGCAGGCCCTGGTGAGCTGTCACAGCGCCTTGATCAATACCTTGATGCGCTCCCTGCTGGCCAATGCCATTCAATACAGCCCCGAACACACGGTTATTACCACTCACCTCACCCCTTCCGGCAATGGTTACCGCATCACCGTATGCGATCAGGGCCCCGGCATCCCGGATGAAGAACGGGAACGGGCCATGAGCCGTTTCGTCAGGTTGGACCAGCGCCTGGGCGGCGGCGCAGGGCTGGGGCTCGCCATCGCCCGACGTATTGCGGAGCTCCATGGTGGCCAGCTAACCCTCATGAAAAGGGACGACGGACAGTCCGGGCTGTGCGTAAGCATTTGGCTACCTGCTCAGCCTTGCCCCGACAACCGCCACTCTTAAGGTTAAATTAAGGTTGCGCGCGGATACTGCAGGCTCTGATCAAAGGGTCTGTAATCGGGACCTGTCGGTATTCCGCTCTCGAGGGTGTGTTGAATGGGAAAGCAAAGAACACTGTCATTGGTGATTCCCGCTAAGGATGAACAGGAAAACATTGCCAACCTGCTTACAGAAGCCTTCAGCGTCATGCGGGACTACCCTGGCTTCGAGGTTGTTCTGGTGGATGACGGCAGTAGTGACCAAACACTGAAGACCGCAGAACGAACGGCTCGGAGCCTTGGTGGTCATCTCGTGGCGTTTCGCCACACTCACAGCATCGGTCAAAGCGGTGCCTTGGCAACGGGCATCAGGAACACCAACAGCGATCTCATCGTGACCATGGATGGCGACGGCCAGAATGATCCCGCTGATATCCCGGCGCTACTTCAAAAAGCGAGCACGATCCAGGCTCCGGATTTCTGCATCGCAGGCTATAGAAAGAACCGCAAGGACACCGCCTGGAAACGGTTTCAATCGCGACTGGCCAATCGTGTTCGCGACGCGCTACTGCATGACGGTGTGCCGGACACCGGCTGTGGCCTTAAACTATTCCCCCGCTCCACGTTCCTCAAGCTGCCCTGGTTTGATCATGGACATCGCTTTATACCGGCATTGGTTCGAAGTGTTGGCGGCGAGATCATGATTGTGGAGGTAAACCACCGACCACGCAGAGCGGGCCTCTCCAAGTACAGCGCATGGAACAGAGCTTGGGCCGGCATGCTCGACCTATTCGGTGTTCTATGGCTGCTCCATCGAAGCCGTGTTCCTGTCATCACCAACCTTGTTGATTCCGACAGCCGATCATCGGCAACGGAGCGGTCCTGACATGTTTGATTGGCCGCGCTGGCTGCTTTTTGCCGCCTTGGTTCTAGCCGGCTACTTGGCTTTTCACAATGGCTGGTTCGATTTTATCTCCAATGGGCGACAGGTAGCCGGCTACCTGCACAGTCATGGGGTTGAAGGCTTCATCGCTATGATGCTGGCGGGGGCCGTGTTTACTGGCATTGGCGCGCCCCGCCAGTTGCTCGCCTTTGTGCTTGGTTTTGCCCTTGGGGCCATCAATGGTGCTCTGGCAGCAACGCTGGCGACCGCGATCGGCGCCACAGGATGCTTCTTCTCAGCAAGATGGCTGCTGCGAAGATTCCTCACCAACCGCTTCGACCGACGCATGCGCGAGTTCGACAACCTATTCCGAGAGCAGGCACTGTTGAAGATGCTTTTCGTACGCTTGCTCCCGGTGGGCAGTAACCTGGCAACCAACCTCGTTGCTGGTTGCTCCGGCATCCGTTTTCTGCCGTTCCTGGCCGGCAGCACCATTGGATTTCTCCCTCAAATGCTGGTGTTCGCGCTAGCCGGTGCCGGCATGGGCACCGCCGACGAACATCAACTGGCCATGAGCGTTGCGTTGTTCATCCTCGCTTCGATTATGGGTGCCCTGCTCTACCACAACCAGCGAGCCAGAGCTCTGGCCAGCTCTGTTTCCGACCATCCCTGAGCCCGAACCATGCCATCATCAGCTTTCGTACGCCATCTCCCCGAAGATCTGTTCCGCCTTTCGCGGAACCAGCTACTACTCGTACTGATGGCATTCGCCGCGATGATGATTTTCACCGGTATCGGACTGCGATCCCCCTGGCCAGCGGATGAACCACGCTTTGCCGAAGTTGCCCGGGAGATGGTGGTTTCCGGGCAATGGCTGATTCCCATGAGAGGTGGCGAGTTCTACCCGGACAAACCTCCGGTCTTTATGTGGGGCATCGCCCTGTTCTACTGGTTAACAGGCAACCTGAAAGTCGCCTTCCTGTTGCCCAATGCGCTTTGCAGTCTGATAACTCTGGGACTGGTTTTCGATCTTGGCACGCGGCTATGGAATCAACGTACCGGCACCATTGCCGCGTTGCTGTTGATGCTTGCGCCGCAGTTTCTGATTCAGGCCCAGAAAGCCCAGATAGACGCCATGGTGGCCTGTTGGATCACTGTCGCCTGCTATGGCCTGATTCGCCACTTTTTTACCGGGCCGGCCTGGGGCTGGTACTTTGGTGCCTGGGCATTCATGGGGCTCGGCATTATTACCAAAGGGGTCGGATTCCTGCCTGCGCTCATGTTCTTGCCAATCCTGATGCTCGGGCTACGGGACCGTCAGCTTTTTAACGCCACCCTCACCTGGCGCTGTGCCCTGGGGCCTCTTGTCATGCTGGCCGTAGTCGCGGCCTGGCTGATCCCTATGGTGCTCTATGTAAACAACCTGGGCACAGAAGACGCTATTGCCTATAGAAATAACATTCTCTTCAAGCAGACCGGTGAACGATATGCCGATTCCTGGGGCCATATTCAGCCTTGGCATTACTATCTGACCAGCGTTATTCCGTCCCTCTGGTTTCCCCTGCCACTACTGCTGCTGGCCCTGGCAAAACCGGTGAAAGAAACCATCCGACGTCGGCCCGTGGTTCTGCTGTTACTGGCCTGGGCGGCTCTGGTTATCGTGTTTTTCAGCATCAGCCCCGGAAAGCGTGGCGTATACCTTCTGCCCGCATTGCCCATGTTCGCCTTGGCCCTTGCGCCAGCGCTGAGCACCCAGCGACCAGCCCGATGGTTTCCACCAGTAATGACCGGCCTGCATCTGCTATTGGCCTGCACCCTGATGACCGTCGGGATGATGGCCTGGAACGACCATCCCGGTCTGGTTGAAAAAGTATCTGACTATAGTCAGAACCCGGCGCGCCTGCACGAGGCCGGAACACTGGTTTTCAGTATTGGCCTGGTATGGCTGGTGAGCCTCGCTGTGTTCTGGCGTACTTATGCGCTGGGGCGCTTTTTTATTGCTTTGATGATCAGCTGGCTGCTCTACACAACCTGGGGTTACCGCATTCTGGAACCAATGCGCACCCCTCGCAATATTCTCCAGGCTGCTGAACAACGTATTCCGCCCAACGCCCAACTCGGTATGATTGATTTCAAGGAACAGTTCATACTGTTCTCCAGAAACGACTTCACGCATTTCAGCTATTTCAGCAGCCATGAACAGGAGGAGCGCAACGCATGGTTGTGGATGGACGAAACGGCGGACAGCTACCTCATTGTCGAAGCAGAAGATGATTTTCAATGCTTCAATAAGGAAGACGCCGTTTTTCTGGGTGTCGCTCACCGGGACAGCTATCTTTTACTGGGTGATGAACACATGAAGCCCGGCTGTACGCATCCGGACAATATAAAACGGTTCACCGTCTCAACGCCCGGCATTTGGCAGGATCGTTTCAGCCACTAAATCACACAGGCCAGAGATGTATGAAACTCCGACTTCTCATTGCATTCACACTAGGATCTGTACTGAACGCCGCTCCGGTGACGGCAGAAGTCGGCCTGGCACCGTTTGCAGGTTTTCGCATGAGCAGTTCGGTGGATATCGAGACCGCCGGCGCCAGCACTTCAGACCAGATCCACTTCCGGGATTCCACCAGCCAGGGGCTGGTATTCAATTTTGATCTGCCGGAGGCCGGCAAACAGGGTGAACTGTATTTCGGGCGACAGAGAACCTCGGCCAGGCTGGATAATGGTCTGTTCGCACCGGGCGTGGAGTCTATCGACCTGACGATCTACCAGCTCCAGTTTGGCGGGCTGTATTTCCCCGGTGGCCAGAATCACGGTGGATTCGTCTCCGGAGTGTTGGGCGTTACCCGGCTTGAACCTGAAGACTCGGGGTACGAAACCCACCACCGTGCTGCTCTCTCCCTGGGTGGGGGCTATCAGTTCTTTCTGACGGAACAACTGCGCCTGAGGCTGGATCTGCGCGGTGTTTACACCGCCTTGAATTCGGGAGGTTCCGCGTTCTGCTCAGGTGGCTGCGAACTCAAGTTCGACAGCAGCGGCTACCTGCAGGTGGAAGCCGCCGCTGGGCTGGCCATTCGGTTCTAAGGCCCGGTCAGGCTGTCACTGGTCGCCGCTCGGGCAACCTCAGGGACAGCAACGCGGCCATGGCCACCAGTCCGGACGATATCCACAAGCAGGCCTCCAATCCGTAGGCCTGATACACCCACCCGGACAGAATGGTGCCCAGCAAACGCCCGGCAGCGTTCGACATGTAATAGAAACCCACATCCAACGAAACGCCATCACCACGGGCATAGCTAACGATAAGATAGCTGTGCAGCGACGAGTTGATGGCAAACAGCACGCCAAACAACAGCAGGCCACCGACAATCACGATCTGGGGTGACCACCCCATCATCAACCCAACCGCAATCGCTGCCGGAATCAGAGCCAGGGCAGCCGCCCAGAGCACCGCAGGCTGTTTGCCTTCCATGTTGCCGGTGATGCGCGGCGCAAGGGTCTGGATAAAGCCATAGCCAATGATCCAGCTGGCCATGAATCCCCCTACTTTCCAGAAATCCCAGCCAAAGACCGTGTGCAGGTAGACCGGCAAAGCTACTACAAACCACACATCCCGTGCTCCGAACAGGAACATCCGCGCCGCCGAGAGGACATTGATTGCCCGGCTTTTGGACAGGATCTCGCTGAACTTCGGCTTGGCCTTGCTCTTGCCCAGATCCTGTCCCAGCAGAAACAGGCTGGCCAGCCAGACCAGTCCCAGAGCCACGACCATGATGATCACGGCACCTTTGAAGCCAGCCGCCATCAACAGCACACCACCAAGGAAAAAGCCGACGCCTTTCAGAGTGTTCTTTGAGCCGGTAAGTATCGCCACCCATTTGTACAGGGTGCCCTGCTGCTCGTCCGGCACCAGCAGTTTGATGCCACTCTTGGCGGACATTTTGTTCAGATCCTTGGCAATACCAGACAACGCCTGGGCCGCCATCACCCAGGGCACCGTCAACATGGTCGCCGGTACCGCCAGCATGGCGAGCGCAGCAATCTGCAGGAACAGCCCGATGTTCATGGTGCGGTTCAGGCCCATGCGGGCCCCCAGATAGCCCCCCACCAGGTTGGTCACCACCCCGAAGAACTCGTAGAAGATGAACAGCAGGGCAATTTCCAGCGGCGAATAGCCGAGCTGATGGAAATGCAGTACCACCAGCATCCGCAGGGCCCCGTCCGTCAGGGTGAAGGCCCAGTAGTTGCCGGTGATAACCAGATACTGTCGGATGGCAGAGGTCATATCAGGCGGAACCCACCCGGCGGGCCAGTTCGGCAGTGCGGTTGGCGTAGCCCCATTCGTTGTCGTACCAGGCGTAGATTTTTACCTGGGTGCCGTTGACCACCATGGTGGACAGGGCATCAATAATGGAGGAGCGAGGGTCGGTTTGGTAATCGATGGACACCAGCGGGCGCTCTTCGTAGCCCAGAATGTTTTTCAGATCGCCCTCAGCAGCCTCTTTTAACAACTGATTTACGGTATCGCGATCCGTGGGTGTTTCCACCTCGAATACGCAGTCGGTCAGCGAGGCATTCGTCAATGGCACCCGCACGGCATGGCCATCCAAACGGCCCTTCAGCTCCGGAAAAATTTCGATAATCGCGGTGGCGGAACCGGTGCTGGTCGGAATCAGTGAACTGCCACAGGCGCGGGCCCGCCGCAGGTCCTTATGGGGCGCATCGATGATGGTTTGAGTGTTGGTCAGGCTATGGATCGTCGTGATGGAACCATGCTTGATACCCAGCTTCTCGTGGATGACCTTCACCACCGGCGCCAGGCAGTTGGTGGTGCAGGAAGCAGCAGTGACAATGCGGTCATTGGCCGGATCAAAAATGCCGTCGTTCACGCCCACCACAATGTTTTTGGCCCCAGCCTCTTTCACCGGAGCGGTCACCACCACGCGCTTGACGCCCTGATCGAGATACGCCTGGAGCACGTCCACCTTTTTCATTTTGCCGCTGGCTTCAATCACCAGATCGCAGCCGGACCAGTCGGTCTCCCCAATGGTTTTATTGCGGGTGACGCGAACCGATTTACCCTCGATAACGATACTGTCGCCGTCCACACCCACTTCGTGGTCCCAGCGGCCATGAATACTGTCGAAGTTCAGCAGATGTGCCAGCGTCTCGGCATCGGCGCCCGGATCGTTGATCGCTACGAATTCCATCTCCGGCCACTGCCACGCTGCCCGCAGGGCCAGGCGACCGATTCGACCGAATCCATTTATTCCGACTTTGATCTTGCTCATGATGTGCTCCAGAAAGCGTTATCCATTAAATACACCGCACAACCGGCCTGTCTGGCATGACAGAAAGGCGCTCAAGTTCCTCAGTGATCAGGGCGGGATTGCTATCGGCAGTTTCATCCAGAACCCGCGACAGCCACTGCGGCATCCGGGGGTTCAGCGAATAGTACATCCATTGCCCCTGCCGCTCTGCATCCAGCAGGCCCGCCTCCCGCAGGGTGGCCAGGTGCCGGCTGGCCTTGGGCTGGGAAATATCAAGGGCGGCGGTGAGTTCACACACACACAGTTTCGTCTCCTGCCGAACCAGCATCAGCGCAGCCAGGCGAAGCTCGTCACCCAACGCTTTGAATACCTTCACCGGGTCAAAGTTCACCGGCTTCAGACCGGTTTCTTTCCTGTGCACCAGAGTAAACAGGCCAATGCGCTCGCGGATTTCCTTGAGGGTCAGTGCGAAGGTGGCATGGCGCCCGCTTGGCACCGGGTCCGGGAAGTCCCAAGCGATTTGCTGGGCGGGCTGACAGACGTTGCCACACTCGTTGGCAGCTTTTTCACAAAGGGTAATCACATAATCCCAATGCTCACTTTCAACGCCTGCCAGCGATTTACTCTGCAAACCATCGACGGAAAAGCCCGACTCTGAGAGCACCTGCAGCGCCATCGGATGGGGTTTGTCAGGCTCGGTTCCGGCACTCGCCACTTCAAACTGGTCACCGGCCAGTTCCCTTAGCAAGGCTTCCGCCATCAATGACCGGGCACTATTGGCGGTACAGACGAACAAAACGCGGCGTTTCATATGCAAATTCCCATATATTCGTTTTCATGCATATTTATTTTATTGCATAATATCCGGAAGATTTTAACGAGTAAAGGACCCTTTCATTACAATGAGCACCCGTGACCTCCCCAATATCGACCCTGACCAGTTCCGCAAACCAACTGAGGAACAGGTTTTTGCAACTCCGCCTTCTTCACATCGTCCAAGGATACTGTTGCTGTACGGCTCACTGCGGGAGCGGTCATTCAGCCGGTTAGCGGTTGAGGAAGCTGCCCGGCTGCTGGAGGCCATGGGTTCGGAAACCTGCGTATTCGACCCCCGCGGTCTACCCCTTGCCGATGCTGAAGACGCCTCGCACCCAAAAGTTCAGGAATTGCGGGAACTGGCCCAGTGGTCGGAAGGCATGGTGTGGTGCTCGCCGGAACGCCACGGCGCTATGACTGGCATTATGAAAACTCAAATCGACTGGATTCCCCTATCCATCGGCGGCGTACGCCCTACCCAGGGCAAGACCCTGGCGGTGATGCAGGTGTGTGGCGGTTCCCAGTCGTTCAATGCGGTGAATCAGTTGCGGGTGTTGGGGCGCTGGATGCGGATGGTGACAATTCCCAACCAGTCGTCGGTACCCAAGGCGTTCATGGAATTTGACGACAATAACCGTATGAAGCCCTCGCCCTATTACAACCGCATCGTGGATGTCATGGAGGAGCTGGTGAAATTCACCCTGCTGATACGGGACCGCAGCGACTTTCTGACGGACCGCTATTCCGAGCGGGTGGAAAGCACCGATGAAGTCTCAACACGCGTCAATCAACGGTCCATGTAAGGGATAGGTAATGAGCGCCCATACAGAAGTTACTAACGAAGACACTAGCGGTGGCATGGATTTGTTCGGAAGATTCCTGTCCATCTGGGTCGCCTTGGCCATCATCGCTGGCATAGCCCTCGGCCAACTGGCGCCCTCGGTACCGGAAACTCTGGCTCGCTTCGAATACGCTCAGGTGTCGATCCCTATTGCCATTCTGATCTGGGCCATGATCTTCCCGATGATGGCCCAGATCGATTTCAGCGCAGTGGTGGGCGTGCGCAAGGAGCCAAAAGGTCTGGCCATCACCACCATTGTTAACTGGCTGATCAAGCCGTTCACCATGTTCGCTATTGCCTGGTTTTTCCTGATGGTGGTGTTCGAGCCGCTGATCGCCCCCGGATTGGCAAGTGAATATCTGGCCGGTGCTATCCTCCTGGGCGCGGCGCCCTGCACCGCCATGGTGTTTGTCTGGAGCTATCTCACCAAAGGCGATGCCGCCTATACCCTGGTGCAGGTGTCCCTGAACGACCTCATCATGCTCTTCGCCTTCGCGCCCGTTGTGGTGTTCCTGCTGGGCATTTCCGACATTCAGGTACCCTGGAACACGGTTATCCTCTCCGTGGTGCTGTACATTGTCATTCCCCTGACCGCCGGCTACCTTACTCGCCGCGCCCTGATCGCAAAGCGCGGGCAAGGCTGGTACGACGGGGTGTTCATGAAACGCCTGGGGCCGGTCACCCCGGCAGCGCTGATCGTTACCCTGGTACTGCTGTTTGCGTTCCAGGGCGAAGTTATCCTGAACAACCCGCTGCATATCGTGCTGATTGCCGTGCCGCTGATTGTGCAGACTTTCCTGATTTTCTTCCTGGCTTACGGCTGGGCACGGCTCTGGAACGTCCGTCACTGCATCGCTGCGCCCGGGGCCATGATTGGTGCCAGTAATTTCTTTGAGCTGGCAGTCGCGGCGGCCATTGCGCTGTTCGGCCTGCAATCGGGGGCGGCACTAGCGACTGTGGTTGGCGTTCTGGTTGAAGTGCCTTTAATGCTGGTACTCGTGCGGATTGCCAATCAAACCCGGGGGCGGTTTCCGGCCTAGTTAGGGACCGCTCAATAGGTCCACTTTTAAACAAAAGCGAACCTTGGATACTGTCGTGACACTCGACGATGACGGTAGCTATATTCCGTATAGCTCTAATCCATTCAGACAGGTTTTATTTGAAATGCTTCAGTCGGGAAAACGTCGCAGGAACCACTCCCAGCCAGGCCGCAAGCTGGGAGTCCGGCACTCTACGGATCAGTTCTGGATAATCTCTCGTCAGTACTTGATAGCGTTCATGGGCAGACAAGGTTGCTCGGTGAAACTCTCGCATGCTTGTCGTTTCAGCCAACTCTTCGGTGAGTAGAAGTGCAAACCGGGGCCATCGACCTTCATCTTGGGCATGGACAACTGACCGGAAAGCTTTGAAGTCCGCCGTCCAGAGCGTGCAGGGCGTTGTCGTGGTAAGGCAGAGGGTGTTTCTTGCTGTGCGGCTACGGCCAAAAACTGGCCATATCAGGTCTCCTTCCGTAAAAAAGTGATGAATAGCGACCTTGCCTGCGGAGGACTCCCGGAATAGCCGCACCACTCCATGCTTAACCAGGTATACATTGGTCCAGGCGTGTTCATGTTTTTCCAATGCTGTTTCCGCGTCGACGACTTGTTTTTGGAACAAAGGAATCATGTCATTCAGGAAGTGGGCATCAGTATGAGAAGCAGACGAGGGACACCTAAACCCAAAGACCCGACTCAGGCTTTTGATCAGAGCGTGGTGCTCTCCAGAAACGTCAGGGCAAGCAGCTCCTGTGGAAGAGTCTGCCAGCGGGTATTGGTTTGAAGTCATGATACAACTGGTTCCGAATTTGTCACAGGATCCTTAGATGGCTGAACGAGCGCTTTCCAGGCGTCGTAGGTGCTCAGGAAAACCTGCCCCGTGAGTTCCTCACAGAAATGAGTGCGGCGTAGACCGTCCATCACAGGGCCTTTCACCTCACACATATGCAGACGAATATCCATAGCCTTGAGCCGGCCATTTATTGCCTCCAGGCTCTCAAGTGCCGAAGCGTCAATGGTATTTACCGCCTGACAAGCCAGAACCAGATGCTTCATCTTCGGTTGTTGAGACGTCAGCGCCAAGACGGTCTCTTCCAAGTAGCGTGCGTTGGCGAAATAAAGACTTTCATCCACTCGCAGGACGACGGATTTCTCGTCCGTTTCAACCGTGTGGCGCTCGACATTTCTGAAATGCTCGGTACCCGGTACTCGGCCAACAATTGCACTGTGTGGACGACTGGTGCGATACAGATAAATCCCTATCGATAGGCCCACACCGACCAGGATTCCAGCTTCGACGCCCTGAATCAGCGTGAGCACAATGGTTGCCAGCATCGCGGCGAAGTCCGCTTTTGAGTAATTAAAGGTGCGGCCGATGGCTTTAAAGTCAATCAGAGTGCTCACTGCGATCATGATTGTGGCGGCCAGTGTTGCTTTTGGAAGGAAGGCCAGTACGCCGGTGAGTGTTAGTGTGGCAAGTGCAATCCCGACTGCGGTAAACATACCCGCA
>OJGU01000241.1_pt1 | contig 37164 bp, 29 predicted proteins | sample 1594741 | NCBI WGS metagenome assembly OJGU01 (sample SAMN05416841, study PRJEB24817) | seawater metagenome | isolation source: Sea water | place: Canada:Atlantic | collected 2013-07
CCACCACCGATGGTGACTATCGCGTTGAACTCTCACCGGACGGAGCGCTCATCGACTTCGCACCCGACGAGCCATGGGGTGTCACCGTTCGGCGCTTTCCTGCACCTGGGTCTGAACCCACGAAACTGTGGCTCGTCGAGGCCACGACGTCACATTGACCCCACTGACTCTGCCCCCACCTCCGCGTCTTCTCTAGCAGACCTCATGCGCCCGACGAGACTCGAGTTCGTCGCGCTCCGGTCCTGGCAGTGTCGGGATGCCAAGACGTCGGGACCTGCGATGGCCTCGAACGGGGACCCTGGCGAAGAGAGCAGAGCAGCTTTTCCGCGAGACTGCCGGGGACTGCGGTTCATCTTCGGCGTTGGGCCACGCCTGCAACGAGAGCGCGCCCTCATGGGGCGGGGGCAGACGGGTCCCCACACCCCGCCGACTCGCAGGAACTCACCTGTATTCGACCTTCTCGTCGTACTCCGGCCTGACACCGAGAATCTGCCCGATCGTCTCCGTAACCTGGACGGAGCGCTGTCGATTGCGCGACATGCCCAGGGTGTAGGTCCCGCCGAGATAGGCGGTCGCCGCCAGCATCATCTTGTCAGCGAGCGCGCTCGGCATCGGGTCGTCGGATGACGCTGATGCCGACCAGGCCTCGAGCTCGGCCTTGCACTCCGCGCCCAGGGCCTTGCCACGCCCGACGGCGTCCTTGCGGATGACGACCAAGCTGTACATCAGGAACTTGCCACCCTCTGTGCCCTCGTGCTCGGACGCGTCCAGACGGACTTCCCCGATGTGGTCGTAGGAGAGCTCTATGCCGTCGGCCTCCAGCGTGCGGCGCTCCGGATCGAAAGTCGCCGTCACCTTGACGAGCGAGAGCAGATAGAAGCCCGCCAACAGAAACGAGAAAACAGCCATGCCTGCGAACAGCAGCCCGAACAGCCATGAGCCCATCACGAAGTAGGCGAGCGACGCGAATCCGGTGGCACCGACCAAGATCACCGCCGCGACGAAGACCATCCACTCGTTGCCACTCGCCCGTACGAGCATCTTGGAACCGCGTTGCACGAGGCGCACGTCTTGAGTCTAGCGTTCGAAATCGCGTCCCGCCCTGATGGCAGCGTCCGAGGGACACCCCCCAGGGCCTTTTCTCGGGAGAGGTCTCGTGACCTACGTGGTGGCCAGGATCAAGTTGCTCCCGGGCCCAAACAACCAACGCGAATGGACGAGCCAAGGGCGTGTCGCGGAGATTCTTGTGGTCGCGGATTGAGCGATGCGTCGGTCAAGCGCGTGAAGTAATTCATGCTCACGTTTCCGAGCGGCTCGGCACTCGCAGCGACCTCGGATGGGAAAGGCGCGACGCTCTTGAGCCTTTCCCATCACAGGGCATCGGTCTCGATGGCGTTCCAGCGCACGCGCTGCCTGCACACTGAGACTGCGGGGCGGCCACGATGCAGCGCCAGCGTCCCCAACCCGCACCCAAAGAGCCATCCAAACGCCCCACCCGCCCCAACCAGCTACGCTCCGACTCGTTGGACAACCCATGAACTCCGCCTTCAGGATTGGTGCTGCGTTGACCCTGCTGCTCGCATGCGGACCACCGGAGGTGGCAGGCGAAGCTGAGGACACCGACACGAGCAGCTCCGGCGGCACGACGGCGATTCCCCTGCCCGAGGCCACGGGCGAGAGCTCCGAGTCCGGCGAAGCACCCCCTCCCCCGTCGGGCGAAGGCTGCACGCAAACCGACTGGGGCACCTGGCAACAAGAAGCCAGCCTTCCCGGCGACGCCCTCAGCGCCCGACTTCACTCCGACCCTCTCGAAGTTGTCGTCCTCGGCGCGGGAACTTCAGACGATCCGCTCGCGCCGGTCTACGCATGGCTCGGCCCCGGCCAGCCTTGGGAAGCACGACAACCTGCGCCGCTCTCCACCGCCGTGTCCGCGAGCGCGAGACTCACCGACGGCCGGCTGCTGCTTCTGGGCGACGACGAACCCCGCTCGGTCCTCCGCTCGGTCGGCGACACCTGGGAGCACCTCGGGACCCTCACACTGGAGCCCGGGCGCATCGTGTTGGGCCAAACCTCAGTCGGGAGCCTCGTCGTCTATCACCCGTCTTCGGGCGAGCTTTCCGTCTCGGTCGACGACGGCGAGAGCTGGACCGCCCTGCCTGCTGCACCCCGTCCTTCTCATTCACAGGATCACTTCCGGATGGACCCCTTCGGCCCCGTCGCGGTTCTCGTCTCCGGGCCCGGCGTGGTCTTCGGGTACGAGGTCGCGCTCGGGGAGTCGATCCCGACCGGGTATCCACGCTTGCCCTACGCCACGGCTTCGGCTCCGTGGCCTGACGACCGACGCTTTGCCATCGATCTCGGCCTGGCCAGAGACGCTGACCAGAGCGAGATTGCCCAGGTGTCGCCCCGCGCCGCGCTCTATGACAAGGAGGGGGACGGGCAATCGCTGAACGGTCCGTGCTCCCCACCTGTGGTGACGGAGTACATGGGGCTCGAGTACCAACTACTCACCGTCGGGGAGGGTCGTGTCGCATTGTGGGGTGGCGCCGCATCGGACTTCACGGGCAAGCAACTGTCGATCTACGACGAAGACATCGGCTGGGCCAAGGCGCCCATGCCCGGAGACTCGACCCACGCCCGCCTCACCATGCTGAGTGACGGCTCGATTCTCGCGGTCGGCGTGGACAGCCCCGAGCAGGTCTGGCGCTGGGCACCGGACTGAGGCTGGCGATGAGCGGTCAGTCGCTCCCGGCAGTCGTGCCCCGTGTGTACGAGCGTCGTCCGTGCTTCTGACCGCGGACCTCCAGCCCGACCACGCCCTCCTACGCCACGAAGAATCGGGGCGGGGTCGGCTCGTAGTTCAGTAGAAGGTAGAAGGTAGAAACTGACGTTGACCGGCTTGGCCTGCGCAAACCTCGGCCGGGAACTCGCCAACGCTGAACGCGCCCTGGACTCCGTCAGCCCTGAACACCAACGTTCGCACGCCTCCGGCCTCCGACGTCTTTGGCACCGCTCCGGCCGAGCTGTCACAGTTGGGCACAGTACGTGCTCTGACCCATGGCCCGGTCTGCGGACATTGGCCGCGTCGCCTTCGCGAACGTCCTGCAGTAGTGGTTCCTGGCGGTACTCGCAAACTGTAGACTCGGCTCGCTCGACTCCCGGGTACGAGGAACGCATGACCCACAAGACTTCGATTTCTTGCGCGATCACCCTTCTGTTCGTGTTCGCATGCCAGACCGATCGGGGCGGCGTTCCTGCGCTCGAACTCGAAGAGTGCAGCCCCGGAGGCTCACCTCGCGAACTGCTGCGCATCGAGAACGCGAGCGAGTACAGAGTCTACGATGTCGTCGATGGGGTGACCGTCGTGGGCGACGGCGGAGAGTTTGGAGGCGCCCTCCTCGTTGACAACTGCGGCGGTGAGCCGATCCGCCTGGAGGATTCCTATGGGCTCTTGGCTGGAGCGGCGTATCTGGACGGCCAAGTTGTGCTCTGTAGCCCCAACGGGCCGTTTGGCGAGCAGGGGGTCTGGGAGATCCTTGAAAATGGTGCCAGGGGGGCAGGTCTCGACGTGGCCAATGTGTGCGCACCCGGGACGGCTTCCTCGTTCGGTTTCGCATACACGGACGACGGTCTCGTGCAGTACCTGCCCGGAGGTGGGTTGCGTACGATTCCGTCGGTCGAGCGTCCGACGTTGACGTGGCTCGGAGACGCGGGGGTCATCCGTGGCCGTAACGCGGAAGATGGGTTGATCGTCCTTCCGCCCGGGGGCGCAGACGCCATCGTTGTCGATGGTCTTCCCTCCATCGAGTTCGTGGTGACGCAGGGTAACGCGTCGTCTTGGGTGTTCCTCGCAGCGTATACCGAGGGTTCGACCCCGCCGTCATCGTTCATTGAACTCGGCGAGCCAGCCTTGTTCGCGCTCGACCTCGAAACCGGGGCGTGGTTCGAAACAGGAGTCGTGACGGGCAACGGATTGCTCTCGAGAAACTTTGCCAGCGCGGAAGACGGACTCGCTGCTGTGGTCGACGGCAGCCTGACTCTCTGGCGAGCATCGTGGGGCGGACCGCTGGTTGCTGATCTCCCGAGCCCCCAGGGAGTCAGCCTGATCGATGGGGAACGAGCGGTCGTCGCTACGGCGAGCGGACTTCAACTCGTGAGGGTTCCACTCGACCGGCTTGAGGATGTAGACGAACCCGTCGCGCTCGAAGTGATCTGGTCACGCGCCCTCGCGGAGGGGGACGTGACGCGCGAGTCGGCGGGCGTCCCCTGGAAGGATGTGGTGCTCGTCGAGGCCGCCGACAACGTGTGGGCCTATCCTCTCGATGGAGCCGACCCGTACCCATTTCTTCCTTCTCTGGGCTTCGCAGAATCGGCGTTCCCTACGCTGGGCTACACGCACCTCGGCTCAGAGTTCGTCACGGCCCTCGCCCGAAACCCCAGCGACGAGGCCGACTTCTGGCTCTTCCGAAACCGTCTCGGCGGCGAGCTGGAGGTGCTGGACACCGACATTCAAGGAGCACCCCCGTTGAATAGCTCCGGTTTTATCCCCGAGGAGTTGTATCGCTGGACGCCGCAGTTGGGACGTATTCTCTACGTGGTCCGGGACGGTGGCTCCGTCAGCGTTCGTCAACACGTGTTGACCGATTGAGTCTGGGGGAGCGACAACCAGTCTGGGAGTCGCGTGTGGCACTTGAGGGTCCCATGCACCGAGCGACCAGCCACGCCAACCTCGAGTGCCTCGAACGGCCGAACGCCCTGTCTCTCAGAGGGGTGACGCGGCGTTCAGCTCACGGGCAGGCCGCGTTGTTGGGCCAGCACAAGAACGGCTCGCAATGGCAGCTCTGCCCACTGGGGCAGCTGTCACACGGGTTCCCGCCGGGGCCCGCGGTCGCGCTTCCGCCGTCGTCATCACCATCATCATCGACAGGGCCGCCGTCGTCGCCACTGCTTCCCCCGCTGAAGATGTCGAAGCAGTCCGCTTCGCAGGCGCGAGAAGCCCCCCGACACTCGCGGAGCTGGTAGGAGCAGCTGTCCTCGGGGATCGGAAGGAATGACTGCTCTCCGTAGATATCGCATCCGGCCAGCACGTCAACGATGCACTCCTCGTTGTCGATGTTGCACCCGGCGAGGCACCCACTGAGGCCGTCTTGCATCGGGTTGAGAGGAGCTGCCAACCCCAGCCCATCGTGGGATGGACGGACGCCATCGGGGCGCAGGGGGGATGACACCTCGTCCCGTGGCTCGGCGGAGTCACAGGCGCTCACTCCGAGAAAGGCCGCGACGATGAAGATGAGTTTGGCTCTGAGCACGACCTCCGTTTGCCGCAAAGCCGTCAAATCTGACGTTCCTGACCGAGCGTGATTCGGTTCAATGAATCGACCAACGCCCGTCAGATTCTGGGGCGAGGACGCGAAGTCCTCTTGAGCGTAGCTGAAGAAGACCAGTCTGGGAGTCGTGTCCGGCGCGTACGGCGACGGCGAGGACATCTGCATCCTGGTTGCGTTGAAGCTCGCGACTGCTCGAGACACCCGAGCCGGAGTCGATTCCTGCGCCGTCGCTGCTCCTGGGTTTGGGTGCAGAGCGCACCCAAAGGAGACACCGGCGTGCTAGCCCCCCGGCGTCCAAGCGATCACGGCGGGTGTGTCTGACGTTCCGTACGTGCTCACGTTGCCGTGGAAGTCCTCCGCCCAAACCCGCCACTTCAGCTGCACCACGTCTGGTGTCCCGCCCCCACACCGCCAGAACTCAGATGAGGCGTTGAACGGCTCGCCGAGCCACAGGCCGTTGGACACTGTGCTCCCGACTCCGCCTGTCTGGGTCTTGACGTAGATCTCTTCATCGTCGATGAGACCGACTCCAGGACAGCTGACACGGATCTGGCGCCACATCGAAAGCTCGCGCACCCCGCCGACGTCGTAGGCGGCTCCGATCCCAACAAGCCACGCGTCCGCATCGTGGGTGAGGTAGGCCAACCCGCCGCCGCCGCCGAGGCGATAGTCAAACTCGATGTACTCGCCGTCCGAGAATACGGAGGCAATGGCGGCCGGAGGGCCCGTGTCCGTACCCGGTACGGTCACCTCGGAGAAATAGTCGCAGCCGGGGAGGCCCAGGGCCACGGCGAGGAGTAGGCGTCGCTTCGTCACATTCGCTTGGTTGCCTCAGCTCGCCAACCGTTCCCGAAAATCTCGTGCTTTCGTGCAGGCCCGCTTGGAGACGAGCGTGGGCGAGTCACCCCGGCCGAACGCCCCCCGACCTGCTTCCCCCTCGATCTCCGGCGCCGGCGCTTGCGAGGTCGTCGTCTGCGGTCCGTGGACGCTCCGGTCTCGGTCCTCGCGGACGTGCTTCCACCTGCCCCGCACGCCGCGACGGTGAGGACGCTGGTCTCGCTCAGGCGACGACGCCGGGCCACATTCGCGGTGCAACCCACGGGCTCCTGGGTCGTCGTAGGCTTTGAGTCGAAGCGCGCATGCCGAGTCCTCCCTCCTCAGGCCCCTCGATCCGGCATCAACCTCCGCGCGCTCCCGATCACACGTCTCACCGCCACAGGCTGTGCGCAGACTGGGCGGCCGGCGACGTGGACATCGCTGCGAGCCGCTACGCCCAGACCAACCGCGAGGTGCCAGACGACGCGGATGGCCATGACCGCTGGTGTCTCGTCTCCCGCGGGCTCCGGGGCGAACGTTCATTGTGGACTCTCCTTGGGACCGGCGAGGAACCGCCGAAGATCGTTCCCGCCGCCGCGCCTTGGGCGAGTGCATCGCAGCCCGTCGACCCTTTCGAACACCCATGACCCCCGTATCTCTCTTCCGGCTCGCAACTCTCGTCACGTGGGTCCCCCTAGGGTGGGCTTGTGCCACGCAATCAGAGGCGCCCACGCCGGGTGACGAGGTCGATGCCCCGACTTCCGACCCGGCACCGGGTGATGGGAGCTCGCCAGGTACGGCCTCCCGGTCGCTGGCCACGAGTGCAGCCGATCTCGAGTACGTCTCCGCGTTCCCCACCCCACCGAAGACGTTCACGCTTCTCAGCGGAGCACCGCCCAACATCTGCGCGATCGAGAAAGGCGGGGCACTGTGGTGCCGTTCCCACCGGGGCTGGAGCGATGCGGGGTGGAACGCTGGGGCGGACCTCAGCAAGTTCCTCTCGGTGGGCGACACACACTGTGTCCTCTCGGACGGAAGAATCCGCTGCTCCGGCCGTTCCCCGTTCCCAGACGAACAGAACATCCGGGACTTCGCGATCTCGCGCGGAGGTATCTACGCCGTGAGCAAGAAGGGCGAAATCCTGCGTGAAACATCTGCGGGCGCGGCACCACTGCCCAGCGGGCCATTCGTCGCGATCGCATGTGACTCCGAATGCTGCGCGACGAAGGAGGACGGTGGCGTCACGTGTTGGGGTGAGCGCTCCGTCGCCGCACCGAAGCTCGAGCTGTCGCACGTCCGCGTCGGCGCCAACGGAAACTGCGGCCTGGACCCAGCCGGAAATGCCCACTGCTGGGGCCAGTACAGCCCGCATGGACACGAGGGACCGTTCAACTCGCTCCACGTCGGCCGGGCCTCTGCGTGCGGCGTCCGAGCAGACGGACACAGCGACTGCTGGAACCTCGCGACTGCCGAACCCTTCGCACTCCCGCCGGTCCACCCGACTGGTCTTGCGATCGGAGGCGACGCCAGCTGCGTCCTCGATGCGCAGGGAGGCCTCACGTGCTCGGACAAGTTGTCGTTTGGCCCGATCCCGACCGGGGCATTCGACAAACTCTCCGGGGGGCTTGGAACCGTGTGTGGCTTGCGTCGAGACGGTGAGGTGTTGTGCTGGGGATGGGACAGCGCCAAACAGGTGGGGATCCCACAGGGTCGTCACAGAGACCTCAGCGCCGCCATGGCTCACGCTTGCGCGGTCGGTCACCGCGGTGAGCTCCGTTGTTGGGGCTCCGGGTTCGGCGGAGGCCTCGACACCCCCCCGGGACTCTTCGCCTCCGTCGTGGCGGGAAGCCTCCCGTGTGCGCTGGACGGCAATGGCAAGGCCACGTGCTGGGGGGCGAACAACAATGGGCAACTCGGCGGTCAGTACCTCTCTCTCGCGGCCGGAAGCGCATACACCTGCGGACTTGGGACGGATGGAACGATCGACTGTGCCGAGGGCGATGATTTTCTCGCCGGCCGCACTGATGCGACACCTCCGGGGGACGCCCGGTTCGAACGGGTGTTCTCTGGCTACGAGCACATGTGTGGCCTCGACAAGAGCGGACGGGCAACCTGTTGGGGCCGAGACGTTGGTGGCGAGACAGTGCCGCCGGCCGACATCCGGTTCGCGACCCTCGCCTTGGGTGAGAAGCGCTCGTGTGGCGTGACCAAGAAACTCGCAATCCATTGCTGGGGTGGCAGCCCAAGCGCCCCACATCGCGGGCCGTTCATCGACGTCGCGATGACCGAGAACACCGCGCTCGATGAGCCGGCATACGTGTGCGGCATTCTCGAGGAGACGGCCACGGTGAAGTGCTGGGAGTACGGCCGGGGGTGAGCTGGGGGGAGCCAACCAGTCTTCTCCCTGTACCTCGAGGACACGACCGCGAAGGCAAACCGGATGACCTCGTTGACGCGTTTCTTGGGGACGAGCCGGTAGCTGCGGTGGACCGCGCGAACGGTGATGTACAGCGTGGTGTCAGGATAGAGGTTTCGAGGCGGGTTCCCCCCCATCGTGGGGCGAGGACGAATGGCTACCGCGCGAACCAGCCGAGCCAGGTTTCGTGGTCTGCGGTTGTTGTTGTGACCACGACGTTCTCATCTGCGGTGAGGCCGATGTGGCAGTGGTAGCCGAGAGGCGGCTCCTGGACCAGCATCGAGCTCCACTGGACATCCCCGCTCTCGGTGAGTCGTAGGATGAGTACGAACTCGTTCTCCGGATCTTCGTCGACGTCGATACACGCGAACACGTTGCCCTCTGCGTCTACCGCCAGGTCCTGAGCCCCTCCGGCCACATCGTGCTCCCAGATCCAGTCGACCTCGCCGCCCCCGGTGAGCTTGGCGATGAACGCGGTATTGCGGAAGGACTCGAGGTCCTCGAACCCTCCGGCGACGTAGATGCTGCCGTCGGTACCGACCTGGATCGACTTCGGAACGTCGCGCCCGCCGGCGCTGAGGTTGATCGTCGATTCCCACAACAGATCCCCGAGCGCGTCGTAGGCCTGCAATGCCGTGACCCGATCGTTGTCTTGGATCCGGCTGAACAGCAGCACCGCTTCACTGCTGGGGCCGGCACCGACGAAGGTCGTGTTCGGGTAGCCGTCGTTCAATGGCGTCTCGCGTGTCCACAGCAGCGTGCCGTCAGCATCGAGCCTTCGAAGGACCGCGCTGACCGTGCGGTGACTGGCGATGTAGATGCCCCCCGCTGCGTCGATGTCCGCACCGTATGCGCCCCTGTCCGAGCCCGGCCCCTCGGTGTCCTCGTTCGTCCACAGCAGGGCCCCATTTGGGTCGAGGGCGCGTGTCCAGGCGTACTCGTCGCTGGATACGCTGCCAAGTGCATGGCGGGCGCGGCCGGAGTAGACAACAGTGCCGACCGGGTCGACCGCGAGATCCTGAGCGGACGCATACTGCGTCTCGGGGTCCTCCCATTGGTGGGACCACTGCGTCGCGCCAGCGCTGTTGAGCTTGGTGACCTGAGTCGACCAAGTGTTGGTGCCGCCGATGCACCTGTGCTCGAGCACCACGACGTTGCCGAGCGCATCACCGAGCACCGCCTGCCCGCCGCACCCGCCGACGATGATCTCGTTCAGCAACGACCCCGGCCGCTGACAGAACTCGTTGCACACATCGCTTGCGCCGCCTGAGTCGCACGCTTCGCCGGGATCGACGAAACCATCACCGCACGTGCTCGGAGCATCGATCGTCCCTTGTGAGCCGTCACTGTCCGTCCCCCCTGCATCGCCCGCGTCGGAACCGGCGGTCGGCCCAGAACCATCACCTGTGCCGGCACCGCTTTCGGAGTCGGACTCGAACGCGACTTGAGGGCCGCAGCCCAGTCCCACGCACAAGAAGAGTCCAAGCCACCGAACCAACATCACACGCCACAAGACAGACGACAGACTCGCACGCGGTCCAGCAAGCTGAGGTTGGCGGCAACGCGGTGGACCTCGGAACGGCCGAAGTTCAACTGCGTCGGCTCCGGGCAAGATGCAGCACGTTCGCCGCACGATGGGCCCGCCCGAGCCCCGCGGCGTCGCGGTCCCGCCAACCCGGTTCGGTGCTCCCGCCCTGCACGCACTGCGGTGCAGCGATCCGCCGGGCCTCGGAGGCCGATGAGGCACGCGGTCGCCCCGCCCCTCCTCATTCACAGGGGCGCGCGTTCCAGACACGAGATCCGTCCTCTGCCCATAGGGCGCTACCGTCCTCGGCGACCGAGATGCGTGCCCCGCGATGCAGGCCTTCGGGGAGCTCCAACTGGGTCCAGCCTTCGCCCTGGTAGACCCACAGTTCGTCGGGACTTCCATCATCCTGGAACCCCGAGAGGCTCATCGAGAGACTCAGATAGATGCCTGCAGTCGCGTTGCCGAAGAGCCGCGCCGGACCGGTGACTCCGGCGAGCTCCGGCCATACATCGGCGGCAACGCTCCAGGTCGAGCCGTCGAGAACGAGCAGGGTGTCGTTCGCGTCCAGCACGAACACCGCCTCCGTGGAGTAGGCTCGGATTGCGTAGAGTTCGACGAATGGGCTGAGTGACGCAGTCGACTCCCAGACGCTCCCATCCCACCGGTATACGCCGAGCGGGGTCTTCACGTAGAGGTGACTGTCGGTCCCGTGCATGTCGATCCGCCCTCCAACGTTCTGGAGGTCCGGCGAGACGTCGTGCCACTGGTTGCCATCCCAGTGCGCGACCAACAGTTCGTTGGAAACCCCCGCCTGCCCAACGGTACGGACGCCGCACACAAAAACGTCGTCGTCGGCGGTTCCCCACACGGCGATCAAACCAGGGTCTTCGACCGGGAAGTCAACCGGAGTCGTGACTCCATCGACGATCCGTAGCAAACGTCGGTCTCCCGAGACGGCCCACAACGCGTCCGCCGAGGTTCCCCAGACGGACAAGAAGTCGGTGTCGAGCGTGGCCCACCCTCCATCTTCGAGGAGCTGCGCTCGCCGGTTCGGCCGCAGTCCCAGCACTGTCTCCGCTTGCGGCGCGAACATGTCGAAGAAGTCGCCCACGTCGTCGAGTGCGAACTCCGTCGTGACGGTCGCGCTCGCATCGAGATTGGTGACGCGATGAACGTACAGCCCCTCGTTGCCGAACACGGGGAAGGCTCCTGTCTCCCCACGCCCGCCGACCAGCACTTCGTCTCCGTTTCCAACGGCCACAGCGGCGGCGTCCGGTACGTTGCCCTCCGGCACCCAGCCGTCCTCTCCGACGGATCCCAGGGTTGCGAACTCAGACTCGATCGGCATCGCGACCCACCAGCTGTTCCCGTCGGCCCCGACGGTCATCGCTCGGCTTCCGAGGACGGAGCCTTGGGCCCATTGTCCGTCCACGTAGTGCCACCAGTCATCTCCGCCTCGGATCCACGTCTCCGTCGCGGAGACGGCGTGAACCTCATTGGCGAGGCCTCCGGCCCCAAGGGGCAGGAGTTGCCAGGGTCCGCCATCCAGACCCGCAGTGCCCACTTCCCCGGCCGTGCCGAGCCCCCAGATGGTGTCGTCCGCGATGTCGACCTGCTCGAGCCACTCCGCATCCTCGGTCTCCGACCACGTGTCCCCGTCATAGCGGAAGAGCTGAGAAGGCCCCTCGGAGCAAGGTCCGAGTGTGCATGGAGGCGATGGCCGCAGAAGCACCCAGGGGAAGCCCTCCGAGTCGACGCAGAGGGACAAGACCCGGACCTCGTCGACGGGCAACTCGACCCCCAGCAACTCGTCCCCGCTCAGGTGCACGATCTGCCCGGCATGGGGGCTGGTGAACCACGCATCATCAAAAGCCGAAACGGCCAGCATCGACACCGAGGGCAAGGGAACCTCGAGCCGGTGGTGCACCCAGGTACGACCGTCGAAAGCGAGGATGCTCGAGCCGCCTGCCGCGAGGGCGTGCGTGTCGTCGGTCCACAGGTCGGTCACGACGTTGGCATCGGTCCAGGTCCCCGACCAGCACCAGTCCACCTCGCTCGGTCCACCTGTGCTCGGGGAGCTCTCACCGGTGGACTCGTCGAGCCCAGCAGATGTGCTTGTAGACCCCGTGCTCTCCTCCCCCGCGCTCTCGCTTGTCGACGGGCTCGTCGTGGAGGCGGTCCCATCGTCCGCCTCCGTTCCGCCAGCCGTGCCTGTCGCCACCGAAGGCCCACAGCCCGCGAGGACAATCAATGAAAGCTTAGCACAACTAACAAAACGCACACCGATAGGTATACTTGAAGAGACCCCAATCCTGCAAACGAGCTCGGACTCGGTCAGACTCACGCCCTTTGGGGCTCCCCCCGCCCCTTCGCGAAGAAAGATCGCCGCCGGATGAAGCGGCAGGCCACTGAGACGGACGGAGTAGAGGAATGTTCTCCATCGCTCGAACACTTCTCCGGCCACTTCTCGTTGCCACCGTGGTGTCGGTGGCCTTCGTTCCGACCGCATTCGCTGGCGCAAAAGACCAGCCGACGAGCGTCGGGGACCTGGACTCGTACTCCTTCGTCGTCGAGAAGGACGGCAAGTACACGCGAACCATGCGGATCAAGGACCGCGACCTCGGCGTCCTTGGAGACTCTCGCAGTGGCTTCATCATCTACGACGTCATCACGCACGGCGGCAAGAACATCGTCATGATCCGGGACATCAAGGGGATCCGGGAGATCAAGGGTGTCGGCAAGACCCTCAAGAAAGAGGTCCTGCGGCGTTTTCCAAAGCGAGAGGTGACCTCCGACCTTGTCGACAAGAACTACGAGACCCTCCTCAAGGCCTGGGCCAAGAGGTATCCGCACAAGTCCGGCAAGGCAAAGGCCGAGTCCTTGCGCAAGACTGTTCCGGCGCTGCAGTTCGAGGGTTTCATCTACACGATCAAAGCAGTACCGAAAGCAGGCGGCGGACGCATCGAGCTGAAGATGAAGCGCGCCCGAAAGGGAAGTAAGGGGCGCATCATCGTCGAGAACGCCGCCGATCTCGACAAGATCCTCGTCGCCGCGGTGCCCCAATACATCCCCGCGAGCAAGCGGCCGATGTCGGCGGAAGAAAACGAAGACAACGCCGAGGACGCAATGGAGCTGCTCGAGGAACTCGCAGAAGAAGTGAGCGACGACGAAGGTGTCGACGAAGACGATCTCCTCGAACACCTCGTCGAGGCGATGGAGGACGAGTGCGGCAACGGGGGCTCGAGTGGCTCGGGCTGGGCCGACGAATGCCAGTTCACATCCAAGGGAGGGAAGATCACCGTGTCCCCGAAACGGGGCAAGAGCTTCAAACTCGAGGGCACGATGGAAGACGAAGCCGAGGACTTCGTCGACGACAACAAATAGCCCCCGGCATCGGATCGGGGACGTCGGGGCCGGTCGTGCTCGAGGGCCAACACGGACCGAAACACGCGGAACTGGGCATTCAGCAGGCGGTGGCTTCGTCCGAACAGCAGTCGCCGAAGTCCGAACACAGGGCGTCGCAGAAACACCCGCCTCGGGCCTGGCCTCCGCAGCTTCCTTCGCACGAGTTGGCCGCGGCCTGGGCGGTGCACACGAAGTAGCGCTTGTTGTCGCAGTAGGAACCGTTGCACTCCACGCCAGTGATGAAGTCGCCGTACGCCGCGTAGAACGGTGGGTCCTCCTCGGAGTACTCGTCGGTCCAGTAGCAGGATTCGTACTCGACCGGCTCAGAGACGCCTTCGAAGTTCGTATGAGGAATCGCGCACTCGAGCGAGATGTTGTCACAACTGTCACCCGAGCACCGGATTCCGGTAAGGATGCCGGCCGTATTGGAGCGGTAGCAGACCTCGGAGAAGCTGTTGTCGGAGCGGTACCAGCCCTCGGACGTGACCGAGCCGATGCCGCTGTCTTCCTCGGAGTAGAACGGCGTGAAGTTGTACGACCCCACCGTGATCCCGAACGGAAGCGAGTCGCAATACAGCCGCACGTCGTCGCAGTAGCCTCCACGGCAGTCGAAGCCTCGCGCCGCCTCCGCTATGCCGCAAAGTGCGGGGGGGCTCCCGCCCTCCTCGGAGACCCAGTTTGTCCATGATGCCGCCGAGGCGGTGATCGGAAAGAGCAAACAGGCCGCGAGGCAGGCAAGTGAAGGGATTCTCGATGGAGCCATCTCGGCTGGTAGTCGCACCAAGCCCCCAAACGTTCCGAGGTTCTTTCGCACCTCGGCTGGCTCAAGCCGCTGAGCAGGGGAACGTTCCCGACTCGGTTTGCCAGCGGTGCCAGGGGCCGATGCCCGTCCTGCGCGCCGTGACCTCGCCCGATGAAACAGCCGAAGCGCTGCATGCCGCCCGGCCCCCACCGCGCCCCTCACCTCGCGCACAACTGCTGTTGTTTCCGGCCTGGGCTCCGGCCCGATCACGCCCTCGCTCACCGCGAGTCCGTCGCCACCCGTACGCGCAGTTGAGCAGGGCGCCGCATCGGCCGAGGCTACACAAGCAGCCCGGTTGGCCTCCCGGCTTGTTTGGTCCGCCGTCCATCGTACCCGGCCTCTCCTTCGAGTCGATGATGGTGCCAGTAACGTCCCGCTCCGCCGGGCCACACCAGGTCCGCAGGTGTCGGGAGGGAGTCGCGCGCCGTGGGGCCATCTCCTCCGTTGGCCTCGGCGGTCTCGTGTTGGTTATGCGGACGCGGCCGATTTCCGCAAGCGTCGGACCGTTGCCACCATCGCGGTCATCGTCCTGGCAGAAATACGCCGAGTGCAACGATCATGGCGTTTGCAGAGCTTCGAGAAACCCGCCCCCGGCCTAAGGCGACAGCTTCGCGATCCACGACGCAGCGCCGGCACGCCCACCCACGATGAGCATGTCCGCCTCATCGACGAGCAGCGCAGTCGCGAAGTCTGTGCGCGTCGTGGTCGGCTCGCCGTACTGGCGGGTCCACAGCAGTTCACCTTGCGGCGACAGCTTCCACACCATGGCCTGCCAACCGCGGTCACCATCGAATGCCTCGCCAGCCACCGCAATCCGCCCGACGGAGTCGATCACGACCCGCCTGGCCGCATCGTTACCAAAGCCCGGCTGGGGGAGTTTCGCCTGCCACAGAAGCTCGCCCTCCGAAGAGAACGCCATGCAGACCGGCCCGATCGCACTCCCCCGAAGCAAGCGGCCGCACGTCACGAGATTCTCCTCGTCATCAAGCGTGGCCCCCAGCATGAAGTATCGCGTCAGGATCTCCCGGAACTCGAACGCGGAAAGCTCGACGCCATCATCGTCGTAGCGGCTCACCCACAGCGAGGCCTCCGCCCCATAGTCTCGGGTCCCGACGACGACGTTGTCGCCCGAGGGAGCACGGAGCAGTGTGTACCCGTACCCCTGAGAGTCCAACCCGACGTCGTCGGAGACGCTCCAAACGAGCGCTCCGGCGGCATCGTAGCGACGCAACGCAAACGTGAGCTCCGCGGGGTCGGGATCGCCCGCCACCCCCAAAGAGCCTGTGACGAGGTGTCCCCCATCGCTCATGGCCATGACATCGCGCCATGACTGATCGAGGTCGGTGAACTCGTCTTCCGATTGCGCCCAGACGATCTCCCCTTGGGCATCGCACCGTACAGAAAGCGCAGCCCGCTGCGCATCCCCCTGCGGTTGAGACACTCCGACAATGTGAATGCCACCGTCATCCCCCACCGACACACCGTCGTAGGACGACCAGCGAACCGCCGGGTCGGGGTGTTGACGAAGCCACACCTCCTCGCCATCGGGCGTGAACTGAGCGACGAACGGCGCGGCGTTTTCGGCCTTGTCTTCGTACCACCCCACCGCGATCACACTCCCGCCGGGGTCAAAGGCGAGGTCGGTGATCTGGCGTTCGGACTCTCGCGCGTGTTCCCAGACCGGTTCCCCCGACAACGTGCAGTCGGGATTGCAGCCGTCTCCCTCCACGTCGTTGCCGTCGTCGCACACCTCCCCCTTCTGCAAGACACCGTCCCCACAGCCGGGCTCGACCGCCTCTCCCGTGGACGTCGAGTCTGCTGTGTCGCTGCTCGATCCGCTTGAACTCGAGGCGTCCTCGGAGAGCGTCGAGGAGTCAGGTTCGCTCGAGGATCCCGTGGTGCTCGAGGTCGAGGAGGTTTCGCTGCCATCGCCCGGCGTCGAGCTGGGGTCGGAGCCGCACCCGACGGCGGTCGACGCCGCAACGATCGCGGCCGCAGCCGAGACCCGGCGGCGACGCAAGAAGCCCCACAGGGGGATCACCAGCCACCAGGCGTCCCAAGGGGACGAGCCGTCCACCACGCAACCGCAGCCGGAGTCCCCGCTGGCAGAGGCGCCATCGGTCGCGCTCCCCGAGGAGCCCGACGACCCGCCCGGTTCAGGCTCACTGCCGCTGCTCGACCCATCGTCGTCGCCCTCGGTGCCATCCCCGCCCCCACCCTGCGAGGTGGAGGACGTCGCGTCCTCATCTTCGGGGCGCTCTGGCGGGTCGACATTGACCCCAAAGATCGCCTCCTGAGGCTCGGCTTCGTTCCCGGCACGGTCCACGCCCTCCGCCCGCACGGTGAACACCCCCTCGGGGAACTCGAGGTTGTCGAACGCGAACGGTGCCGCGTGATCGGTCGCCTCGAACACGACCTCGTCGCCGGAGAGGATCTGCAACGTCAGCGTCTCCACTCCCCAGCCCCCGTCATCGTCCACCTCCACCCGAACCGGGACGGTGACGGTCGATTCTCCGAAGTTCAGGTTGAACCGCTCGCCATCCGAGGGGCTCACCACCTCGAGCAGGGGCGCGGAGGTGTCGACGAGATCGGGGTCGAAGGGGTCGCCGCAGCTCGAGATCTCGGCCACCGACGGCCCGAAGGAACACCCTGCCGCCCAGGTGCCCGAGGCGTCGGCAGGATCGCCGGGGAGTCCGGCGCACTGTGGTCCAGGATTCCAGCGACCGTCTCCGTCGTGACACGGGGTGATGTCGATGTTGCTGTCGCTTTCGATCCACGCGAGCCCGTTGTGGATCATGGAGTAGTAGGTCCCGATCCCGCAGCCCCCCTGCCCCCAAGAGGCGATGCCGAACACGCGCCACGAGCCGTCCTCCAACTGCACCAACGCCGGCCCACCGGAGTCTCCATTGCATGCACCGGCGGTCTCATCTCCGATGAAGACCTCATCCCACGAGAACGCCGTGATCTGCGTCTGCACCCAGCGCTTGATCCCATAGTTCTCTTCGGGGTCGTCGTTGATGCCGAATCCCACCAGCGTCACATCGCGGCCCTCCTGCAAGTACTCGTCGACCTCGCATCCCATCAGCGGTGGCACGGTCGGGATGTCCTCGATGGGCTCGGGGAGCAAGCAGTAGGCGAAATCGGTACCGACCCCCCATTCCCCGGTGGGATGGACGACGCAACGCTCCGGGATCACTTCCCGCGCTGTTTCGTCGATCGTATCCCCGAATCGGATGTATGGGACATCCTCGCCACAATGGGCGGCATAGATGACCACCTGCGGATGCACGAAGCTTCCGGTACACGACCCCCCCATGCTGACCGCAGCCGGCCAACCGCAAGGGTCGACGACGTCGCCGCCAAGGATCGCATTTGGTTCGCGCCCCGAGTTCAGCGAGCCGGCCTCCGCGATCCCCGGTGCGAGCCACGTTCCGCACATCAGAGCTGAAAGCAAACCAAGGTGTCGGAACATGGAGTTCTCATAACACGCAGCGAGCCCGCGGGCGGTCTCCGCGTGACGGCTCGGTGGGTACGCAGAAGATTCGTCTGACTGTGGAACAAACCAGGCCCACTGCGTGTCCTCGGGTTCCTCGAATGAACTCCGGCTGTCCAGACCGGTTCCTCGTCGTTAGAACACGACGCGCAGCTCAAACGCGACAGTCCAAGGGCGGGGACGCGCGAGCCGGACGAACCGGCTGTCGACCGTGTTGAGGTCCTCCGTTTGGTCGGACCAGTCCTCGCACTCCTCGACTCCATCTGGGGCCTGGCCATCGATCGTCGCGCAGACCTTTCCCGCGATGGCGAAGCTCTTGTCGTAGCGCAGGCCCAACGCGACGCGGTCTGTGACGTAGACCGGGATGCCTGCACCCAGGGTGGCTCCGGCTCCTGACTCCCAGTACTTCACCTCGCCGGAGATCCCGTCAACGTCTGCGACGTCGACGGCTCTGCGAAATCCGATGCCGACGGACGCGTAGGGGTCAAAACGGCCTGCGGCGATAGGGAAGAACTGCAGGACCGGCCCGACGTGGAAGAAACGAGTACTCCCCGAAGCCTCAACGGTGAAGTAGATGTCCGAGTTTTCTGAGGCTGGTGTGTCGTACGTCCCGCCCGCCAGCGACGCGCTCGCCCCCACAGCGACAGTTCCCCAGCGGTAGCCGGCCTCGAACCGACCCGATCCCAGCGCTGCCATATGGCTGCACCACGTCCCGCAGTGTCCTGCGCCCACACTCACCGAGATGAACCCTCCCTCTCGGTTTGGGTTCTGAACGCTCGTGGGCTGGAGTTCCTCCTCGGCGTAGCCCGGTCGAGAGTCGAGTGGGGGCCGCTCGTCCTCGGTGACGTTCGCGACGGGTTCCGAGAGCGGCTCTGGATCATCTGCGACTGTCGCGGGCGTCGCTTCGGATGCCGCTTCGGGCTCAGCCGAGACCTCTGCCGCCGCGCCCGCCTGCGCTGCCGCCTCAGGCTCGACTTCAGTCGCGCTGCCGGTCTTGGGCGCCGCCGGTACGACAACGTCTGACGCTTCCGCCTCCGGCGCGGGTGCAGCGTCCGTCGGTTCGACGTCCTGCGGCGGACTCGGTTCGGTTCGTGGTGCCAGGGGCACCGGCTGGCCGGCTAGCAGCACCGCTAGAATTGCAACATCCATGTCCCGAGGACCTGTATCAGAACAAGCCCAGAGATGGGCGGGGAGATCAATCGCTGGGACGTGTGGGGCCGAGGTCAGACCCGGGCTCAGCCGCACGCCTCGGAGATCGACGCCGCCGTTGCGTCCCGATCGAGGTCCGCCCTGGATACGTATTCGTCGCCGGTGACAACCGCCAATGTTCGGAGCCGCGCGGACCCTGGGCTTCGCGGCGGACCCATCGAAAAGCAGCACAAAACGACCCTCCCGGTGATCACGACGACCCTCTGGGGGCACTGGAAGGAGGCGAGCGGACGGGCGATGCGGGTGCAGACCGAGACGACCAACGACGCCTCATCCTCGCTGTACCGTTCCGCGACCCGCTCGAACGACGGCCTACCGGCAGACCGTAGCGTCCCCATCTCCTCTCCCCGCGTACAACACCCCGAACTTCCTCTGAACCTTCCGCCCCTTCGTGTACCGCGAGTACTTCCCCGCGACCCACACGTCCCCCATCCCGGCCGCCTCCGCCTGCAGCACCTCCACCCGCGTCCCCTTCGGATCGGGCTGCTCCAAGGCGATCGGATGCCACGCTCCGTCGTCAGTGCGCGCATGCAAATCCCCCATCGAGTCCACGACCAGCGGGCTCGAGCCCTCGATGCCCGAGAGAGTCTTGACCTTCTCGATCGACTCTTTTTCCCACCCATTCTCGTTCTGGCGGAACACGCTGCCCCCGGACAAGAGCCACACGGATCCGTTCGCATCGACGGCCAAGTCCTTCACCCAGGTCCCGGCACCTTCGAGCTTCGTCAGCGCACCGTCCTGCAGACGATACAGCCCCACCCCGTACAGCGAGACGTACCCGTTGCCGTCGGGGTCCAGCTCGAACTCGCCGCCCTCGATGCCGTCACCAAGCGCGGTGAGGGTCCCATCCAGGTCGTCAGGACTCCAGCGGGCCAGCCACCACTGGTCACATTTCGCCAGGGCGGTGACGGGGCCTTGCTCGGAGACGTCGACGGCACGTAGGGAGACACGTTTGCATCCGGGCTTGCTGCGGAGGATGTCGAGGGAGGGGCCCTTGCCCGAGCCACGGATCACGGGCAGACGGGTCTCGTAGGTGCCATTGCGCTTCCAAGCATCGACGAGGGCCAGCGTGGATCCATCGGCCCAGGGCCAGACACCGCCCCACACGGCGTTGGGACCGAGCATGCGAATCATCGTCCACGATCCGTTCTTGCGCGAAGCAATGCGCACGCCGTCGATGTCGCGAAACGCGTAGTCGACGATTGCGAACAGATCGTCCGGCGAGCGCCCTGCGAACTGGACCAAGCGCCGCGGAGGGAAGCGCAGCGCCTCCCCCTCGAACGGCTGCGCCCAGGAGAGCTCATAACGCAGATCCTGCGCCACGGTGCCGTCGGGGCCGATGCGCTGGATGATCGGGTCGAAGGCGGGATACCCCGAGCCCTGGTGAAACTCGTGGTGCACCGTGAACAGCTCGTCGCCCAGGATCTGAATGCTCGGGTAACGGCACTCGCCCCACGCGAACACCCGCACGGTGGGCGGATCGGCCGGCGCGATCGGCTTGAGGGCGGGCCCTGGTTGCGGCTGAGGTGTTGGCGCCTCTTCGACAACCTCAGGCGAGACTTCGTCGGACGCCAAGGCGTCGGTGCGCTCGGGAGGCGTGAGACCCTGCCCCTCGGGGGCACAGGCGGTGAGCAGGACGAGGACGGTCGCGAGACGGTTCATGGGAGGGTGCCTTGGTACACAACGATGCGATCGAAGACGTGGGGAGCGTCGCGGTCGAACGTGACGTCGACGCGCTCGTAGGCGAGACGCCAGAGCACGGTGGAAGCATGGGCGTCACCCAGCTCGAAGCGGTGGACGGGCTCGAAGTCCTCACCGCCGACGCGGGTGTCGGCCCGCTCGCGCGCTTCCTTGAAGAAGCCGACCCGCTGAGTCTCGAACGCCCGCGTCAACGCCCGACGCTCCAGGGGTACGAGGCCCTCGGGCGTCACCGCATCGAGCTCGAGCAGCAGCCGCCGAAACGGGTCTCCTGTGGGAAACGTGTGCCCCACCCGGCCCAGGCTCAGCGTCAGCGTGACCACCTCAGCCTCGGGCCGCGCGGCGACAACCGACACCGCCGAGCGAAGCATGTCCGGGTCGCGCGACGCGATGAAGCCGTGGCTGCGCCGCACGGGCCCCACCTGCGGCATGTGGCAAGACTGGCAGCTCTCTCCGGCCAGCGCAGACCCGGCGTGCTCGATGAGCGTCGTCTGCATCATGAACCCGGGCTGCCGTTGGGACTCGAACTCATGACACCCTGCGCACGCCTGGGCGGTCGCAAACGCTGGGTCACGGACAACCGGATGCGGTGAAGGACCGCGCGAGAGCGCGTCCGGACTGCCGAGTACTGCCTCGCCCGGCAAGCCCATCTCCGCGGGGGCGTGGCATGTCACGCACGCCACCCCCATCGCCGCCTCCTGCGCCGAGGGCTCCGCCAGCGGATCGGCCTCGGGCGCGTGGCAACTGCGACACAGCGGGTTCGGCTCCCGCACGGAGGCGAAGTCGGCATCGGTCCACGAGCGCTGGTGTAGCGATCCGCTCCAAGTCTGCGCCACGTCCCGGTGGCACCGCACGCAGGCGGCGTTTCGAACGGCGCGAGAGGGCGACGGCGTGCGAGGGGTTGAGGACGTGACGCGGGGTTCGGTCCGGTCACACGCGGACAGGAGGGCCAACGCCAAGCAAACGACTCCGATCCGCATCACCAGGCTCATGGCAAGTCTACCGCGACTGCGGGAATGGGACGCGGGAGGGCACGAGGAGTATTCCGATGGGACGGCGCTTCTTCCTATCGGACACAAGCCCGCGCCCGGGGACGCGATCCCCAGACTCCCGCGGCTCGGGTTCGCGGTACGATGACCGCGTGCTGACTCCCCACCAGGGTCATCGTCCTATGCTCCCCCTGTTGCTCGCGGGTCTGCTCGTCTCGGGCGCGTGCACAGACCAGCCCGCCTCGGCGGCCGAGTCGAGCGCGAGTACATCCTCGGACTCCGGCCCCCCCGGCACGAGCGACCCAGGCCCGACCACGACAGCAGCGGGCTCCAGCAGCACCAGCGCCAGCCCTGGCGTCAGCACCAGCACCGGCTCTCCCGCTACCAGCAGCTCTGCAGAGACCAACCTGAGCACCGACACCGGCGGGGACACCAGCACCGGCGATCCTCCCGACCCTGTGAGGCTGCCCTTGTGCGGCACCACGCCTCCCCCCGGAGCGACCCTGGCCCCCGAGCTCCCCTCATTCGGCGGCGGCGGGATGTGCCCGGTAATCGAGACCGACGGATCGCTCAACGTGATGAGCACCGGCGGTGGCGACCGGGAGTTCATCGCGGTCGTCCCCAGCGACTGGGAGCAGGGCGAACAGCTCCCGGTCATCGTGCTCTATCACTGGCTGGGCGCCTCGGCGCAGAGCTTCTACAACCGGGCCGAGGCCCAGGCCGCCGCCGACCACTACCGCTTCATCGCGCTGATCCCCGAGGGTCGCGAGATCGAGGACCTGGTGCCCTTCCGCTGGCCCTTCGCGGTCTCGGATCTCGACTTCCTGATGGATCAGGACTTCCAGTTTCTCGACGACATGCTCGCGTGCGCCCACGAACAGTTCGGGGTCGACAAGGAGTGCGTCTCGGTCATGGGCGTCAGTGCAGGCGCGATGTTCTCGAGCATGATCGCCTCTCGCCACGGCTCACGCATTGCCAGCATGATCTCGCTGTCGGGCGGCGTGGGCGGGCTCATCAAACCCTGGCAGGCTGCAGAGCACGTAATGCCAGCAATGGTGTTGTGGGGTGGTCGACAGGATTTCTGCATCGCGATCGACTTCGAGGTGGCCTCACTGCAGCTCGAGCAGGATCTCGAGGCGGGTGGCCACTTCGTGATGGAGTGCATCCACAACTGCTCGCACGCGACCCCGCCCTTCGAACCCGACGACCCCGAGCTGCCCACGTTCGCGCCCGCGTGGGAGTTCTTCCTCGACCACCCCTACTGGCTCGAGGACGGTGAGTCGCCGTACCAGTCGCTCCCTGCGGGACTGCCCGACCAGTATCCGGACTGGTGCGCGATCGGGGCCGGCAATGCCGACATTCGAGAGGGCGAGTGCGCAGGCTCCGAGTGCCAGTGAGTTCCTACCGCGTCGGGTGCTTGGGAGCGCTGAAGCGCGAAACGGGGCGTGGCCCTCAGCCCGACACCACGAGGTTCACCGTGCCATCCACGCACGTCACCACATCGCCACCGATCCAGATCTTCGGGCCGACCTGGTCCACGAACACCCGGCCCTTCCGCCCCAGCGCGGTTCCCTGCGCAGCGACGTAGGGTGCGCTCAGCGTCCCGTCTCCCAACAGCCACTGCGCCACGGCGGCGTTCAAGCTGCCGGTCACGGGGTCCTCGACTGCCATCTCCCCCGACCGGAAGAACGCTCGGACCTCGAGGTCCGTGTCTTGCGCGGGGCTGCTGCCCACGACGCCCACCTTTCGCGGTCCCACGACTCCGATGTCGAAGGCGTTCGCAGCCGCGAAGTCCGGTCTGAGTCCGAGGACAGCCTCGGCAGTCGCCAGACGCACGGCGATCCACCCTGGCCCGTTGTCGGCCCATGCCGCATCGACGACCTCGGTCGTGTCGATTCCCAGCACCCGGCACGTCCGCTCGAGTTCTGCGGTGCGAAGCGGGCCCGACTTCAACAGCGGCGGGGCGACGAAGGCCAGCCGCCCTTGTGCGCGCCGTAGCTCGACCAACCCGACTCCGCACTCCTGCACGATCGACCCCGGCGTCTTGGGCGTGCCACCAGCCTCGAGCCACGCGTGAGCGGAGCCCAGCGTGGGATGCCCCGCAAACGGAAGTTCGCCGCTGGGGGTGAAGATCCGGACCTTGTAGTCCGCGGCGGGATCCGCCGGGGGGAACAAGAACGTCGTCTCACTCAGGTTGGTCCAGCGTGCGAACCCCTGCATGTCCTGCTCGCTGCAGCCGCGCGCATCCAGCACGACGGCGAGCGGATTTCCCAGGTACGGCACCGCCGTAAACACATCGACCTGCTTGAACGCCCGAACCGAGTCCATCAGCCCTTTTACCAGCCGCCCGACGTTCGCCTGTCATTGCCCCGGCTCTCGCTGCGAACGATCCATGCCCATGTTTCGACCGTGTATCCCGGAGCAAGTCTCCGTCCCCGTCTCCGCTGTCCCCCGCTGCGCGCAGGCGGGTTGGCTCGCGTTCGCTCTGGCCGCCATTTCCGGGTCTGCACCAGCGTGCGCCGAGCCCGATGACGTCCCCGAACTCACCACGGCCGCGGATGCATGGGAGGGCGAGGCCCCGAGCGAGGCCGCCTCGGATGAACCGTGCCAGCCGAGCGCGCATTCGGTCTCCGGATCGGTCGCCGTATTCGGATGCGATGCGCAGGTCGACGGGCTGACGCTTTCGGAGGACCACGAAGAATCTCTCGACTCCCTGGCCGCAAACGCAGGCGACCCCCTCTCTGCGACGACGGGGCGGCGGTTGAAGGACTGCCGGTGGTCTTCATTCATCGACAGCGCCAACACGATGCTCGTGATGTGCCCCGGCGAGCGTCACGTCGTCTCCGGCGGCTGCTTTTCGCAAGCCACCATGCTCAACAGCGCACCGTTCGAGTTCCAGACCGCAGGCAATCTTCCAGAACAGGGCGAGCGCTACCAGGACCTCGGGGCGACGAGCGGCTGGATGTGCACCTACGACGGACCCCTGCAGTCCGCCGGCCAACAAGCGGCCGCCCTGTGCTGCAGTTAGTCCTCCCCCCTCGCCGAGCAACCCACAGACCCCTTCGCCATGCACTCCAGCTTCAAAATCGCCATCACGGTCGGTCTCGCCGCCGTTGTCAGTCACTCCCACGTGCGCGACAGCGCGGCGCATTCGGTGCACGCCCACCGGTCGCCCGTCAGTCCTGGAGCGGCGGCCGCTCCGCACGCCATCGATGTCCCCGTCCCCAACCCCGGCGGACTCGGGGGCGGGACGTTGTTGCTCGACTCGCCCTTCGACACGGTCGGGCGCTGTCGGTGGCGCGGGGCCTCCTCCACGACGGCCACGGGCGGAACCCAGGCCGTCTGTGAAGATGGGGAGTTCCCCTTTTCGTCCGGCCTCTTCGTCGGCGAGTACGAACAAACGGACCACCGGGGCATCGTCAACCTCTCTCCGGCGTGGTGGGAAAACAACGGCGTCCAAACCGACGGGCTTCTGGATGGCGAAGGCCTCTCAGATTCACATCCGGAGGTCCACGGCGAGCCACCCCCCGACGGCGTGGCCACCGAGAACTTCGATCCGGATTGGGGGGGAAGCGGCGTCCACTTCGAGCTTGGAACGGGCGCACCCACGCGCGACAACGAGATCCGAACGCTGTGCTGTGACGACCTGCCGGCAAAGCTCGGAATCGGAGCGCTGACCGACTGCCACTACGAGTCCGCCCTCGTCTTGGTCGACCCCGAGTCGGATCCCGCCCTCGCCGGGCAGTACGTTGCCTCGCTGGCCTGCAGTCAGGGACGCGTGACGTCCGGTGGCTGTCACGCCCAGTTTCTGCACGATACTGGGGAGTGGGCGCTGACGGGCAGCCACCCCTACGTGGGTGGCGACCCGATGCAGATGCCCAGCGGTGCCCACGACAGTACGCCGACCGAGACGGGTTGGGCGTGTCGGCTCGACCAAGAGCCGAGCATGTACTCCGACCCCGACGCCTACGATGAAGGGATCGGGGTCACCGTGTTGTGCTGCCAGTAGCAGCTCGGTAGCACCTCGGTGCGGCTATCCCACACGCACCCATCTCGGAGCCCCGGCACCGACTTGCGCAACATGCCGCCGACAAGCGAAATTGGGGGGGCCATGCGGATGCCCACCACCGATCGCGTGCCCTTCTCCGCGCCCATGCTGCTCGCCGTCGTCGCGTTGGCAGCTTGTGGCAGCACTTCACCGAGTGACACCGCGTCCGAAGACGGTGGTCTCACGCTCGGGACCCTCTCCGACTCGGGGACGATGGGCGGCACCGACTCCAACGGCACCGACTCCAACTCGAACGCCGACGACTCGAACGCGGATGGAACCGGTTCCAACGCCTCAGACACCGCGGACTCGACCACGGACGACGCGCCGAAGTTCGACCTTGGCGGGGCGCCGGACGTTCCCGGGGGCTGCGGTGCGGGTGGTGATGTCGAGGTCGACGAGAGCTTCATCTGGGTGCCCGGCACCAGCGACGGCACGGTGGCCAAGATCGACACCCGCACGATGCTCGAGGTTGCGCGCTACACCATCGGCCCCAGCGGCGGCGTCGAGAGTGCCTCGCGAACGGCGGTCTCCGGTGATGGCCGCTTCGTGGTGGTCAACTCGCGCGGCACCGGACGCTCCACGGCCGTCGCAGCCAACATCGCGGACTGCGTCGACAAGAACGCGGACGGCATGATCACCACGTCGCAAAACGCGACCGACATCTTGGCCTGGGACACCGACGAGTGTGTCGTGTGGACCACCGTGCACGCCGACTGGGGCGGAGCCGCGACCGCCGGTCCCCGCGGCATCACGTGGACCATCGGCGACTGGAACGAGGCGACGTGCTCGTTCATCGAGCAGAAGGTTTGGCTCGGCTACCTCGCCGCGGCCGGCAACGCACACCTCGTCCGGCTCGACGGGACCACGGGGATGCTCGAGGAGGACCTCATCGTTCCGGGTTGGGTCGGCAGCGGCTACGCCCCGTACGGCGGTGCGCTCGACCCCCAGGACCGGCCGTGGTTCACGGGTCTGCGGGGCGAACTGGTCCGCGTCAACACCGACAACGACCCGATCGACGTCACCCGGATCACGCAGCCGGGGAACATCCAGTCCTACGGTATGACCGTCGACCCCAACGGAAACCCCTGGATGGCGGGCTGCTCGGGACCGGTCTCGACCTACGACGTCCCAACGGCCGCGTGGGTCTCCATTCCCGACACCTCTGCGTGTTACCGCGGGATGGCCGTCGACCAAGACTTCCACGTCTGGGTGGCTTCCAATGGCCCCTGCGAACTCCTCGAGATCGACGGCGCGACTCGGACCCTGGTCGCCCGACACGCGCTCGCCCAATGCTCGACCCCGATCGGCGTGAGCGTCGACGTGGACGGCTTCGTTTGGCTCGTCGATCAAGCCGGCTGGGCATGGAAGATCGATCCCGACAACGTGGCGGCGATGCAGCAGATCACCATCAGCGGCGACCACTACGTCTACAGTGACATGACCGGCGGACAGCTCAAGAGCGTCACCAACCCGCCGGGCTGACCGGCCGCGACTGTCATGACCTTGTTCAAAGCACCCGACGGAAAGAACCGATGCCAGTGGGCGGGAGGCGCTCCCGATTTCCTCGCGTACCACGACACCGAGTGGGGATTTCCCGTCGATGATGACCGTCGGCTGTTCGAGAAGATCTGTCTCGAAGGGTTTCAGTCGGGCCTCAGCTGGCGGACCATCCTGACCAAGCGCGAGAACTTCCGGGCTGCGTTTCACAACTTCGAGTTTGATCGCGTCGCCCGGTTCAACAGCCGTAGCGTCGAGCGGCTGCTTGGAGACGCGGGCATCGTGCGTCACCGCGGCAAGATCGAAGCCGCGATCAACAACGCCCGCCGGGCTCAGGAACTCATCGCCGAGGCGGGTTCCCTTGCGGCCTACGCGTGGTCGTTCGAGCCCGAGCCGGCGACGCTTCCCGAGCCCCAGAGCGTCTCGATCTCCGATGTGTCCAAGACCATGTCCAAGGACCTCAAGCGCCGCGGTTGGAAGTTCGTCGGACCGACCACCGTGTACTCATTCATGCAAGCGATGGGTCTCATCAACGACCACTCGAAGGGGTGCGTGGTCCGTCCCCGGGTCGCCAAGGCCCGGGCGAACTTCTCATCTCCGGCGCCGTAGACCGCGATACGCGACGCGGCTTCGGGGGCCCGAACACGCGCGGCTGATGTGCTCTAGACTCGACCGATGCGGGTGAGTTTTTGCGGGTCTGTCGCGATTTGTCTCGCGCTCGGGCTGGGCTGTACCCCAGGGGGGGAGGCTGAGACGGACTCCGGCACGGACACCGATGCCGCGACAACCTCTGGCCCCGGCACGACGCGCGGAAGCACGAGCCCAACCGGCAGCCCGACCACGACCGGCGACGCTGCGACGGCAAGTGGAGAGTCGACAGACACCGATCCCTCGACGTCCGGGAGTTCGACGACGACCACCACCACGACCTCCAGTCCCCCGACCACCAGTCCCCCCGACGACGATGGCGGGCCGCCTCCGCTGGGTCCGGGGTGCAGCGTTCAGGTGGTGACCCAAGGCGGCGAGTTCGATCCCCTCCCGCGCGGCGACGCTGGCGAGTTTCCGGCACCGGTCGCGGACGTCTTGGAGGACTACTGCGGATGCCACACGCTGTCCGACAACAGCGAGAACATCGAGTGGAAGTTCCTGCTCCCGCCCGGTGGCACGCTGTTCTTGAGCTATGCAGATCTGAGTCGCTCGTACCAGGGATCGACGCTCGGCGAGACGATGGGCGCGGTGACGTTGAAGGAGATGCCACCGGGAAGCTGCCCGCGGCCCAGCGGCCCACTCGCCGTTCTCACCGACTGGTTCGAGCAGGGGCTGCCCGACGGCGCGGACTACGTAGAGTGACCCCGCGGCCGGTCCGCCACCATATTGTCGACGCAGCCGGGCTCGTGCGATCGTGTGTCCATGGCTGGAAAACTCGTAGCTTGCCCAGCGTGCGCAGAGTATGTGCACGCCTCCGAACCTCGTTGTCCTCACTGCGACGCGCACGTTCGTGACGGCGGTGGACAGGTCCTGGGCCGAACCGCCGGCGCCGTGCTGATGGGGCTGGCGCTCACCGCATGCCCGTCCGCCGACGACACCGACGACACCGCAGGCACGAGCGCGAGCAGCAGCGGCACCACCAACGGCACCAGTACCAGCGAGGGCAGCACGTCCGACCCCACCGACGTCACCACGTCGGCCCTGTACGGCGGCCCCGCCACGGGCGAGCTCCCCACGTCGTCCAGCTCGACCGGCGACAGCAGCTCGACCCGCGGAGCGGACACCGACGGCTCCAGCAGCGGAACCGCGGGCGACAGCGGAAGTACGAGCCTTGGGCCCGACTATGGTGTGCCCTCGACCAGCGAGTAGTCCGCACTCGGATCGCGGGGCGGTGGGCTCTGCGTCCGTGCCCGAAGCTCTACGGCTCGGGCAATGATCTGGGCGCTCACGGCCTCGTACATCGCTGGAAGCTGACGGAGCGTCCACCACAACGACCCGAGGTAGATCAAGCCCCAGATCGCGAGCCCCGGCACGATGGGGAAGTTCGCGCCAAACGAGAGCCGGGAGGACACCACCAGGATCGCGATGAGAGCCAAGGGAGCGACACGGATCACCGGACGCCATCGAAACCGAGTCTGGCTCCCGACGGCTTCGACCTGCACCCGTCCGCTTGCAACCACCCCGACGCCGCGCAGCACTCGGATGCGGAAGGTGTTCCGGGAGCCGAACCCGATCGCCCAGTACAGCAGGCCGACCCCCGCCGCGTCGATCCAGAACGCGCTGCGGTAGTCCTCCAGGTCGAACGCATGAAGTCGCTCGAGCGGATCGGTCAGATCACCCGAGATTCCCTCCGGCAATGAGACGTCGAGGGTCTCGGCTTTCCAAGGCAACGGGATCCCGAACACGAACGCCCATCGCGCACCGCGGCTGAGCGCGACGCCCTCGATGAGCAACAAGGCGAGGGCGAGCCCTCCGAGCGCTTGCGTCTGCCAGGGAAACGCCTCCACGCTCCAAGGGTATCGCGCCCCGGACCGATACCCAACGCCGCCGGCCATCCACTGGCAGACCCGCTGGAGACGAGTACCGATTCAGTAGTACCGAAACGACTGCTCGACGGCGACTCCGCTGAGACAACCCATGAAGTTCGGAACGGCGGTCTCGGACGCGTGATAGTGGTACGTCCCGTCGGGGAACTCGGTGGTGGAGTGGGTATGTCCGCTGCAGGCATCCAGGTCGCCCGGAAGCTCGCCCGCTTCGTCACGCGACGCGTAGATCGGGAACCCGTCCTTGGCAAAGCCGTAGACCGCCGTCGGTTCCTGGTCGTACCGGGTGCATTCCACATCGGATGCGGCGATGCCATTGGCATCGAGGACCGCGTTCATCACTTGCGGAACGAAGTGATCGTGCAGGTAGCCCGCGGGGTCTGGGTGCGCCCCGCAAGACCCGATCGAAGGCACGTTGATCGACCCGGTGAGGCCCCCGGGCGGGCCGCCCATGCTGGGGCCGAGGGTGGCCGATGGAGGGTGTCCGGTACCCGGTGTCCCCATGAGCGAGACGCCGAGGTTCTCGACTTCTCCGATCTCACTCGGCCCCGAAGCCAGCGTTGGCGACAGAGGCACGTTGACCTCGATGGTGAGGCCGAAGTCCTGGTCGATCGCCAGACAGTTCGAGTCCTCGCTTGCACCTGGCCCAAGCGCTGTGACGACGTTGGTGTCTCCATTTTCATCGACCATGGGCGCGTAGCCGTCGGCCTCGATGTCGTCCAGGTAGTCCCCGTTGAACGCTCGCAGCCCCGGGTTTGTCGCCCCGTCGTAGACCGACAAGCCATAGGGGGGCGCAGAGGTCCGACTTGGGGGGCAGTACGGCCCGTCCTCAGCCAAGTCCGAGCTGAAGGTGAAACGGCAGCATGTCACCAGGGTGCCATCGACGAGGTCGCACTCGACGGCCTCGGTGCTCGCGGGCGCATTGACGAAGAACGCGGCCATGTCCTCGCAGGTCTCGATCCCCCCGGCAGGTTGACCCGTACCATCCTCGGACGAGGTCAGGCCCGGGTTGCTGGTACTCGTAGACGACGACGTCGAAGACGACCCCATCGGCGTGCCGTCCGTAGACTCACCGCTCGTCGAGCCCTGTGTCGTTGTACCCAAAGATGTGCTTCCGGCGTCCTGGGCGGTGGTGTCGTCGGCGGGGCAACCCAGTGCGATCGGTGACAGCGCCAAGCACAGCGGAAGGAGGACACGGGAGGTGTTGGTGCGGTTCATTTCGTGGGTTCTCCGGTAGCGTTCCAACGCAGAACGAGTCCGGTCTCATTCGAGCGGTGCAGCATGAAGCGCTCATGTCCGGCGTCGTGTTTCACAAAAACGAGGTGGTGCTGGTTTCTTCTCGACGAGACCTCCGAGAGGTCAAACGTGAATGCCTCGAGGGGCGACAAGCGCCGCCTTCGAAGCCGGACGGTGGCCGTGACCTCGTGCCCAAGGTTCACAGCTTCGACCTTGACCGGGAGCCGTCGACCATCCGCGCGGAAGTCGACCGCCTGTTCGAGGAAGGCGTCAATCCGAGCCCGGTACGCCTCGCTCGACATCCCATCCCAGTCGGCGTCCGGGTCTTGGGCCCTGAGCTCGGAGAACAGCCCCGCCCCCGAGGTTCGCACCGCGATCGACACGGTGCGGCCCTTCGCCGAGATATCCCATCGGGCGAGGTTCGGGTCATGCGCAAGCGCGGATGGTGTCCCCCCGGCGACCCAACTCAGCAGCACGACGAACGCGAAGAGGACGGCGGTTCTGCATTTCCCAGTCACAGCTCCAACGTAGTGCGACGGCGACTGAGTTCGTCCTTGGCAAACACTCGCGGGCGAAGAACTAACAATCGCTAACACCGCAGCGGCAGTAGCGGCCGTCCCCTAGCAGACTCGCCCCGGGTGCAACGCGGTGCGTGGCCGTCACTTCGCCGCGCAGTCGGTCGCGCAGGTCTCCGCCGTCTCCGGCCCGTCGCAAACGCCATCGCCACAACAACGAGTCGAAGACACATCGGCACAGGCTGCAACCCCGCCGGCAGCGCCCGCGGGGCCGCGCCCACCACCTGGAGGAGGCGGACCTCCGCCTGGGCCTCGGGCGTTCGCACCCTGGGCGACCTCGCCCTTGAGGCAACCCACGAACATGTTCTCGCCCGGACCGGCCACGTGATAGTGATACCCGCGAGTGGCATCATCATGCCCTCTGCAGACATCGAGTTCGTCAGCCTCTCGCCCTTGAGCGTCGGTCATCGCGTGGATCGGGTACCCGTCGACCGCATACCCAATCAGCGCAGCGTGGCCGTCTGCCTCGAGGCGAGACTTCGAGCAGCCCTGCGCACCATGGTAGTGATATCCGACGTGAAGGTTTACGTGACCTCCACAGTCATCGAACGCTGCGATCGTATGGGCCGCTAAGATTGCGTGGACCGGCGCTGGCCCCTCGAACTTGACTCCATTGAGGGCAATACCGACGCTACCGCCCCGCCCGAGTTCGGCCGGCTGGGCACGTGGCACGGGTCTCGCCGGAATGAGTATCGTCTCTGCGACCTCCTCACCGATGTCGTCCACCGAGCACTCGACGCAATGGTTCTGGTACGCCTCTTCCACGTCGGGGCGAGCAGCCGCGGCGCAAGACTCTTTCGTATCCGTGACGCGGACCTTCCGAGTCGTCTCGTCGAAGAGCTTCCACTCCGGGTCTCCGTACAGCTCCGCGAGGCCCGTGATGAACGCTCCGTCCACGTCGAGCACCTTGCCTTCGTGAATCCAGGTTCCGACGAGTTCGGGACCGTCGTCGATCGTTCGGGGACAGAAAGGGCCAGCGTCATGGTCGGCCGGCGTGGTCTGAACTTCGAAGCGGTAACACTGCGCCTGCTCGCCGTTGCTCAGCGTGCAGGACTCGGTCTGCGTCGGCGCCGTGGCGAAAGCAGTTGCATCGAGGCCAGCCTCGGCGACCGGAGTCTCGACGCCTGGTTGCTGGGCCGCGGGCTCCTCGATGCCGCGACAGCCGCTATTCCCCGTGACGCTCAATAGGCCCAGCGCCGCGACGAGGGTTGAGGACGCACGCCTCTCACGCGACCAGCCCCACAATCCCAACAGGCCGAACAGCCCAACGCCGAACAAACCGACCCCTCCGATCAGCAGCGGCGAAGGACCGGCATTCGGACACTCAACGTCGGTCACCAGGGTCTCGGCGGCTTCCAACGGAGGCGGAGAGCCTTCATGGTCCCCGTGCCCGGGGGTCTCGTGTTCGTGCGCCACGCCGTGCTCATGCTCGTGCGCCCCATGCTTCACGATGGGCTTGTTCCGAACGCACAGCAGCGTGTCCGAGACCTCTCTGCAGGTACCAACGTAGAGGTCGCCGGCGTCGTTCGTCCACGCACACGCATCGCTCAGCGTGGCGTCTTCGCAGACCTGCCAGGGCTCCTGCATCGTGTGACCGCTGTGTGCCGCCGCGACGGCGGGGCCGAGCAAAGCCCCGGTCCCAAAGACGAGTCCGAGGACGGAGCGCCAGAGTTTCATCAGCAATCCTCGGAACAGTTCGCCGCGGTTTCAGGGCCGTCACAGGCATCGTCGCCGCAACAGGGCTGCCCTGCGTCGGCGTCATCGCAGCTCAGCACGTCACCACCGGGACCACCGTCCGCTTCCCCCGCGACCTCGCCGTGGAAGCACCCGATGAACATGTTCTCGCCCGGACTTGCCACGTGATAGTGATACCCGCGCACGTCATCGGTTTGACCGCGACACTCGTCGAGGTCGCCGGCTTCATTGCCCTCGCTATCTTCCATTGCATAGATGCCGTATCCGTCGAGCGCGTAGCCGATGAGAGGGGCGTGCGTGTCGTCTTGTGCGACCTCGGCAGGGCACCCGGTTGCAGCGTGATAGTGATATCCCTCGAAAGGGTTCACGTGCCCGCCGCAGTCATCGAAGGTCGCGATCGTGTAGCCGGCGAGGATGTTGGCAACTGGAGCTGGCGGATCCATGACCACGCCGTTGAGCGCGAGTCCCACGTGCTCGGCAGTCCCAACCTCCGCTGGAGCATCCCTGGGTACCGGCGTGACGGGGATCAACACCGTCTGCTCGACGCCCCCGCCAAAGTCGTCAAGCGAGCACTCGACGCAGTAGTTGTTGTACTCCTCGGGCACCTGCGGCACCGCAGCGGCCTGGCAGGCTGCCAGAGAATCCGTCACGTTGATGTCCCCGGTCTGGGGGTTGAACAGCTGCCACGTGGCGTCGTCGTAGAACTGGTCGAGGTTCTCGATGAACGCTCCGTCCGCGTCGTAGACCTCCCCCGACTCGATCCAAATCCCCGAGACATCCGCGCCATCGGAGATGTTGCGAGGACAGTACGGGCCGGAGTCGTGGTCCGCGGGCGCACCACTGAGGACGATTTGATAGCAGGACGATTCCTCGCCGTTGCTCAACGTGCAGTCCACGACCTCGATGTCCTCGTTGAGGCCATCGGGGTTGAAGTGCGAGGGGTCCAGGCCGCTCGGTTCTTCACCGCCGGTGCCGCTCGAAGAGCCCGTCCCGTCCCCGGCGGTGCCCGTCGTGCCGTCCTGGGTCGTGCTCGTCTCGGTCGTCGCCGTCCCGGTCGTGACAGGGCCGGTGGAGGTCGAAGCCGCGGTCTCGGTCCCCTCCCCGCCGGTCGACGAACTGCCGGCGTCAGTCGTGGAGGCATCTCCAGAATCACAGGCCCCGCCGAAGACGCAGAGGCTGGCGAGCAAGGGGTACAGAGCGTTCAGTTTGCGCTTCATCGAGGGGTTTCTTTGCGGTTGCGCTCGAGGACTCTCGGAGCGACTTGGGTCCGGCCCGTCGCGAACAATGGCCGTATCCCACTGTAGGGGTGCCGTCGCCCCGACACTCCGCTCCGAAACGCTTGCACGCGTTTGGTTAACAATCCCTAACAAGCCGGCGCGTCAGGGGAGTGCAACGACGTTCACTCGTCGAGCAAAGGCGCAGGTGGCTCGTCCACAAGCCAGGCGTCGATCTCCTCCAGAAGGTCTCGGTCGGCCGCACAGGTGCCCGCCTCGAGGAGACCCCGGCGTGCCTCTCGGGCGAGCCCCACCGCCCGCTCGGTCTCCCCCAAGTCCCGGAGTGCACGCGCGAGCTTGTACCTGACCACCGCACGAGAGCTGGGCCGGAGCTCGCCTCGATCCACTCCGCCCAGCGCGCGCTCGAGCAGCGGGACCGCCTCACGAGGGCGACCCACGATGGTGAGCAACTCCCCGACCGTTTCCCAGAGTTCGTCGCCATGCCCCGAACCCTAGGTGCGCACCTGCACGCAAACATCGGTCGCAATACGTACGCAACGAACGTAGACAGGCCTCGGACCCCCGCCAGATCGGGTGCTTTGCACTCGTCGACCGCGGCCGCGGCGCACGTTATACCCGCACCGTTGGTCGCATCCACGACCCTGACCCGCGCGAATGGCATACGCGACCGCACTGCTGGCTCTCCTCGCCATCGCGCCGCCCACGGACACCACCGTCCGGGAGCGCTGGTTCTGGAACGCTCCGCCGCAGTGCCCCAGTGGCGAGACGGTGCGCGCCGAGATCGAAGAGCACCTCGGCGAGCCGATGGCGCAGCTCCCCTTGACCACCTGGTCCGTCGTCGGGACCGTCACCCACGACGAGGATGCAGGCTACGCCGTGGCGCTGGTCATCGAGACCCCCGACGGCCGGCACGATCGGTTGCTCACCGATCCGTCGAGCTGCGAGGCACTGTCGAGTTCAGCCGCGCTGTTGGTCGCCCTGGCGCTGAGCCCGGACCCTGAGGCGTTGGGTCCGGAGCCGGAGCCGGACCCGGACCCGGACCCGGAGCCAACACCCCCGCCCAACCCAAAACCAAAGCCCACCCAAGAACCTGAACCCATCGATCCCGCATCCGGAATCGAGCCGGCGGAGCCGCCACAGAGCACGTCCACCCCTGACCCGCTCACCTTCGCCATCAGCCTCGCCCCGGGGCTCGACTGGGGCACGCTGCGCGGCGTCACCCCGCACAGTCGCCTCGCGCTCGCGTGGCAACCACGACGCCTGCGAGTCAGCGTCGCCGCGCACTTCGGCGCCAACCCAGCCTTCGAGTTGCCGGGCCTGCCGCTCAAGATCCGGCTGTGGCGCTGGAGCCTGGCTGGGGAGGTCGGACCGGTCCCGACGCTCGGTCGCTTCGAGTTCCCGCTGATGGCGGGCATCGAGGCGGGCCAGCTGCTGCTCACGCCGAGCGCGCTCATCCCCCGATCGTCCCAGGTCGCGTGGGCTGCGCTGCTCGTCACCCCCGGGGTCTCTTGGGTGCCTCTGGAGTGGTTTGCGGTGACCGCGCGGGCCGGAACGACGGTCGCGTTTGTGCAGCCAACGTTCGAAGTGACCGGTTTGGACCCGATCCTGGTGCCATCGCGGATCGGGGTTCGCGCCTACCTTGGTGTCGAATTCCGTGTCCCCCTCATCATGAAAACAGACTGAAGTGGGAACGAACCCCCAGAGCATGGATCCCCCGAAGGCAGACGCGGCGGACCGCATCGATCCCGACCTCGCGAAGACGTATCGCGAGCAGTACGGGTTCGTATGGCGCAGCCTGCGTCGCCTCGGTGTGCCCGACCATGCCGTGGATGATGCCGTGCACGACGTATTCGTCGTCGCCGCCCGGCGCCTGCACGAGTTCGAAGGCCGCGCCGCCATCACCAGCTGGCTCTTCGCCGTCGCGATCCGGGTCAGCAAACACCAGCGGCGATCCCTGGCTCGGCACCGGCGACGCAAGGAAGCACTCGCCGCGGAACAGGGCGCGGTGTCCCCCACGGGCACCGGGCAATCTGGGGATTTTGATCGACAAGATGCGGCCAGGACTCTGCACGGGCTGCTCGAGCTCATCGACGACAAGCTCCGCCACGTCTACATCCTGATGGAGCTCGAGCAGATGACCGGACGCGAAGTCGCAGCCCTCCTTTCGATCGCCGTGCCCACGGTTCACTCGCGGCTTCGGTCGGCCCGACAACAACTGCGTCGCCACGCCGAGGCGCTGCAAAGCGACCCCGTCCGGAGGTCGGCATGAGCACCGAAACGCGAAAGAATGACCCGGGCGCGCATGCGAGCGGAGGCGAGCCAGGGCTCCTGGACGCGCTGGTCCAGGCCGAGCGGGCGTCGATGGAGCCGCCTGCCGATGGCGAGCGGCAGAGTCAGACCTGGACGCGCGTGGTCGCTTCGGTCGCCGTCGGAGGACCGCCACCGGTGGCGCCGGCGAGCATCTCGGGACCGGCGACGACCGTCACCTCGTTGTGGGTGAAGATCGTGCTCGGCGTGATCGTTGGGGGCGTTGTCGCAGCGGCCGGGTTCGGGCTCGCGCCAGACCCCGAACCCGAGCCCGTCGCGACCGCCGTCGCGGGCTCGCAGACCGAGTCGCGCCAGACTCCGCCCTCCCCAGCGTCTGGCTCTTATACACATCTG
>OJGU01000243.1_pt1 | contig 37080 bp, 29 predicted proteins | sample 1594741 | NCBI WGS metagenome assembly OJGU01 (sample SAMN05416841, study PRJEB24817) | seawater metagenome | isolation source: Sea water | place: Canada:Atlantic | collected 2013-07
ATGCCGTCGTTCCTCATCGGTTGCTTGTGCCCGACAAACGCCCTCTTCGTGCCTTCGCCTGGACTCTGGTGACACCCATCTGACCATTCCACCGGATTGGGGACGGCCCCTCGTCTGCAAAGGAAACCTCTCGGTTTCCCTCGCGGCGGGAGCGGAGCTCCCTTCGCTCACCTGGAGCGATTCGCGGAAGTGCCGAGTGAATCCGCAGGATTCGCGGAGCACCCTTCCAGGTTCGGGCTGCGCCCTCGCTGAGATCGTGGGATGCGCTCTTGTCTGTCCCGTAGGGGCCAACGACAAAGCGCGCACCCTCGAGGAAGGTGCGCGCTGGGTGGCGAGCCCACGGAGGGACTCGGCGTGTACCTGCTTCAGGCCGTGGGAGCCTGGTGCATCACGACTTGGTCGAATGGGATCTCGATGCCGGCTTCGTTGAGGGCGTTGTAGACGGCGACTCGAGTGCCACCGGTGACTGCGAGCCAGTCGGCGGACTTGGCCCAGGTGAACACGGTGTAGTTCACCGAGCTGGCGCCGAAGCTGGTCAGGGCTGCGGCGGCCGCGGGATCGGGAAGGACATCCTCGACGCTGCCGGCGGCCTTGATCAAGATGTCCATCACGTCGGTCGGCTTGCTGCCGTAGGCGACGCCGATCTCCACGCCGACCCGGCGGGTGCCGAGCACGGTGAGGTTGACGATGCTGCCGCCGGTCGCCTGAGCGTTTGGAATGATGATCTTCTGGTTGTCGGGGCTGATCATCGTGGTGGCGAACAGCCCGATCTCGTCGACCTTTCCGGTGTGGCCGGCGGCCGTGATGACGTCACCGATCGTGAAGGGCCGGAAGATCAACACCATCACGCCGGAGGCGAAGTTGGCGAGGCTGCCCTGCAAGGCGAGACCGACCGCGAGTGCGGCGGAGCCGAGGATGGCGATGAGGCTGGTGGTCTCGACACCAACGGCGCCCAGTGCCGCCACGACGGTTGCGGCGAGCACCCCGTATTGGATCAGCGAGGCCAAGAAGCGGGACACCGCCTCGTCGAGTTTGCGCTTGCGGAACAGCGCAAGACTGAGGGAGTTGGCCCACTTCGCTGCGATCCAACCGACAACGAAGATCAGGATCGCTTTGGCGGCGCCTACGATGAGGCCGCTGTAGGGGGCGAGAGATTCGGGGAGCAGGCTCTCCATGAGCCGGTGTGTATGCCACGTCGCGGGGACTGTCCACTGGTCAGCGGTAGGGCCCCCGATGCCGCATGAATCGCCGACTCATCGTCAGCAGTTCTTCGACCGTCTTGACCAGGTCGAGCACCCGAGGGACCGGAGCTTCGAGCTCTGCGTGGGTTGATTCCGCACTGATCTGTAGCAGTCGGACACACTTGGGGAGTTCTGTCTCAAACGGGGCATCGGACCCCGCGTGCCAGACCGTTCGGTGCTTGCGTCCGATCATCTCCGGGGCGAACACATCGATGGCGGTGTGGTCGGGCTGCCCGGTGGGTTTGAACTGCGTGCGTACTTCGACCCGATGACCGTCCCACTCTGCCGTGAGCGCGAACGAGCCCACGTGGAGTTCAGCACCCAAACGATGCGCGGCTTCTCGCCAGTCATCGAGTTGGTGTTCGAGCGCCAGCGGTGGCGGAAGCTGGGCCCGGGCATCTTCGATGGCGAGCGCGATGTGATGGAGCCGTTCTGCGAATCGCATGAGCGGGCCCACGTTTCGGTCGCCACGTTTGTCGAAGCGCATCCGGGTGTCGTCGATGTCCAAGACTCGCAGGTCGCGGAGATCGTCGCCCAGCGCTGCCTGAAGGGCCTCGAGCTGTCGCCGCTCGCGGGCCTTGAGCTGACCGCCACGCCAGCTGAGCCCGAGCCCCAGGTCGACGAAGTGGATCTCTCCGACCACCCAGGAGCCCGTTCTGCGGGATTCGGGAAACAATCGGACGTCGGTCTTGCCGACGGTTCTGCGCAAGAAGCCCTCCGCAAAGTCGAACCCGCTGCGCCGTCCGGCTTCACGCCAGACGAGCTGCTGTCGTCGAGAGCCGACCGCTGGGGGGAGGGATTCGATCTCCTCCTCGCCGGGCCTGCGGTGGCGGACATGGACGGGGACCATCATGCTCGGGTCCGTCGTCCAGGCGATGACGGCTTCGACTTGCAGGCGCCACGAGAGCGCGACTCGGCGGTGTTCAAAGCCGACCGCGAGGTTCGGTGGGAGCCGCAGGTTGAGCGGGACCACGTCCAGGCTCTCCTCGCCGTCGGGTGCGATCTCGAGGTTCCACTGGGCAACGCGGACGAAGTGCTCGACCGCGCCCAAGAATCCGGTCACCCGCTCGACCGCCCAGAGCGTGGTCTGCAGCTGCTCGTAGTTCGACGCGTCGACCCCTGCGAGGGCGACTGAGCCTCGGACCCGGCCTCCGGGCTCGAGCTCGTGCGAACTCAGGGAGAGTTCGAAGTACGGCATGCCGGTGTGTGGCCCCTCGAGGGCGGACACGAACACCTGCCGCTTCGTACTTGGGGGCCTGGGCGGATCAACGCCGCGCACGTTGAGCACGAAGCGCGCTTTCGCGGCCGGCCACCAAGGAATGTCGACGCAAACTCGCGCCGTGTAGCTCACCTCAACGTGCCGTCCTCGATAGCTGTTGGGTACCGGCGGTGGGAACTTGAACCGGACGTCGAACGCGTGCTCTCCCTCGCCCAGCTCCCCGTGGGCAAACGGGCTGGAGGTCGCACGAAAGAACACCGAGGATTCTCCATGACGTCCGTACTGGCTCTGCGTGTACCAGGACTCCTCCCCGATGAACTCGACGACGACCGAGGTCACGGGGAGCGGAGCTGGGCACCGGAGCACGACGCGCGCGGTGTACTCACGCCCGGCGTCGATGAGGCGCGGCGCGTACAGAGACACATCGGGGCGTGTCTTGAGAAGACCCACCAGCTCTTAGCGTAGCAGCCCGTCGTCTCGAGTGGGATCGAGTCGTGGGCGGGGGCGTCTGGGATCCTCCGCTCCTAGGTCAGGCGGAGAGCGCCCAGGCTCCGACACCACCCAGCATGCCCGCGAGCAGGACCGCACTCAGCACACCCATCGCGCGGATGATGACGGATATCGACGGAGCCGCACCACCCCCTTGGTCGGGCGTCGGAGAGCGTCGCGCCCAACGCAGTGCCTGGTCTGGGCGGATTGTCCACACACCGGTCCGAGCCGCTGTGGGTTCATCTCGCACGGCGGGAAGCTCGCCACTGAGGTCGGTGAGTGCTGGGGACACAGTGTTTCGTATCGGCCGGATTCCGGACACCTTGAGGGGGAAGCGCGCAACGGAGCCGGAGATCAGCGAAAAATGGCCTCGTAGGCGACCGTTCGCTTCATGGCACCGGTGCCATCGATGGTGCGAGCGACGAACTTGTACGACCCCGTGCGTACCGGGATACTGAAGATGTACTCGCTGCCTCGGCGCACGCAGGTGAAGGGGCGTGCGGGATTCTTCTCGCCGCAGGTCAGCTTCCGGGCCCGACGGTCGTACCAGATGAGCTCGACCTTCTTGATGCCGTCGGGGTCTCGTGCATCGACCTTGACCGTGTATGAGGAGTTCGCGGTCGCAGGCCCCACTTTCACGCTCAGCGAGGGTGTGGGCGGGCGGCTCTGCGTCGGACGCCGGACGAGAGTGGATCGGTGCGGTTGCACGGACCGCGGAGCCTGTCGCGTACCGACGAGCGCTGCGAGTGTTCCCCAGGTGTTCTGAGAACCATGGCCGTCGGCGCATGGGCGGTCACCCCATTCGCCGCACCGGGCCGCTTCGTCGCGGAACGCCTTGGAGCCGCAAGCCTCGTAACTCATCACGTCGTTGCATTGACGGCTGTGGTCCAGGCCCATCGTGTGGCCGATCTCGTGGGCCGTGGTGTCGCACAACGACCGCGTGTTGCTGTGGGGCGTCTGAAACACGAACACGACCGAGGAGGGGAGGACCTTGCCGGTGTATGGCGCGACGCCGCCGACCGTCTCTGCGAGGCCCAGCATCTTTGGATCGCCGCCCACCATCACGCTGACGTAGTTGCTTCCAGCCGGACGTTCATCGACGATGGTCACGTCGAAGGCACGGAAGTGGTTCTCCACGCACGTGGTGAATTGTTGCCACTGTCGGTCACTGCCTCGGTACGCAGGGACGTCGGCGACGGAGACGCCGCTGCGCCGCAGCACGCCCGAACGCGCCTGGGACGGATCGTCTTCACCGGCAAACACCCGACCTCCGTCGCGGTGCAGATACACAGTGACCGGCGTCGGTCCACCGCGGAGGGTGCGAGGAAGGTCGCGAAGATCGTCGAGGCCGAAGCCGTTCCTCTTCGCCAGCGCTGCCGTCGCCGTGCTTGCCACAGCGACCGCAAGGACCGAACTCAGAAGTGCACCAACTCTCGACACGCTACTCAGACGCGACCGGAGGGGGACCGATTCGTGAGCGCTCTGTGAACGGGGGGATACCCCGGGGCGAAGCGCCCCCGCGGCGGGGTGTCACCCCTTAGCAGCGCGGTACGGAGAAGCTCATGCCGTTGAGGTCGACATTGGTGGGTCCGATCCCATCGCCCTCGAAGACCAACTCGACTCCATTGTCATCGATGGCCTCGACGATGATCGTGAAGCCGTCCAGCGTACCGCCGGTCCCACCGCAGATCCCTCCGGCGTCGGGCGTGCCTTGTTCGCCGTAGAAGCCGTCGACCTCCCCGTCGGTGTAGGTCCCGGTCGTTTGCTGCCCAGGGGTGAGGACGAGTGTGACGGTCCACGTCTGGCAGGGATCCGATGCGTTCGGGTCGCCGCAGGTGCCGGCGGTGATACCGATGGTGATGAGCAGGTCGTCAGGGTCGCCCTCGGGTCCGGTCCCCACCTCCGAGCCGATCGTATCGACCGTGTCGGTTGTGTCCCCGCTGGGCAGGTCGCCGCGCCGGATCGCGAACGAGGTCATCTCGGCCTCGGCGGTATCCTCAGTGGAGGAACTCGCCGCGGGTGCAGTTGAAGACCCTGCGGGCGAGGAGGACGAGGAGGACGTGTTGGGCAGGGGCTCTTCGGTCGAAGCGTCGGTCGTCGATGTTGCGCTCGACCCCGCACCGGCCTGCTGCAGGTTCCCGACAGGCGTGGGGACCGAACAGCCGACGAAGACACCGGACGACAAGAGCAGCGCGAACCGCGACACGGCCTCAAGCATAGATGAGGTTGGGCGCTGGTCAACTCGTCGAAGCTCGGTCATCGGCTCCGGTACTCCTTGACGAGGATCGCCCGACGCCCGAAGACCTCGTTATCACGCGACCGGTAGCGTGCGCGGCCCATCGTCCGCATGACTCGATTGAGGGTCGTCTGCCGCTCCTTGTTGGAGATGTGCGACCACACCACGAAGACCTGCGCTGGCTCCTCATCCTGCAGGCGGGCGAGCAAGGCCTCGGCATCGTCGGACACGACCTCGGCGTCGCTCACGGGGTAGACGCGGAGCGTAGGCCACAGGATTTCGTGTGGAACGACCACGATGAGGGCGCCTGGATCGCTGCGCTCGGCGATCCACGCGGACGCTTCATTCCAAGGCTCGAACGACCGAGCACGTGCTCGCTTGCGGAGCTTCTTGGCGTGGCGTTGCCCAAGCATGCGAGAGGGCACACCGCCCAGCGCGACGCCGACGACAAGCAGGACCGCGACGGGGACCCGAGACGTCCAGCGTTGGGGGAGCCGGCCCGGCGCCGCAACCAACGCTCCCACGCCGGCAGATGCGATCAGACCAACGACGCCCACCGACGGGAAGAAGTACCGAAGCACGATGAAGTGCGAGGGGGCCCGAACGAGGAGGGGGACGACCGGGAGAAGTGCGACGAGCAGACCCAGGACGAGGAGTCCACGGCGACGCCCCGGGGTGAGCACAACCGCGGCGCCCATCAGCGCCGGAACGGTCCACGTGTACTCTGCGAGCGACACCAAGGCGTGTGTCATGCGCTCGAGTCCCTTGGCGGCTCCCGGCGCTGATGCGAACCGTGCGGTGTCGTCTCCGGTGACCGCAATGCCTACGGCGATCGCCAGGGGCAAGATGAGCAGCGCGGCGAGGACCGATGCGCGCAGGAGTTCGCTTCGGGCCCGCGGATCCCGCCCACGGGTCAGTACCCACAGCGCGGCGGCCAGCGGCACGACAAACGTTGCGGCGAGCAAGTGCATGCCGACCATCGCTGCGACGCACAGCGCGAGGCCCCACGCGGCCGCGCGTCGCCACCGAGCGTCGCCCCAGTAGCCGAGCACCCGGGCACCGCAAGCGATGGCGACGGCCGAGAGAAGCAGCAGCAGCGTGTAGCCGCGGGCTTGGTCGGCGTACTTGAGCAGGTACGGCAGCGTCGGCCACATCCACGCCCCGGTGATGGCAGCGACCCACCCGAACATCCGGCCTGACAACATCACGAGCACGGCGCAGGCCCCGGCAGCCCCCAAGACGGACGGGAGCCGGGCACAGGTCTCATTGACACCGCAGGTCGCCAACATCCCGCGCAGCGCGATCGAGTACATCGGTGGGTGGACCGAGGTCCCCCGTTCGGTGCGCATCGCGAGCATGTCCGCCCAGGGACGCTGCGCATCGACGACCGAGTATGCCTCGTCCAACCACATCGACGTGGCATCGATGCGAGACAGGCCGAGACCGAGACCGACGAGCAGCGATACCGTGGCAAGAACAGCCAACAGTCGAACCGCCTTCGGCGACTCCACCGGCTTCATCTCGAGCAACGACGCACGCCAGTCCACGGCGGCCTGACACTACAACGTCTGCTCCGGGCCCGGTGGTTTCGAGTTGTCGCCCCTACAGAACCGCAAGGATGTCTTCGGGGCTCGTCGCCCAGTGGTCTGGCCGAGACGGCTCGAGGGCGGCGCGGTCGCGAAATCCCCATGTCACCGCGACACTCCGCACGCCCGCCGCACGCGCGGCTTGCATGTCTACGGAGGTGTCTCCTACGTACACCGCAGCGGAGGGCGAGACCCCCAGCGTGGCGCAGGCGGTGAGGATCCCGGTGGGGTCCGGCTTGCGCGGGATATCTCGAGACTCCCCCGCCACGAAGCCGAACGGCACCTCGGGGAACAGCTCGCGGACGATGTGAGTCGTCATCTCGTGAGGTTTGTTGCTGACGACTCCCAGCGGGACTCGGCGCCGGGCAAGGGTCTGAAGCAGCTCCGCGATGCCTGTGAAGGGCCGCGTCCGGTCGGTCGAGTGTTGTTGGTAGTGGGTTCGGATCGCCGCCAAGAGGGACGCAACACGGGCCGCAGTGGCGTGAGCTCCGAGGGCTCGCTCCACCAACACGCCGATTCCGTGCCCGACGAAGCCCCGGACGGCGTTCTGCGTGTGGGTGGGCAGGCCGGCTGCGGCCAGGCAGACGTTCGTGGACGCGGCGATGTCCGCGAGCGAGTCCACCAACGTCCCATCGAGGTCGAACACAACGGCTGCCATGGATGCAGTCTGGGCTACGAGACGCGCAGTCGCCCGGAAATCGGCGCTGCAGGGCCCCGGCGACCCTCTGCCCCGGTGGGGCAGCCTGCCTCATAGGACATGTTTGCCGTAGAAGCTTCGAAACCCGCGAGAAGACGGCGGATCCCAGGCGTGACTTCGGCCCTTGCTGCGGTGGCGAAGCCCGTGCAAGCTTCCCGCGCTGTGACCACCCTTCGAACTGCTTTGAAGCTCTCGTCCCTTCTTCTCGCGACCTCCCTCATGGGCATGGTTGGCGGCTGCAAGAAGCCCGAGTACCCCGTCTGCAAAAAGGACAAGCACTGCAAGGCGGACCTCGGCGAGACGTGCGTCGACGGCACGTGTCAGAACTGCAAGACCGACGCCGAGTGTGTGGACAAGGGCCCTGAAGGCGCCGCCGCATTCGTGTGTCACGAGTTCCGCTGCATGGACCCCGCCGAAGCTGCTGCGCTCGGCAACGGTGGCGGCGGCGACGGCGAGCTCAACTCTCCGTGCGCTCAGAAGATGGACTGCTTCGGTGGCCTCGTCTGCACCGCCGGCGCTTGCTCGGCCTGTAGCGACGACATCGAGTGCTCGCCCGGCACCTGCGAGCTGGCCACCGGCCGTTGCTCGGCCTCGGGTCAGTGCCAGACCGACGACCAGTGCCCCATGGACGAAATCTGTGACGGCGGCATGTGTGTCTTCTCGGGCGACTACGGTGGCGACGGCGAAGGCAACGGCCCTTGCGGCGTCGATGCCATCTTCTTCGCGTTCGACTCCAACAAGCTCACCCCGCAAGCGGAAGAGTCCCTGACCACCGCTGCCGAGTGCATCATCAACGAGAACCGAGGCATCTTCCTCGAGGCGCACGCCGACTCGCTCGGCACCGAGGAGTACAACATCCTCCTGACCGAGCGTCGTGGCCAGAGCGTCAAAGGTGCACTCTCCGAGAAGGGCGTCCCCGGTGAGCTCATGCAGGTCATCGCCAAGGGCTCGCTCGAAGCTGCCGGAAGCAACGAGTCCGAGCGCAGCAAAGACCGCCGCGTCGAGCTCATCTGGCAGTAGGCTGGAGACGCTGCGAACAAGGGCCCGCCTCTTCGGAGGTTGGGCCCTTCTTCAATTCTACGTCTTCGCAGAACCGGCGCTGCTCGATGGTTGCCGGGTCAGACCGAGCCCGCCGCGAGGGCGGCGAGCACAGCGAAGATCACCAGGTCGGCGAACACGTGAGCGACCCAGGGGACCAGCAGGCCTCGGGAGCGGATGCGGAGCAGACCCATCATCAACCCGTAGACGGAGGCAAGGCCGACGCCGATCCATCCACGGGGGAAACCGTGGATGTGCATGAGGCCGAAGCTGACTGCCTGGAGCACATGCGCAGGGGCTCCGGTGATGCCGCAGGCATGCAACGCACCCATACCCAACCCTCGCCAGATGACTTCTTCGCCCAGGGCGTTGAGGCAGGCGAAAGCGAGGCCCGCGGCGATCAACACCGCCACGTGAACTTCGGGCAGGCGAGAGACGGCGTCCGAGAGGTCGGGGTCGAACAGCCACCACCAGCCGACGAGCGCGCTGGCGGAGAGCACGATGAAGACGGTCATCAGCAAGGCGTTGCCGCGGTCGAATTCGCCGCGGCTCAGGCTGCCGGGTGCCTTCGGAAGCCGACGACGCGCGCCCCAGTACAGCGCGAGCGCCAGTATCATGGGGCCGGGCCAGGTCATCCAGGCGCCGGGGATTGCGAGCAGTCCCAGCATCAGCGTGACGAGAACGCCGAAGTGCAAGACCCGCGGAGGGCTGCGTTTCGCCGAGGTCACGGTCACGCCCAGCGCGAGAAGGAACAGGCCCGCGCCCCACGGAGCCGGTGGGAAGGGAGCTGCGCTGAGCAGCGCGAGCAAGGCGAGCGTTGGGATGGTGCCCCCGGTGGCGGGTTGCCCTGGGTTCGGGGCGCTCATCGACGGCGAGTCTACCTGGATGTCAGGGCTCGTCCAGCGCTGCGAGGTCGGCATTGCACTCCTCGAGGTCTTCGGGAGCGCCTCCTTGTTTCAGCAGCGGAAGCGCGCGGGTGTAGTCCTGCCGAGCCGCATCCTGCTTGCCCTGCTCGCGGCGCGCCTGGCCTCGATAGAAGTAGTAGGAGCCCAGCATCGGGTGTTGCGTACCCAAGATCGACTGCAGAGCTTCGAGAGCACCGTCGAGCAGGACTTCTGCCTCGGCGAACCGCCCCTGCGCGTGGCGGAGGCGGGCCATGTTTCCGATGACTTGCGCTGTCGCGGGATGCTGAGCGCCCAACGTCCGCTCCAGAGTCTCGCGGCCACGCTGCATCCATGGCTCGGCTTCGTCCAGCTTTCCCTGCTCGAGGAACAGGGCAGCGAGGTTCACCCAAGCCAAGGCAGCGGATGGGCCCTCGTCGCCGAGTTCCCTGCGCACATCGATACCGCGGAGGAACGCCGCTTCGGCTTCTGCGGGTCGGCCGAGTCGCTTGTGCGCGAGGCCTCGTGCCATCTCGGCACTGGCAATGGACTCATGCGCGGTCCCGTGGCGCTCCGAGGTTCGGGCGATGAGGGTGTCACAGACCTCCAACACCTCGGCGTAGGCGCCGGTCTGGTGGAGGTTGGCGGTCATGTTGGTGAGCGCGGTGAGCACATACGGGTGCTGCGGTCCCAGAGCTTCCTCGAAGGCTGCAACCGCGCGGCGAGAGTCCTCGACCGCACCTGCGTAGTCGCCGAGCGCGGCGCGGGCGGATGCACGGTTGTTGAGTGGCGCACCCCGGACCAGAGCATTCGTGTTGGATTCATCGCGCAACGCGAGCGCGTGGCCGAACGCCTCCACCGCGGCGGCGTAGTTGCCTTGGCCGTCTTCGAACGAGCCCCGAGCGTTCTCGAAGAACGCGAGCATGCCGGCAGGGTCGCCGGACCGTCTGACCATCGCGCGTGCCTGGTCGAGCCAGCGTTTTGCGGTCTCGAAGCGTCGGTAGACCTCGGCGTGAATGAACGACAGCCGGACCGCGGCGTGGAAGGCGATGTCGTGGCGCTGCGCCCCGTGGGCCTCGAAGAAGGCGGACTCCAGCGACTCGATGGCCTGCTCGGACTTTCCCAGGTGCTGCAGGAGTTCACCGTGCAAACGGAGGGCTTCGATGCGGGCGTGGCTGTTGAGGTCGACGTCGGAGAGCAGGCCTTCGACGTTCTTGAGCGCCCCGTCGTATCGGCCCGCCTCCAGCATCGCGGCGGCCAGCATCACGCCGGGATGCGGTGCATGGGGGGTCGCCTCGGGTGCTGCACAGTCGAGCCCAGGCAGCTTGGCGATCGAGGTGAGGATGCGATCCTGCTGAAGGTCTTCGGACGCCTGGTGTGCATCCGCCCAAGCGATCAGGGCAGCACCTCGTTGTTCGACGCACAGCCTCTGCGGCGAGTCGGCGGCTTCGCAGGCTTCTTGGCGGGCGGAGGTCCATTGCTGCGCATAGGCGTCGACACGCTCGAGGGCGACCTGTGCGGTGCGAGTGTCGAGGGCATCGAGCGCGGCCGAGACGGTGGAGCGTCGAGCCTCCCATTGTGCAGCGGCGTCTTGCCGGACACAGGTACTCACGGCGGCATCGTTGTCGCTCGCGACGGCCCAAGCCGGAAGAGCCACGGCTGCCGCGGTCGCGGCGGCCCACGGCATCCATGCGGTGCGCCGGTTCTGCGGACGAAGGGCCTCGAGCAGGGGCTCCATCGACGGCCACCGGTCCAGAGGATTCGTTGCCATGCCTCGTTCGAGCGCCGCCGCGATGGAGCGGTGAACGGCGACCCGGGTGGGCAGGCGTGGAGCCCCGGCTTCTTTCGCGGCCAGAAGCGCCTCGAGCCCCGTGGTGTCCTTGAACGGGGACTCGCCCGCGAGGGCGTACCAGAGCGCGACGCAGAACGCGTATTGGTCCGACAGTTCATCCGCTGGCTCGCCGCGGTGCTGCTCGGGGGGCATGTACGTCGGCGTTCCCACGGCGGTGCCGGTGTACGTGAGTTCTTCCTCGCGGGCCTCGCTCGGGGACTCGTCGCGCATGGACGCCGTGTCCTGCGAAGGCTGCGAGCCCCACGTTCGGGCCAGGCCAAAGTCGCTGACCTTGACGCGGCCGTCGTGCCCGATGAGCACGTTGGATGGTTTGAAGTCTCGGTGGATGACGCCTGCGTCGTGCGCCGCGGCGAGTCCTCTTCCCGCTTCGATGAAGTTGCGCAACACCTCGGCCGGCGCTCGGTCCCCTGCGCCGACCCACTGCCCAAGGTGCAGGCCGTCGATGAGTTCCATCGCGATGTAGACCCGTCCCTCGTCGGCGTCGACCCCGAACACCTCCACGACATTCGGATGCTGGAGGCGGGCCATCGCCCGCGCCTCCCGCCGAAGCACGAGCAACGGATCGACGGCACTCCGGCGCCGGGACAGGAGCTTGATCGCCACCTCGCGGCCCAGGGTGGGGTCGAGGGCTCGAAGCACGCGACCCATGCCGCCGCGTCCGAGCTCGCCCAACACCCGGTAGCGACCCAGTCGCTGCGGGAGCGTGTCGGTCGCTTCGTCCAGGTCGGCGACGGGTGTCACCTTGGTCGGCTGCTCGGACTCCACGCCCAAGTATCATCGCACGAACTGCCTGTACCGGGCATCGTGATCACCGCGCCGCGACGGCGCCCGAGTTTGACCGGAAGAGTCGGGAATCCGGCGAAGTGTGCTCTGCACGTGCACCGATGGCAGGCGGGGCGGCCTGCTGCCAACCCCGCACCGCCCTTGGAGTTTCAGTCGTCGTGTGGGTCGAGCTCTGGCAGCATCGAGAGGTCTTGCTCGGGCCACTGCAGTTCGGCGAGTTCGTCGACTTGCCACGGTTCGAGCGGTGGCAGCTGGTCGTCCTCCGACTCCATGCGTTCGACGAGCCAGGCGGGCGGAAACTCCGCATCGAGCGGCATCGGAACCGCGCACGCCAGTTCTGACCCCGGGCTGCACGGGACCTGCGGTTCGACGATGGCGGGCGTGATCGGTGTGCGCTGTGACGGCGGACCTTCCAAGGGGCTCAGGAGCCAGTTCAGGTCGTCGTATCGGTTCGCATCGGGGGCGAACTCGAAAGGCTTCGAGTTGAGGGCCGCCGCTTCGCTCGCTTCCTGTTCGAGGTACGTCCGCATGTCGGCGACCGTGGTGATGTCCAAGTCCCGGAACCAGGTTTGCTCGCCGTCCGTTCCCCGGTTTCCGAACGACTTCTGGCAGAAATCGTTCATCGCCGGAGTTCGGTGCAGAGCGTTGGAGCGCTCCGCCCTTTCCCACATGTCAAGGAAACCCTGAGCGGACTCGTTCTTCATGCGACTGACTTCCTGCCCGAGGATCTCAGCGTCGATCATCACGTCGTCCATGAGATCGTAGCGCCCGAAGCCGATGAAGTCATAGTCGCTCCCGACCATGTCGCCCGGCGCTGCACTTGCGAGGTCGACGGCGCCCGTGCCGTCGCAGGCCCAGTTCCGATAGCGTTGGCCGTCGATCCAGGACCCGTCGTCCCACTTGCTGCCCAACGACCGAAACCGTGGCCGGAGCTGAGCAATGGCACTGTTCATGTCGCTGGCCATCCCCATGGGCAGCCCGTGCGTGTCGATGCCGTGGCGATAGCTCTGCACCCAGGTGCGCGTTGAGCCCTCACAGCTGTTGGAGATGCTCGGGTGCACAGTCTGGACCGGCTGATTCGAGGTTCTCAGACCGAGCATGCCGCCGGTGTCTTCGATCTCCGAGATTTGCTCGTCCGAGTAGTAGTACTCCGGTGGGGCAGACTCAGCATCGATGTCGCGGAAGCGGGCGTGGGAGTGGAAGAGCGGGTAGTCATCCTCGATTCCGAGCTGCCATCCACCGCCCGCGTACGCGCTCTCCGACGCGCGCCGCGTGCCCCAGAACGCTCGTTCGCTCATGTGCGCGACATCGACGAGCATGTCCTCACACATTGCGGCCCGCACCAGGTAGTGGCCGCGTTCGGTCAGTCCGCGTCGGTTAAACCCGTCGGGGTCGCGGCTCACGCGGTAGCGGTTGATGTCGACTGGGAATGGGTATGGCGGCGGGGACCGGAACGTAGCGATCCTCCATGCAGCCCGGAGCGTCCAGTCAACCATCTCTGCAACCACTTCTCGCGGCGTGAACCCGCGAAAAGCGTCGGCCACCGTCAGCAGAGCTGCCAAGCTCGCGCTGCCATCGAACGGGGCGGTGCCGGCGAACTGGTTGTTGACCTCGTGCACCGGCTGAAAGGAACGAACACCCATGGCGTGGTACCGGCTGAGTTCGCTGTCGATGTCCTGGAAGGAGAGTGTGGGGTCGGCGAGGCCCGAATCCATGAGTTCGCTTGCCTCGAGGTGCAGTACGACTGCAAGACGGCCCGAGGCGACGGTCTGTACCGCCTCGGAGTGTGACCGCACCACCTGGAACCAGTCGAATCCGTTGGGGTTCGGCGTCCCATCGCGGCCGACGCGACTCATCCCCCATGCAAGATCGATCTGGCGACGAAGGTTGGTGTCGTCGTCGCAGTCGAACGGTGCGCCCGTGTCCGGGTCGATGTCGCCGAAGTCTCGCCGAATCAGCGAACACAAACCGCGGAAGTTGACCGCCGACATCACGAAGATCTTCAGGTTCTGGTCCAGCTCGCCCAGCATCTGCTGGCTTGGCGTTCCCGCGTTGTGCAGGTCCTCGACGAAGTCTGGGTGGACCTGTTCGTGGGCGGTGGTGGAGAAGATCGGCCAATCCTTGAAGTGCAGGTTCGCGTTGCCGCTGAACCCGAACGTTGCCCGGGTGTGTCGGGCTCGCTCGAACTGGTTGACCATGAGCAGCGACATCAGCCACCCCGGCATCCAGGAAACGCCGTGGTCGTTGCCTGCGCACGGCGCTAGGTCGACTGACTGGTCTACCGCGTTGGCGTCGCTCTCTCCGTGCAGGTAGCGGCCGCCGTAGCCGTATCGCGCGAGGGAGTGGACGTGCGTATCGAGGTAGCCATCGATGGGGATGATGGCGCCCGGAAGAGGGTCGGCACCCGTGGAGACGCCCGGGTCGTCGACCGTCTCCGCCTGAGCTGGCGAGGGGGCAAGCAAGCCGGCGGCGACTGCCACAGCAGCGGTTGAGCTCCAGTTGAGGATCTTTCGTTTCATCCTTGTGACTCCTGTCGAGCGCGGGAAAGCGCTGCTTCTTGCTGCGCGACGAGCTTTGCCCGCTCCTTCTTCGCAACACTCACGTATCGTTCGTACCGAGTTCTGGTTTCGGGGTCCCAGCTTGGCTCCCCGAGCACGAACTGCAGCGCCTCGATTCTGTCATCGTAGTAGGCCGCCTTGAATTCGTAGTACGCGGAGATCTGGGCCGCGGTGCCGCTGCCAGCGTCGATTCTTCGGCCGAGCGCCGTGTTCTCCGCCTCTTGTTCTCGGAGCTCTTCTCGCTCTGCAGGGTCAAACGCCATCAGAGAACGGTTGCCCGGAAGGGCACTGCGGAGGAACTTCAATCGCTTCACTTCGGACTCCGTGAACGTGGACCCCGTTCTCCAGTTGCGTAGGGTCATGACTTCGCGGTCGGTGTCGGTCAGCTCGGTGTCGAGGACCTCGGTCGTGTACGGAACAGACGAGGACCACGGCGACTCCGCGGACGCGATCGGCTGGGACTCCGGGCTGGGGGGGTCGAGCGGGGGCGTATCATCGCGATTCTCGCAAGCAGCGAGACCCAAGCTGGCAATGACAAGCCAGCACTTCGCGACGTAAGACCCGACTCGACCGCGAGAACGCGGGCGGTTCGTCTTCATCGGCGGCGGTAGAGTGTGCGGACCAGATTTGGATCACTGCTTTTTCGAACCTTCGGCACAGGTGTCCGGTCGGGCTTCTCGAGTCGATGAGTCTCGGAGGGGCGAACACGCGTCGCTCGGTGGGGGCACACGGTCCGGTGCGAAGGAAGAAAACTCGAAAAACTTCCTTGACGATGCGCTAGGGCGGCACTAAACCCCAGTCCATGTCGAGACCAGCCAACACGTCCGCGTACGGACGCAAGTGCCTTCCCTTGCGGGAGGATCTGGTCTAGCGGCCTGCCTGTCTCGTGGGGTCATTCCCACGCCCGAGACTCCGGCAGCCGCCCGACATCGTCGAGGCGGCTTTTTCGCGCCCTCGACTCCGACTTCCGGCGCTTCCTATCGCATGGGCCCAACACGCCCGGCCCTCGCGGCCAACTGCCTGTCACGCAGTCGTCCTGAAAAGACGATCCAACGGCCTGCGCACTCGGAAGCCCAACCCTTTCCCCTCGGCCGAGACTCCGGATGGAGTGGCCAAGATTTCTTCGCGTCCAACGAGGAAGCCCAACACGCAAACTCGCGGGTTCGATCCCCGCACTCGCACCACTCAGAGGTCGTGCCCGGTGGACGGGCGTCCGGTTTTCAGCCGGATCGACGATGGCTTCAACACTCGGACGCGAACCCAACTTCTCACACGCCCAATCGCCAGAGCCTTACACGCAACTCAAACTGTTGGTTCGAATCCAGCCGGGGCCACTCTTCGGCCCTGTAGCCAAATGGTAAAGGCACCGCCCTCTTAAGGCGGCGATACAATCGCCCATGGCTCCGCCACTCGGGCGTGTGAACCCTCTTCGCTGTGTGGAACAGCTGCGGGTTGTCGAGCGACCTCGCCTTCGCTCCAGCCCGCGGCTGGGCCAACGTCCGTTGGTCCCTGCGCAGCACCGACTTTGACCACCCAACCGCACGAGCCCTACACGCAACAACCCATTTGTCGCCGGTTCGACTCCGGCCTTCGCTTCGGCGGATGTAGCTCAGTAGGGAGAGCGATGGATTCGATCTTGCGGCTCGTCCACTCGGGTGGACTCAACCTCTTCTCCGTGCCCAATCACCGGAGCCCTACACGCAACGTTTCGCGGGTTCGAATCCCGTCGGCCCCCCACGGGGTTGTAGCCAAGTGGATAAGGCATCAGTTTCGGGAACTGACACAGTCTCGTGGCTTCGGGCCTCGGGCACGGAACACTCTCCATCGGAACAGCTGCGGGCTGCCGCGCGACCTCGCCTTCGCGCCAGCCCGCGGCTGGGCCAACTTTCGTTGGCCCAACCTCTAGATTTTCGTCACCCAACCGCACGAGCCCCACACGCAACGCATCCGAGGGTCGCCGGTTCGAATCCGGCCGACATTGTCGTAGCTCAGCTGGCAGAGCATTGGACTCCATCTTGCGGCTCGTACACTCGGGTGACACCGTTTTTTTCCTCATCCTCGATAGACTCTCAACCGTATCTGGAGCGAAGACGATGACCAACGCAACCCTTCCACAAGAACAGCGCGGTCCAGCCGAGCGCCTGCTCGACCTGGTCCTCAACGCATCGGCGCACCTGTGGCACAACCGCCCGGGGATCAACGTCGATGGTAAGTGGGTCCCGGCGAAGGGACATCGCGGCGGCGGGGACAAGGTGGCGCCGGGTCTGTTCGTGCCCGCGGCCGAGAACCTCTACGGTCGTCTGCTGGACATCTACGGCCTCAACAACGACTTGATGGCTCACTTCTCCAGCTACGCGCTGACGAAGACGGACTGGCGTGACCTCAAGGTCGCCTCGGCTGCGCTCATGCTGGTGCAGCCGCGCAGCGGTCAGCCGGTCACGGACGACGACGGTTCTGTCGCATTCCACGACGACGACCTGCGCCTCATCGGCGAAGCCATGGTGCTTCACTACGAGCGCAAGTCGGTGCGGATGATGACGCCCAAGGCGGTGCTTCGAGTGGCTCAGCTGCTGGAGACCCCGCAGATCGCCGAACTCAACCGTACGGCGGGCTTCGTCGATGCGACGTCTCGCAAGCCTGCGCTGGGTCGCTGGCCGAAGGTCGCAGCCAAGTGGCTGGCGTACCGAGAAGCCAACCCGGCCATGCTCGAAGGCCTGGTCAAGGCCGGCTACAAGGAGACGATCAAGAACATCGCGCGCAAGGTTGGCTACAAGCCGCAGTCGGAACGCTTCTTCGCCGTCTTGGGATGGAAGCAGAAGCAAGCGGAAGACGGTCACCGTGAGCTCGGCCTCGATGGGCTCGAGCTGCAGAAGTCCGAGCGGTTCGACGGGCTCAGCGAGGCTGAGATCTGCGAAACGATCGTCACCGGACGCCTCGCCTACAAGGAGGTCATGGGACGTCTGCCGCCCGACATCGGCCTCACGCCTGCCATCATGGTCTCGTTGCTTCCGACGCTGTCGGATCGCGACCTGCGTCAGCTGACGCCCACGCTCGAAGAGCTGGGACTGATGACGGACCCCGACATTCGCGCTGCATGGGAAAAGGCGATCGAAAGTGCCACCGACCAACGGGGCCTGAACATCGCCAAGAACGTGCAAAGCGATGACCTCCGCAACCGGCTTGAAGCTTCGGCAGATGCCGCGGCGCGCAACGCCGTCAAGGAGGCCACGGGAGAGCAGGACATCCACGTGATGTTCCTGATCGACCGCTCGGGATCGATGCAGGGTGCACTCGACAAGTCCGTGGACGCGCTGTCGCGTATTCTCGCGGGCTTCCCAGCCGACAAGCTTCACATCGCGTCGTTCGACACGATGGGGTTGGTGCACGTGCCCAAGGCGCCCAGTCGGGTCGCTGTCGCGCACATGCTCTCCGGCGTGAGCGCGGGCGGTGGCACCATGCACATCGCAGCCGTGCACGCGCTGTCGGCTGCGGGAGTGAAGGTGCCCAAGGAAGCCAAGCTCATCGTCTTCGTCGTCGGTGACGAGGCTGGCGAGCAGGGCGCTCGGTTCGCGCAGTGTTTCGCGGACGAGGGCTACCGGGTCGACGCCATGGCGTTGATCCTCAACGTGGCCTATGGCCGCGGGCGTACGGTCACCGACTGTGCGCGGGCGCTTGGGGTGCCGTTTTCGGTCGTGGAAATCGAGCAGTTCGATGACCCGTACCAGGTGCCCCGTGTGCTGCAGACCGTGCTCGAAGCGCCGCCTCCATCCAAGGACGGGGCGGTCAAGCAAACCGCTTGGGTCGAGAAGGTCATGAGCACTCCGCTGCTGCGGTTACCCTGAGGAACACGGACGTGGACTACCGCAAGTTCCTCGGCGCTCAATCAACGAAGGTGCTGCCGTATTTTGGCGGCGCTTTCGTCCATGCCCCCGACCGGCGGCTTCGTGTGACGTCACCCGTCGCCGTCGGTTGGTGGGATTTCGAGATCAAAGGGCGCAACGCCACCGCGATCGCGGCGGCCGAGCCCCCTTCGCTTCATCGCTGCAAGAGTCTCCGTGGGCACATCGTCGACGACTGGCTGTTTGTCGGAGGCGAGGCGACGCGGAGAATCCTGATGATGCCCGACGATGAGCCTCCGGTGCTCTCTCCTGTGACAGCGCGGCTGTGGCATGGCGACGCTCCGATGTTCGACATGCTCGAGTTCGAAGGTGACGCCGAGGAGGCAGCGCGAGAGGCCTTGCTCGACAGCGGAGCGATCGCAGACCTCGCGGGCGCGACGCCCAGTCTGCGTCGTGCGTTCGGTTTTGCCCGACTCGGCCGCGAGGCACAGGAAAGGGGCCTGCGCGTCTCGGTGCGCGAGGTCGGGGCAGTCCTCCACGAGGTGGCCGACGGCACCCGAGACCCGGCGGCTGTCCTCGATACGCTCGAGGCTCGGGTCTACACGATGGACCCCAGCTCGGACCATCGCGCGCGTGGACCTGTTTCCACGGGGACGCCCGATGATGCACCGACGCGGGCGGCAGCCGCTCTCGAAGGGGCAGGGGCCACGCTGCTCGACACGCGGTTCGCGGGCGAGCGGACGATGGAGGTCATCTTCCGCTACCTCGGGGAGCGCTTTGTCGCGACGGTCGATTGGGAAACGTTGCACGTCTACGACTCTGGGATCTGTCTGGACGGCGCCGATGAAGAACTGGGTCTCGATGCCCTGCCTTCGGTCATTTCGGAAGCCATCCATGGCGACCTTCTCTACATCACACGACGGGCGTAACGATGCTCCGTGAAGTCTGCTTCCTCATCGGCGTGCACGACACGGTGTTGTGGAGCGACGCCTCGCAAAGCCCAACGGCGCTTCCCGATTCGCGCGCGCGTTGGCAGGCCATCTGGTCACGCCGCAAGCACATCATCGAGGTCGCTCACACCCACCCGCTGGGCGGGGCAGAGTTCTCGCTCGAGGACGAGACCACGATGGCGGCCCTGGATGCGGCGCTCGGTCGTCGTCTCCGCTACGCGGTCATCACCCCCACGCAACTGCTCCGCCGGCTTCCCGGTGAGCGCACTGAAACTTGTGAACAACCCGACGATCGAATCGTCGAAGCCGAGCCCTGGTGGACCACTCTCATTCGGTCCGCCTCGGGCCTGAACCTCTCCGAGAAAGGAGACTGAACCATGGCCATCCTCAACATCACCTACAACGGTCTCTCGGTCGACTACAAAGCCAACGTTGCCGACAACATGCGCGACGGGGATATCCGTCGCACGGCGATCGAGCTCATCCGCAGCGGCCAACTCCGCGGGCTTCACATCGCGCACCTGCCCGAAGATGCGTTTCGAGACTATGTGGTCGACCGTCTTCCCACTGCGGGCGGCGCTCGGATCTACCTTCGTCCCAAGGTGCCGTTCGGCTAGGGTGCTCTCATGCGCGTGGTGATCTGCGGAGTGGGAGCGCTCGGGTCGGCGGTCGCGGTGGCGTGTCGAAACCTCGATGTGTCGCTGCGACTCGTCGACTTCGATCGCGTGGAGTCGAAGAACCTGCAGTCGCAGGCCTTCGTCAAACAATCGGTCGGCAAGAACAAAGCCCAAGCCCTGAAGATGCAGCTGCAAAACTTCTACGGGGTGAAGGTCGAGGCCAAAGGCGTCCGACTTGCGGCCGGCAACGTGGCGGAACTCCTCGGGGGGGCCGGGCTCGTGCTGGACTGTTTCGACAACGCGGCGAGTCGGCAGTTGATCTGTGACTACGTGCGAGAGCATGCAATCCCATGTCTTCATGGGGCGCTCTCCGCGGATGGCACCTACGGGATGGTCCGCTGGGACGAGGCGTTCACGCCCGACGCCGAGGACGCCCCGGGCCAACCCACGTGCGAAAATGGCGACCACCTGCCGTTCATCGGCATCGTGTCGTCGGTTCTTGCCCGAACCGCCTCTGAGTTCGTTCAGGACGGATCTCAGCTCAATGCCATGGTCAGTCTCTCGGGCGTTCAAAGATCGTGAAAAAAAGATCAGCCCCGCGGCGGTTCCGTCGCGGGGCTTGTGCCAAGCGTCTCCCAGCGGTCACCATGCAGGTGTGACGGGTTCGCGTTTGGCTTTGGGGCTTTTGGTCGTTGCTGCTTCGGGATGCAGCGAGCGGCTCATCTTTGACCAAGCGGGACTGGTCATCGACACCGATGGCGAGGACAGCGGGTTCGACACCGAGTTCGCGACCGATTCGGACCCCTCCTCTGATGCCGACGACGGCGATGAGTCCAGCAGCAGCGGAGGCTTCATCACCTCCGGCTGCAACCTCGGCGAGCCGGAGTGTCCGTGCCCGCCGGGACAGATTCCAAGCAACGGGCAATGCGTCGAATCGGCTGTCGACGCGGTCGAGGCCGCGTCCCCTGTGGACCAGTCCGCGCTCGCCGGAGACTTCATCGAGCTTCCGCCGGCGGTGCGGGTGACCTCGGGCGGGACGCCGGTCGCAGGCACAAGCGTCACCTTCACAACCGCCGGCCTCGTGGGCGGCGCAGTCGGAGAGGTGCAAGCGGTCACGGATGCGGACGGAGTTGCCACGGCGCAGAGTTGGCAGCTTGGCAAGCTCGACGGAAACTACTTCGTTCGTGCGGTCGTCGACGGGGCGGGCGCTTTGCCGCCGGTCGACTTCACTGGCCGCACCATCTCGGACTTCGACATCGTTCTGCACTACGTCAATCCGCCGACCGATGCGCAGGCGGCTGCGTTCGAGACTGCACGTCTGCGCTGGCAGGGCGCCATCATCAACGCATTGCCGGCGATTCAGGGACCGCTGTCCGGTCTCGCTCAGGAATGCGGTGTGCAGTTCGACGGCGGCAACGTGTCGGTGACCGGCGTGCACATCTTCGTGCAGCTTCAGGAGATCGACGGGCCCGGGGGCAAGAACGGGAACATCCTCGGTCAAGCGGGACCCTGCTCGGTTCGCGACGACGGTTCGCCCTACTTGGGTGTGATGACCTTCGACACCTTTGACCTGGGTGTCCTCGAGGACACCGGCTCGTTGGAGACGGTGATTCTCCACGAGATGGGGCATGTGCTGGGCGTGGGCTCACTGTGGCGCTTCTCGGGACTGCTTCAAGACCCCAGCATTCCGGACAACGCCGGGGCGGATACCCACTTCCTCGGGCCCCGAGCGACCCAGGTGTTCCTCGAGCTTCTTGGTGGCCAACCCTTCGCCGGGGCGGTGGTTCCCGTCGAAAACAACGCGCAGCAGGGATCGTCTGACAGCCACTGGCGTGAGACGGTCATGGACGACGAGCTGATGAGCCCAAGCCTGGGCGGGTTTGGCAATGTCGCGCCGCTGAGCATCTTGACGATCGGCTCGATGGGAGACCTGGGCTTCTACGTGCCCAACGAGCTGGCCGCGGATGCATGGGATCTGCCGCCGCAAGCGCTGGTGGTTCCCTCGGAAGAGCACGCGATGTCGGCGACGGACGAAGTGCTGACGCCTCGGTGGATCCGAGCCTCGGACGGCACGCTCTCGCCTCTGTAGCCGCTCACCAGTCGAGCACAGGCGGCGCGTGCATGTTCACCATGCGTGCCGGCGCGTCGACGCCCTCGGCCTCGAACGCGGTGAAGTCATGTTCGCGGCGGGCGTCGAGCTCGTCGCGGCGAACCTCGGCCGAGGCCGCATACAGTCGCATGTCGCACGCGTCGGCTTCGGCTCGTGCGCCTTCGAGACTCCGCCGTGCCAAGTCGCGCTCACCGTTGGCGGCAAACAAGCTGCCCTCGAGCAGTCCGACGAACACCGCGCCCCAGCGGGTTCTCTCGGCGCGGATCTTGGAGCAGTCCTTGCGGGCGACGGCCAACAGCCGGTCCCGCTCCGTTCCATGCGCGGCGTGGGCTGCCCACAGCGCGCCGCTGCCTCGCTCGAAGCAGAAATACAGCAGAAAGGGCTGCTTGGTGAGCATCATGGACTTGCGCACCGCAGCGTGGTGCTCGACAAAGCATGCGTATGCCTCTGGGCGCCGTCCCGCGTAGCGTTCGATGCGACCCAACGCCATCAGCATCGTGAAGCGGAACGTTGGGTTTGCAGCCTCCTCCGGGCGCCATGCTTGGGCCGCTTCGAGCTGCGCCCTGGCACGATCGGGTTGGTCGGTGATGAGGTGACGCAAGTAGTCGTATCCGATGCGGACCATGAGCATCGTGAAGAGGTCGTCGCGGGCACGGGCGTCGTTCGTCGCGACCTCGAGCGTCCTGACCAGCCGGGCAAAGTCGCCGCGATACAGCCGGGCCAGCACGTCAAACGTGTTGGTGAACGAGAGCTCCCACGCAGCCCCGGTGCAGTGGTTGCGAAACGTGTCCTCGGCCCGAGAGAGAAACTCGATCGATTCGGAGAACTCCCCGCGGTACGCACAGGCCGCGCCCGAAGCGAGGGCAAGGAGCCCGTCGATGTGTGGAGTTCCGACGTCCTGCGCGATACCACCCACGCGCGCGATGAGGGTGTTGACCCGCTCGACGTTGCGGGTGCCGGATGTGGCGCTGTAGAGGATCTCGAGGCTGAGCGCTCGGGCGACTCGGCGTGGCTCGCCCAACTGAAGCGCCAGTCGAAGGTGGCGCGCTTGCATGTCCTGTCCAAGGAGCACATCGACCGCGGGGAGTCCGGTGGCGGCAGTCCAACAGATGTCGACCCGTAGCAGGGCACGCGGGTCCAGCTCGGCCTCGGACTGGGGCGTGAACTCGGTCCCGATGAGAGCGATCGACGCACGCTGCAGCAGCCAGGACCCGATCGCGCGCTTGGGACTGCGGGCAAGGCCAAGCCCGACCGCCTCGAGAACCTCGGTCAGCAGTGGGAGTCCCTCGGCCGCATGTCCACTCCGCAGGTACTGCTCTGCCGCGTGTCGTCGAAGCTCGATCGCATCGTCGCCGGTGGCAGCCGCGGCCCGGAGGTAGGCCTCGGCAGCCTCTGCGCCGTGCCCGTCATTGCTCAGTGCCTCACCGAGCTCGGCCTCCAGGGCAGCACGAAGTGGGAGGTCGTCGGTGTCCTCGAGGAGGCCCAGAGCCTGCTGCGCGAGGTCGGCAGCACGCCGGAAGGCCAGTGCCTGCGAGGCGAGTTGAGACGCCTGGCGAAGGTACGTGACGGCGGCGTCCGTTCGGCCGCATCGGGCGAAGTGGAACGCGAGCGATTCGGGATCTGCGTCGGCGCGCTCGAGGGTGCTGGCCAGTGCGAGGTGGTGCTGGGCGCGCTGTTCTTCGGTCAGCAGCTGAAGCACCGCGACACGGACGCGCCCGTGGTAGACCTCGAAGGCATCGTCGGGGCCAGGGCCGAACGTGCGCACGAAGTGTTGGGCCCGGAGTTCCGCCAAGCCGAGGTTGCCGTCGGTCGGCGATGAGGATGCCTCGATGGCAACGCGCTGGGTCAGAGGGCCGCCGGCGATCGCGAGGACGTTGAGGAGGTCACGGGCGGCATCCGGTAGCCCGTGAACCCGGGTCTGGGTCATCGCTTCGAGGCCCAGGCGCCCCGCGCCTCGAACGGCACCGGTGGTGGCCGCGTGGCGAGCAAGTTCCTCCACAAACAGCGGGTTTCCTCCCGACTCTCGAGCGATCTCGTCGCAGATGTCGTCGGGGACGGAAAGCCCCAACTGCGTGGCTGCGAGCCGGCACGCCTCCTCGTAGGGCAGGCTTCCCAGGTCGAGCTCCCAGAGGTCTTCCCGAGCCTTGCTCTCGTCCCGCAGGCTGGCCAGGCTCGAGGATCGCTCGAGCATGTCGGCGCGGTACGTCCCGATGATGACGAAGCCGGAGTCGGGCGGGGCCTGGAGCAGATGAAGGAGCAGGCGGGTGGTCTCATCGCTGCACCAGTGCAGATCGTCGATGAACAGGAGCACGCGCTGGGTCTTGGACAGCTGGACGATGAGGTCCCGGAATGCATCGCCGGCGGCACGTTGGAGCTCGAGCGGGTCGGTGGGAAGGTCGACCGCCGAAGGGGCGATCAGGTCCTCGACGACAGGAAAGGCGACGGCGAGAGCAGCGGAGCGACCCGGGAGTAGCAGCTCCAGGTCCTCCGGTTCGAGCTCGAGCAGGTAGGCACGAAGTGCATCGACCACGGCATCAACGCCCGAGTACCGGACGGTTTCCCGTTCGTAGCACTGCCCCCGAAGAATCAGTGCATCCTGAGACTCGGCATGCGCGTCTAGAAGGGCGCGAGCCATGGCGCTCTTTCCGGTTCCGGACTGCCCTCGAACCAGCAGGAGCCTGGGGGTTCCTTGCAGTCCTTCCTCGACGGCGGCCGCGAGCCGGCTCCGTTCGACCGTTCGGCCGACGAAGGTGCTTCGGTTGTCCGACTCACTGTCGAGTCGCGTCGCACCGAGACGTCGAAGAATTTCGGTGGCCCCGGGTCGAAGTTGGGGATCGGGGAGTCGTAGGTCGAGGCACAGCAGGTCGAGTGACGCGAGTTCGCTGTGTTCTTTCTCTTGGTCGAACGCGAGCGCGGGCTCCGCGGAAACCCGCTCTTCGAGGAGTTGTCGCGCGTCCACACCCGCCCACGGAGTCTGTGCGGTCATCGCTTCGTACAGCATGACGCCGAGCCCGAAGAAGTCGGAGGCCGCGGTCACGGGCTGGCCGCGGGCTTGTTCCGGTGAGAGGTAGTCGAGCGTTCCCACCACGAAGCTGTCGGAGGGGTCGGGGCGCGAGCGCGCTCCAAGTGCCAGACCGAAGTCGAGCAGCTTGAGCCGGCCGTCTCCCGTGATCATGACATTGGTCGGCTTCACGTCGCGGTGGACGAGGCCGTGGCGGTGGAGATGGTGGAGCGCCCGAACCAGCTGAACCAGCCCGTCCCGGAGCCGACCGCGGTCGAGGGTCCCACCAGCGCGAACCCACTCGATCCAGTGCACACCCTCGACCCGCTCCATCGTGAGGAAGGCGAGTTCCTCGTCGACCACGAGTTCGTGCAGCGTGACCAGGTTCGGGTGGCTGAAGTCCGTCAGCGCCCGGAACTCTCGCTTGATCAGGTAGAGGAATTCCGCGTCACGGATCCGTAGGGTCTTGAGCGCGACTTCGGTTTTTCGCTTGCGGTCGTAGGCGGCATAGACCACCCCCATACCGCCCTCGCCGAGCTTCTCCCCGAGCTCAAACCGACCTGCGACCAGGCTTCCTGGACGGAGCGATGTACTGGGCGGATCGGCGGTCATCGGCGAGCGTCCCGACGCCCCAAGCATAGCCTGGACATGCCACCGGAACACGAGTTTCCGCCGCCCGCGTAGCTCTGTGTGCAGGGAGCCGGTTTCGTTCAGACGCGGGTGCACCGGAGGCGTACCCGGGGCGATATGTGCGCTATGTTTTGGGGGACGATGGCCCCGTCTTGCAACGTCGCCGGGGCCGGCACGTCTTCCTCTGTGATGGACGAACGAGATGCGCTCGACCGTATCCATGCGGCGACAACGAAGACCGCACGGACGATGAACGTCATGGGCCCGTGCATCGTCGCGCTCGGTCTGTTCATGATCGCACTTCATGCGCTGGAGCTCGACTCCGAGGCGGCCGACATGGGTACCGCGGCCCTCGTCGCGCTCTACGGTTTTGCGTTGGTGTTCATCGCGACCGGGTTGCTCATGCTGTACGTCGGACTGTTCAAGTTCGCCCGAATGGGGCGTGCGGTGATCGGTGCATTGACCGGAGACCCGTCCGTGCTCGAGAAGGTCGAGTACACGACGATTCAGGCTGCGAACGCCCCGGGCGCGTTGGGGAGGGTCCACCAACTACGGTTCAACATCGTAGGACGAAAGCAGGCCACGACGCTCACCGTTCGCGAAGAGGATGTCGAGCCAATCCTCGGGTTGGTCCGTCGGAAAGCTCCGCACGCGCTCGGCAGCGAATAGCGAAGAGCGGACGGAACAAGGTTCCCGGCGGACTGGCCCTGCGCCTGGCCTCCCCCGAAAAACGGGGGCGTTTCAGCACGCTGGATCCGCTAGCCTTCGGCCATGTCAGCTAAAGAAATCGGTCAGAAGCTCGTCGCGTTCTGCAAAGAGGGCAAGAACCTCGAGTCGATCAACACGCTCTACGCGGAGAACATCGAGAGCATCGAGGCGAGCCCCGGTCCCGACGGCAATCGGATCGCCCAAGGTATCGAGGCCGTCCGAGGCAAGAACCAGTGGTGGAGCGAGAACCACGAGATTCACAGTGCCGCCGTTGCCGGTCCGTACCCCCACGGTGAGGACCGTTTCGCCGTCCGTTTCGAGTACGACATCACCAACAAGCCCAGCGGTCAGCGCATGCAGATGGATGAGGTCGGACTCTTCACCGTCGAGAGCGGCAAGATCGTCAAAGAAGAGTTCTTCTACGACATGGGCTGATCTGCGCGCCGACTCGAACCCCGCCCAAGTGCGGGGCTACGGGTCTCACCAAGGCAGGGCTTCACCGTTCTGGTGCCAGAACGTTCCGGTCTTCTCGAGGGTGAGCCCGTCGATTCGCGCGAGGATCCCCCGGGCCGATTCTTCCGCTTCGATCATCCCGTTGCCGCCGGTCATCTCGGTCCGGACAAAGCCGGGGTGCACGAGCATGACCGCCACGCCGTCGTTCTTGAGGTCGTGTGCGAGCGAGACGCCGGCCATGTTCACGGCGGTCTTTGACATCCGGTAGCCGTACGCTCCTCCGGATGTGTTGTCGGCGATCGAGCCCATCCGGGAGGTGACAATGGCGACCTTCGCTCCGTCGCCCAGGCTTCCCAGCAGGCCCTTGGTGACACGCAGCGGCCCGAGGGCGTTGATCTCGAACTGGCGGCGGATCCCGTCGAGATCCAGGTCTTCGAGCGTCTCTCGGCGGAGGAGACCGGCGTTGTTGATGAGGACGTCCACGGACTCGCCCTCGAAAATCTTTGCGAGCGTCTGGGTGACCCCGTCGTCGGCGACGTCGATGCCCTCGTGAACCTCGACGTCGGCTTCTTTGAGGGCGTCGCTCGCAGTGCGGCAGAGCGCGATGACCCGGTGCCCGGCTGCCTTGGCTTGCCGAGTCAGCTGAAGTCCGATGCCGCGGTTGGTCCCTGTGATCGCGTAGGTCGCCATGCCGCGCAGTGTGCCCGATGGCGGGGGAGAATCGTAGTCGAGTCCACGACGCGCAGTTGCGAGGTCACCGGATCAGCCGGGCATGTCGGGCGGTGCTCGAAAGTGCAAGGTCGCGTCGAGGGACACGAACGCGGCACACGGGCCGGCGATCTCCACCGACAGCTCCCCCGTGGTCACGAGCCGCTCGACCGTCAGCCCGTAGGCCTCCGCCAATCGATCGGCGCGGGCACGAAGTGCTGCATACGCCGCAACGCGGTGACTTTCGCGGTCGATCAGGGCGAACTGACACTCGCCAACGCCCAGCGAGCCCTCGTGGAGATCGACGGCCTCGAGTCGCCCCCGGAGCTCTTCGACGGTCGTGACTCGCGCCATGAAGTCGGCCTTCGGAGCCATCGGCAGGACGACTCGGCCGGAGACCTGCGCTGCGGTTCGGACGCCTCCCCCGAACAGTCCCTTGCCGCCCAGTTTTTGGGTTTGCGAACCGTATCCCTCGAGCTCAACCCTGGCCGCGGGGACCGCCTCTGCGAGGGTTCGAGCGACGGTCTCGATCTCGCGGAGGATCGCGGCGGAAGTCGCTGCGGCGGTCTTGAAGCGGAAGGGCACGACCGCGTGGTCCGGTGCGACCTCGAGGAGTGCGCTGCGAATCCGAGTGGGGAGGCGTTCTGTTGTCGTGAGCATGGCGCGGTGACCTCGAGACGTGCTCCGTCAGGACCCGAAGGAGACGGAGCGGACGTCGGGAAAGGTTACGCTGCGGTGCTTCCGGCCACCACGTCCGTCGACCTCCACCCGGTACGTTCCCGGTTCGGCCACAACGGTGACGACGGGGCCCGTGCCCACGCGGGCGCCCTGGACGAACACGCTGGCGCCGGCTGGGGCGTTGATGGTGAGGCAGTTCGCCAGCGGCCGGAGCTTGGCCAACGCTGCGAGGGCCGTCTCGGGCGTGATCGCGAAGTTGATCGCGTCGCTGTCGACCATGCCCGAGACGACGATACCCACCACGTGTCCTCGTCGGTCGAACACGGGGCCGCCGGAAGAGCCCGGGTTGAGCGGGATCTGCGTTTGCAACACGCCTCGGTCTCTCGCGCCGTGGGCGTTGGAGACCAGTCCCGTCGTCAACGTCCATACGCCGCCCCTGCCGTGTCCGACGCTTCCCGCCCACGTGCCGATTCGAAGGGATCGGGTCGAGGCGAACGCGAGGGGAGGGGTGTGTTTGGCCGAAACCTTGATGAGGGCCACATCCACTCCGCCAGCGCCCCGTGCGACCACCGTTCCCACCATGCGGCGACCATCGTGCAGCCGGACTTTGACCGTCTTCGCGGCGCCCACGACGTGTCGGTTGGTCAGAATGTGCCCCAGCGGACTCACGAAGAAACCAGAGCCGAACCCGTCCCGTGTCTCCACGAGCACGACGGAAGGGGCCGTGCGCTCGAAGAGGTCGATGGTCTCGCGCTCGATCGATTCGAGGGTGGGCGTGCCCGGAGTCGGAGACGTCAGGAGTGCGGTGGCCAGGAGGAGGGGGCCGAGCACTAGAACCTCCCCGAGAGCACCACGCCGCCGCCGCGCCGATCCGCCGAGCCGCGCACCGCGACCTCTCGAACACCCAGGCGCTTGCGGAGGTCCTTGTTGTAGGACTCTCCCATCTCCTGGACGTCCGTCGCGGTCGAGGTGTGTGGACGAAGCTTGCCACCGATCACACCCATCACGATGCCGCCCGCCAGGAGGCCTCCGCCAAGTCCGAGGCCGCGTCGCACTTTCTTCTTTTGCCGACGGTCCGCACTGGCGGTGCAAGCGTCGGACTCCAGGGGGTCTTCGATGGAGATGCAACCGTCGTCCTCGCTGATCGCGGCGATCGGAAGTGCCATCATCACGACGAGGCCGGTCACGGCTGCGAGGCTCCCGACCGTGATCAGACCTTGGCGGGCGGCTTTGCGTCGTCGGTATTCCTTGGCGAGGTCGTCGCGGCCGACGTAGGCGTAGTACTCGTCGCCGGGCAGGGGAGCGCCGGCGCCCGTGCGCGGCTCGAATCGGCGTGAGACGACCGCGCTGTTGGTCCCGGTCGCTGTGACCTGGAGTGCGCCGTCGAACACGACGCGCTTGCGGTCGTATTCGGCCAACGCGCTGTCCTCGGATTCGGGCACCTCGCCTTCGAGGATCGCCAGCGGGCTGTCGCCGGTGTGGGAGGTCTGTGGAGGCGCCTCGATGGCATCTCCGCGTGCCGCCGAGAACCCGCCGATTGCGGTGCCGCCGGTGTCGTAGACGGAGACCGTGACGCGGTCGTCGTCGACCCGGACGATCACGACCCGCTCCGCGTCGGTGTCGAGCGCGCCCAAGAGGCTCGCGTCGTCCAGACCTGCGGTCTTCTTGCTCGACTCCGAGAGCGATACGACGCCCGCGGTCCCGGCCTCCTCGAGTTCGGCCCGAAGCGCCTTGGCCACCTCGCGTAGGGAGTTGGAGCCTCGGCCCGCGGTGAGGATCAAGACGTCGCCTCCGTGGGCCGCGACGTGGGCGGCAACGGCGGGGGTGTCGAGCGTCTGGGCCCAGGTGGTGTCCGCGGCTGCGGCGGTGCGAGGGCCAAGTGCCAGCGCGAGGCAGAGCACCGGGGCGGCGATGGAGGAGGAGGCTCGAGACGGCGTCATGGCTCCGACGGTGTAGGTCGGCGGCCACGCGCGAGCATCGGTCGTCCTGCCAATACGCCGCTGGGGTTGCCTCACCTGGCCCCGGGCGGACGTGTGCGTCAGGTCCCGGCTTGATTGGCAATTCGACCGATGCGCGCGGGGGGACGACCCGCCTAAGGTGGACGGCGTGTCAGCGGGTGGTCAGCTCGTCTTCGGTGACGAGTCGCGTGAGCTCCGCACGGGAGCCGATGTCGAGTTTCGCGAATGTGTGCTCGAGGTGAGCGGCGACGGTGCGCGGTTTGATGCCCAGCCGGGCTGCAATGTCCTTGTTGCTGCCCCCTCGAGCGACTTCCCGGGCGACCTGGGCTTCGCGGGGGGTCAGGGCGTCGAGCCGGGTTCGAGCCACCCGCCGGCTCGCCCGCTCGAGCTCGTCCTCGATGCGGCGAACGAACTGAAACGAGGCGATCGGTCCGAGGTGGATCTCGTCACCCTCGCCCAGCACCACCAGATCGATGCGGTCTCCGTTGACGAAGGTACCGTTGCGCGACTCGAGGTCGACCAGCGTTGCGGTCTGACCGTCGCGCATGATGATTTTGGCGTGCTCCCGCGACACGCCCCGCGCTTCGAGCACGACCGTCGCTTCTTGGCCGCGCCCCAGGACCGTTTCGGCGTCGCGCAGCAGGACCAGCCTTGGCATGCCGACGCCGATGCCCAACAACGCGGGGATTCTCGTCCCCAGTGAGGGCTTGGGCGTCACCGCCCACAGTGACGTCGTATCGTCCGACCCAGACACGAACCCCCTGACCCTATCATGCACGACGAGACCACGAGCGCCCTGCTGGCCGCACCCCGAACGGGCGACGCGTCCGCCGAAGACTCGGCGACCCGACTTCGACGTGGCACGACGGTCGGTCGCTACATCGTCATCGACAAGCTCGGCGGCGGTGGCATGGGGGATGTCTACTCCGCGTGGGACGAAGAACTCCGCCGCCGTGTCGCGTTGAAGCTCATTCGACCGCGACAGGGGGCCGACCTGCGGGCGCAAGTCCTCTCCGAGGCGCGTGCGCTGGCCCGGCTTCGACATCCGCACGTGGTCGCGGTGCACGACGTTGGGGAAGATGCGGGGTCGGTGTTCGTATCGATGGCGTTGCTCGAAGGCCTCGACCTTCGGGGATGGGCACAGGAGTCCGAGCCCGAGCCCAAGACTCGGTTCGAGGTCATTCTGCAGTGTGCCGATGGCCTGGCTGCGGCGCACGATGCAGGTTTGGTGCACCACGACGTCAAACCCTCGAACATCGTCGTCGAGACACGGGACGGCGCGCCGTGGGTGTCGCTGATCGACTTTGGACTTGCCGCCGATGCCGAGTCTGGAGACGAACCCCGCGGCGGAACCCTGGCGTACATGGCTCCGGAAGCTCGCGCGACGTTTCGGGGGAGCGCTCGGGCAGACCAATGGAGTTTGGCGTTGGTCGCGGTCGAACTCCTGACCGGCGATCGCCCGAGCATGGAGGCGCTCTCATCGGGGCGCATCGGTCCCTGTGGTCCTGCGACCGCGGCCCTGCGTCGCGCGCTCTGCGAGGACGTCGAGGCTCGTCATGCCGATGTGCATGCGTTCGCGGAGTCTTTGCGTCGCGGGATGCAGCAACGTGCTCGGCGCATCGCGTTCGCCACGTTTGGCGGGGTCTCTCTTCTCGCCGCCGGGACCTTTGCTGCCGCCGCGCGTGAGGAGCCGGACTGCGGCGCTCTGGCACAAGCGCAGCTGGAGACGTTGGTCCCAGAGCGCGCTGAGACCCTTCGGGCGTTCGAGAATTCCGCACCTCAGGTGGCTTCGAGCGTGAGCGCGCAGGTGGAGCGCTGGACCGATCGCTGGACCGAGGCCTACGCGCAATCATGCGAAGCGCCCGAGTCTGCGCCCCGCCGAGCCTGCCTGGACGGCGAGGCGAGGGAGGTCGCCGCATTGTTGCGCGTCGGAGTCGCGGACGAGGCAACCGGGGCGGCGCGCTGGGCCGTGTTGGGTAGCCTCAACGGAGCGGTGTCGCAGGACCGCTGTTCCGGTGGGTCCGGACGACCCGCGTTGACGGAGGGGCTCGCACGGGCGTTCGCGCTGGAGGTGGCCTCGCGTTTTGACGAGGCCTACACCGCCGCAACATCCGAGCTGGAGGTCTCCCGGGAGAACACCGACCGGCCACGCACGATCGCGGCGCTGTATCGGCTGGCGTCGGTCGAGCGCCGGCGTGACAACTTCGAGAACTCCCTCGCCCTCGGTGAGGATGCGATGGAGCTGGCGGCACTGCACGGAGACACCTGGACGCTGTCGCGGTCGATCATCGAACGGGTGGAAACCTGGATCTCCTTGGGTGAGTACGATCGGGCCCTCGAGGCGGCTCAGCTCGGCCGCTCGATCGTGGCGACGGCGGGCGATCCCCCGGAGCTCTTGTCGTATTGGCATTACGCGCAGGGCCGGAGCTTCGAGAGCTCTTCGCGATTCGACGATGCGGCCGGGTCGTATCGACGGTCGCTCGAAATCCGCCGCGAGACCGAGCCGTCCTCGCTCTACGTCGGGGATACGCAGCGTTCACTTGGGTTCACGCTATCGCAGATGAACCAGTGCGAGGAGGCTCAGAAACAGCTGCGCGCCGCGATTGAGATCTACGTCGAGCAGCTGGGCCCCGGGTCACCCTCTGAGGCGTACTGCCTGTCGGCACTTGCGCAATGCCAGGCCCAAGGCGGGGACATCGAGGCCGGGCTGGCGTCGTCGCGACGGGCCGAAGCCATCCTCGAAGCCGCGCTCGGTCCCCAGTCCGAGGCGCTGGCCAAGATCCTGACGATGCAGGGCGCGATCATCGGTGGACAGGGGAACTATGCGGCGGCGCGCGAGCCGTTCGAGCGGGCGCTTGCGATCCGCAACGCGACCAAGGGAGTCGCGCATCCCGAGACCATCGTCGCGGGGACGAACCTGGGGTGGATGTTGTTGACGATTGGAGAGGTCGAGGCGGCCGTCCCGGTCCTCGAGGCCGCGATGCAAGGCGCGACCGAGCTCCGAGGGCCGGACCACTATGACAACCACCCGCTGCTCGGGGCCATGGCGGCACTGCACGACGCCCGCGGTGAGCTGGACGCGGCCATCTCGATGCAGCGCCGCGCATTGAAAGCCGCCGAGAGCAGCCCCGCCGCGTCCAATCCGATGATGCTCCTTTCGTCGGTGGCGAACCTGGGGGAGCTCTTGGCCAAGGCGGGCAACAACGAAGAAGCCTCGCAGGCGTACGCACGCGCGTGGTCGATTCTGGACTCGGCACCCGATGGGCACCGCAACATCTACTGGGCCCACGTGAACCTGGGTCGGGCCAAGCTCGCGTATGCGATGGGCGAGGACCCGCAGCCCTTCGTGGACGCCGCGTTGGCGGCGAATCCCGAGCTCGAGCCCGAACTCGCTGCGCTTTCGGAGTGAACTCAGACGCCGAGTTCAGCCATGGATACGTCCAACGAGATGGCTTGGCTTGGCTCGTCTGTCACGATGATGGGCACGCAGTGCTCGACGAGTCGGAGACCCCGACGATGTACCGACGCGCAGGCCTGGTAGTGGCCAGCCGAGAGGTCGACGAAGGTCCAGGTCCCAAGGCCGCGCATGGGCACGGCATCGTGCCTCAGCGTGAGCGGCACGGAGCCCGCGTCGAAGCGAAGGTAGACCGCGCGGACCGTCAGGTTGGGGTCGACCGGCTGCGCGGTGACCCGAAGTTCCGCGTCACCCGTCTTGGCCTCCAACGGGGCTGCAAGCGATGCCTGAGTCCACCCCGCGACGAGCAGGAGGGCGGACAGACCGACCAGTCCGACACCTGGCATCAGCAGTTTGGACCAACGCGCTGGACCCGGCGCAAGCTGTGCGGTGCGCATGAACGCCAACAGGGGCCCGCACAAGGCCGCGGCCGTGATGGCCATGCCGGAGAGTAGCCACCAAGTGTGTGCTTGCGTCAGCGCACCCGGATCACCCCATCGCACCAGCCCATTCCACAGGTACGCTGCAGCCCAATCGTCCCTCAAACCGAACAGGCTGTGTGCGTCACCGATCGCCCACGACACCAGCGACGTGAGTGCGACGAGCATGGTCGTGCCCACGAGCGCGACCGCCCCCATCGCGCGCATCGTGGATGACGTACGGCCCCCTGCAATCGCAGCCAACAGGTACAGAACAACGTAGGCGCCGGCCGCAAGGAGCGGGGAGGTGATCCCGAGCATGTCGCCGGACGTCACAGTGGCGCTCCCGAGGACGAGCCATGCGAGCAGCATGCAAGCGCCGATTGTCAGCGCGTCGATCGCAACGACCGAGCCGATCAGCCGCGACCGGGGGATCGGGCGGGCCAGGCCCCAGGACCAGGGGGCGTGCTCGCCCCGGAATAGCTGGGTGGCGAGCATCGACACGAACACCGGGAGCACCAGCCACAACACCACCACCGAGATCATGGTCTGCGATTCGCTGCCGACCCAGCGATCGCCTTCGCTGACCGCTCCGCCCAGCCGAGCGAGCGTCACGATCGAGAAGACTGCGAGGAGCATTCCCAGGCGGCTCGGAGCGGCCGCGCGCCAGATAGCCTTGATCATCGTGATTCCTCCAAACCCGTCAGCGTCAGCGACTTGCGTCGCCCGGAAGCGTCGATGAACTCGACGCCGTCTTTGACATCGCGCATGGGGACCCATCGGAGCGACCGGTTTCCGAGGTTCTTGCCGCGACTGTTGTTCCTTGTCCGACCATCAGGCTGCAGAAGTGCACTGCCACCGAAGACGTCGATGGCGATCCACGGACCCTGCGGCGGACCGGTCAGACTGTGCAGCTTTGGGCCACGACGTTGCTCGACGACGCTCTGCACCTCGCCGTCTCGGTGCACGATCAGCATCCGCTTGGGCGGCGTCGGCCGGCTGCCGTCTCGCGCCGCGTAGTTCTCCGTGAGCTCTACGTAGACGTGATCGTCGTCCAGGAATCCGAAGGCGGTGACTTTGGCACCGACCCAGCTCTGCAGGTCCACCGCGACGGGCTGTGCTGCGGGCTCCCACGACTGGAGCATCAGTGTCCAGCGCCGCTGGCTGCCCCTGGGGAGGCGCCGCGGTCCATCGGCCATCAGCCATGCAAAGCCAGAGCCCGAGGTCGAAACCGAGGAGGAGCCAGACTGTGACAAGAGCCCGATCTTTCTTGTTGCGGCGCGTTGCGTGGTCGGGACGAGCTCCAACTGCTTGCGCCGCTCATGCACGACGACGTGGTCCCCGTGCCACCCGATGACCCTGCGCCAGACGGGCGGACGCGAAATCTCGCGAATCGTGGCGTCATCGAGACTCGCGACGGTGAGCCGGCCGGGATCTAGATCGCCGCTCGGCACGATGAACGCGAACCGAGTGGAGTCGGGGGACCAGTGACCGAGGGCGATGGTGCTGTGCGCCAGATCGGTGCTCAGCTGGTCCCCGGACTGCAAATCGACCAGGACGATGCGTCGACCATCCGACTCGGAGGGTCGCAGGAGCAGCGCGATCGCGTGGCCGTCGGGCGAGAGCCTCGCGTCGACCACTTCGGGGCGGCGGGCACCTCCGCCGTAGACGGGGACTGGCCGTCCATCTCGCTCCACGTAGACGCCGTCGACGGCTCCGTCGGTTCCCGTGTAGACCACCCGCGGGCCGCCGAGGACTCCGTCGATCGCGACCCACTCACCGTGCTCGGCCGAGGTCGCGTGAGACGCAGCTGGCTGCCAAATGACGATGAGCGCCAGTAGCTGAAACGCCACGATGGTCGCGACCGAGACCGCGATCCGTCGAGGTCGGCGCAGCGGCAGGTCGCGGACGACGTGCCACAGGGGCCACAGCAAGCTCGCGCCGCCGACGAGGGCCGCCGGCCAGAGCCAACCCCCCAACGCGGAGATCAAACGTGGCCACGACACGCCGTAGAAATCGACCAGCATCACCACCGGCGCTGCGGTGAGCGCCAGACCGACCACGGCACCTCCGACGGCGCCGGTCTCGGTGTTGGCGCACGCCCCCGCGACGATGCCCAGACCAAACGCGATGACGATGAGCCCCACGACAAACGCGAGGGGAGGGCCGAGGTCTGTCGCCCAGAGGTTCGCCGAGAAAGCATGGACAGCCATACCCACCGCGCCCAGAGCAGCCGCGTGCACGGTCGCTCGGACCGCCAGCCAACGTCCGCGATGCAGCGGACGCGCCAAGGTGTGCGCCATGCTGACCTTCATCTCTGAGAAGATTCCGATGCCGGCCCACATCGCCGCGGCGATCAGCGGAAGGAGCGGCCACGTGAGCGGACCGTGCGCTGCCGTGGCTTCGCTGCGGGGGGCGTCGACCGTCCCGTACAGGACTGCCCCGCATGCGAACAAGCCGATCAGGGCCGTCGGCAAGGCATCGGAAAGCGCGTGATGGGCGATCGCCCAGTCTGACTTACGCATGCTCGGATCCTCCGGTGAGCGACAGGTACACGGTCTCGAGATCTGCCGGTTCGACCCTGCCGCCGCGCTCCATCCAGAGTTGAGCGAGCTCGGGGTCCCAGCTGTGGGCGAGCGCGCGCCGGCCGAACAGGCTGGGCAGCAGCATCACGTCGAGTGCCTCGGGCGGCGGCGGCGCGTCTTCGTCCCAAGACAGCGCACGGTGTCGGCTGAGCAGGTCCGCGACGGGCTCGTCGCAGACGATCTTGCCCTCGTTGATGAGGACGAATCGGTCCGCGATGGTCTCAGCCTCACGGAGCTCGTGACCCGCGACAACGATCGGGCAGCCTTGCTCTGCGACCCGACCCAGAATCTCCGCGAGGAGATGCCGCCGGGTGGCGATGTCGAGGCCGAGGGTCGGCTCGTCCAGCAGCAGGATGTCCGGGTCCTGTACCAGAGCACGGGCCAGCAGTA
>OJGU01000244.1_pt1 | contig 36971 bp, 19 predicted proteins | sample 1594741 | NCBI WGS metagenome assembly OJGU01 (sample SAMN05416841, study PRJEB24817) | seawater metagenome | isolation source: Sea water | place: Canada:Atlantic | collected 2013-07
TACGAGATGTAGAGAGGTCTCGTGGGCTCGGAGATGTGTATAAGAGACAGCTCCCCGAGCCCCCACCCGCCGCGTACGAGCCGGTGCAGCAAGCTTCGGCACCCGTCGCTGTCGCCAACGTCGCACCACCCCCACGCGGAACCGAGGGTCTCGGCTACAAGCTCGCACCCCAGCGGGTCGTCCCAACGGGGGAGCCTCGGCTCAACGCCATGCTGCGCAACATGGTCGAGCTCGGGGCGAGCGACCTCCACCTGTCGTCCGACAGCCGGCCCATGATCCGCCTCGACGGCAAGATGCAAACCCTCGAGGGTTATCCGATCTTCAGCCCGACCGAGCTCGCCAGCATCCTGCTCGAGATCGCAGATGACGACGCCTACCGGGACTTCGTCGACAACGCAGATGCGGACTTCGCCCACTCGATCAAGGGCGTCGCCCGCTTTCGGGCCAACTACTTCGCGGACCGCAAGGGGATGGGGGCTGTCTTCCGACAGATCCCCATGGACATCCTGAGCCCCGAGCAGATCGGCTTGCCAGCGAAGGTGCTCGACCTGTGCTGGCTGACCAAAGGGCTGGTCCTCGTGACCGGTCCGACGGGCTCTGGCAAGTCGACCACGCTCGCGTCGATGATCGACTTCATCAACCGCAACCGCGACGACCACATCATCACGATCGAAGACCCGATCGAGTTCGTGCACGACAACAAGCGTTGCCTCGTGAACCAGCGAGAGGTCGGCCGACACACACGCTCCTTCAAAGCAGCGCTGCGTGCCGCGCTTCGAGAAGACCCCGACATCATCCTGGTAGGCGAGCTTCGGGACCTCGAGACGATTGCGATCGCGCTGGAGACCGCCGAGACCGGCCACCTCGTCTTCGGAACGCTCCACACCACGACCGCACCCAGTACGGTCGACCGTCTGATCGACCAGTTCCCCGGCGATCAGCAAGCCCAGATCCGAACGATGCTCGGCGAGTCGATGCGCGGCGTGATCGGCCAAACACTCCTGCGAAAGAAGGCCGGAGGGCGCGTGGCTGCGTACGAGGTGCTGCTGCACACCAGCGCGATCGGCAACCTCATCCGCGAGGGCAAGACCCACCAGCTCAAGAACACGATGCAGGTCAGCAAGGACAAGGGGATGCAGAACCTCAACGACCACCTGCTCCAGCTCGTGAAAGATGGCGTCGTCGAACCGCTGGAGGCCTACATGAAGGCGGTCGACAAGAACAACCTGATGCAGATGTTCGAGAAGGCCGCGGTCCAGTTCGACGAGCCGAAGGAATAGGGCGGCGGAGGAGGTCGAACCTCCCACCCCCCCGCGGTTGTCCAGGATGCCGGGTCCGGTGGTTCCACTCGCTATGGCGCCCTTAGGCTCGCGCAGACCGCTCGGAGCTTCGCGAAAGGGTCCGATGACGAGGGACCCCAGCTTCTTGCCTGGCACTGTATCTGGCGTCCCCCAATCCAGTAGTAACCCCAGAGATGAGCGCTGTCCTGCTCCACGAAGGTGAGCTCGAGACCACGCGGAACCTTCTGAGCTTCGAACTTCCTCCGGTCCGTCAACGTTGCATCGCTCTTTGCACCTTCTAGAGTCTGCGGATTGTCAGAGATGTCAGAGATGTCGAACTCAAGACCGTAGGTCCTGACGGTGTAGCTGAACTTGGTCCCCGACACCTCCGGATCGGCCGGAGTCGTCATGATGAGGCCAAAGTGCGGGAGTGAAACGGTCTCGTCAGGAGGACCCTCGGCCCGCAGTGTGCGACACATTTTCAACAAGCCAGCGGTCCAGAGGCTGTCGGGACCCTCGAATCCATCCGTCTTTCCGGTGCACAAGATCGGTCGTCCTGCGATCGTCCGCTGCACGATCACCATCGTTCGGTCGTCCTGAAGACGGGCCACAGCGGCCCAGCCATCGTCAAGGTCCTCCCAGTGCATGAGTTGGGCGTCGTTCCACAGCTCGGGGATGCGGGTCTCTGCATTGTCCCGCGTAAGCCCGTATCCACTGCCCCTGAACACGGAAACCTTGCCCCGCATCGAATGAAGCTCCTCGTTGAAACTCCCTGTATTGGAGTTGAACGTGTTCGTGACCTTGGACCCGTACCCCGACCGGATCCCCCATAACTCCGTCAGGGGGAGCTCAAGCCACCCTTCGATTTTCAAGTCCGGCTCTTCCTCTTCGCCCCCCTTGGAGGGGGAAGCGGTGTCGCCGACGTCTTGCGGCGTCACCGTGCGAACCGGCGGTTCGGGATCGGCGGATGGGCTGCCGTCGACCGCCGGACCCGCCGAGCCACAACCGAGCGAGGCCCACAGGACGATCTGAAGGAGCGAGCTGGGCCTGGCGCGACGTTGCACTCCCGACAGACGGCTCCGTTGGCCCGGGGTTGCAGAATTTCCCTGTGCAGTCAGCGCCCATGCAAAGTTGGACCGGACAAAAAAACGCCGCGGACAGGTTTCCCTGCCGCGGCGCCTTCGTTTCGAGGGCTACAGGCTCAGCTGACCTGGACGCCGATCGCACGGCGAGCAGCGAAGTAGTCCTCGCTGATGCTGTAGAGCACGAGCTCCTTGATCTTGTCGCGAGGACCCATCGCGGAGCCGAGCTGAGCCTGCTCCTGCGAGATCATCTGACCGGCGATGCGCAGGTCGTGGCAGAGCAACAGGCCGACGCGGTAGCTGGTCAGCTCGACGGCTGCGGCCCAGCGTTTGACGTCGGTCGATCCCCCCGCATCCACGAACTTCTGGATGAGGCTGCGGAGGCGGTCCAGCGCAGCAGGCTGCATGCGGCTGGTGATCTCGCGCGCGATTTGGTCGAGCGCGGTGTTGTTCTCTCCGACCTGCATGCCGACCGCACGCAGACATGCCAGGAACACCTGCTTGAGGTTCTGCGGCGTGCGGTCGAGCGCGACGTAGCAGAAGTGCGGCAAGTAGAGGTCCATCATGTGCCGACCCAGCGCGAACGCGAGGTGCGACTCGGACTTGCCGCGCAGGAGGTTCTGGAACACGACCATCGACGGGTGGATGGCGTTGTTGCGCTTGAAGTTCATCAGCTTCAAGTCGCCGGGGTCGCTCGGACGCAGGAACACGTCCGGCTTGGAGACGTTGAGAACGTCCTTGGTGTACTTCGCCATCCGCGAGAACAGCGACGGGTCGATCTCGACGTCGATCACCTCGGTCGGGTTGAGCGTGGCGGGCAGGTCCACTGCGCGCCATGCCGCCACCGCCGGTGCGATGAGTCCCAGGATTCCGGTCAGGTACAGGTCCTGGTCGGGGTGGAACACGTGGCGACGGAGCGTCTCTTCGCTGAGCCGCTGCCGTGCCATGACGAAGTCGCCGCGCTTGTTCTGCTCGGCGTAGGCGTCCTCTTCGGGCGTCGCCTTCTTGAGGAAGCTGAGCACCGAAGCCACGCAGTACGCTTTGTCCACGGCGTTGGCACGCACGTAGATGTTGAACAGCGCGTGGTAGCTCTCGTAGCGGAACGGCTCGCTTGCGATCAGGATCTGATGCTCGCGCACCGCCTGGTCGACGTACTCCGTCGGGTTGTCGCCCATGAGCCGCTCGTAGAGCTCGGCCAGCTTGATGTGGCGTCCGACGTCGTCGGGGTCGAGCTTCGAGGCGACCTCGAATGCCGCAGCGGCGGACTTGTAGTCCTGCATCCGAGACCGATAGATCTCGGCCAGGTTGCTCCACAGCGTGACCTTGAGCGGCTCGTTGCCCTCTTGCGGAAGGCGCTTGAGCATCTTGCGGTAGGACCGCTCCAAGGTCTTCCACTCGCGCTCCTTGGTGAGCATCGTGTCGATCGCCTGGAACGCCTTGAGCATGCCCGGGTCGTCGTCCAACACCTGGTTGAACCGGTCGATGGCGTCGGCAGAGCTTCCCAGCTCGTCGCGCATGAGGACGGCCGCGGTGTAGTTGTAGCGACTGCGACGACGGACGTCGGTCTCGATCTCTACGAGCCGGTCAATGACCGAGATCGCGTCGTCCCAACGCTTGGCGTTGGTGTAGAGGTCGAGCAACGTGTGCAGCGTCGGGTAGTCCTCGGGCCGCAGGTCGAGTGCCGACTGATACGCCGACGCCGACTTGTCGCGGTTGCCGAGCTTCTCGACGTACAGCTCACCGATGTCTTTCCACAGACCGAACTGCGCGTCCGGGTCGGGGGTGATGTCGACCAGTGCTCGCTTGGCTTCGATGACGCCTTCCCAGTCGTTCGCCTGCGCACGCAGGTTGATGACGGAGACCAGCGTCTCGTTGTGGTGCGGATCCACTTCGAGAGCCTTCTCGAAGTAGTTCAGCGCCTTGCGAGGCTCGCTCTGGCGATTCTTGATCGTTCCAAGGCGGTGGTAGACGCGGACCGTGTCCTCGTCGGCCTGGGTGTCGCGATGCTGGACCAGGATGGTCTGGTACAGCTTGAACGAACGATCCCAGTCTTCCTTCTCGAACAGAAGGTCCGCCATCCCGACCAACACTTCGTGGTCGGTGGAGTCGATGTCGTAGGCGCGCTTGTACTGCTTGAGCGCCTTGTCGATGTTGCCCAGTCGGCGAGCCACGCGGGCCGCCTGCACGAACATCTGCTTCTGCCCGTCGTCGTCCAGCTCGAGCTGGTCGACCTTGCGGGTCAGCATGTCGAGGACGGGGTCCGCCGCCTGCCAGTTCTCTTCCTCGGCGTACACCTCGGCGAGCACCGAACCCACCCGCACATGCTCGGGATCGTTTTGCAGGGTCTTGGCGAACAGCTCGACCGCGTGTCCTCGGTCCTCGAGTTCCTCGTAGTTGATGAACGCGGCCTCAGCGGCCAGGTTCGTCCGCTCGAGAGCGTTCTGCGAGTACTCCGAAGCCGCTTCCAGGGTGCGCGAGGCCTTGAGCCAGTCGGCACGCTGCTTGTAGATGTCGGCGAGCAGGATGAGCGCGGGCACGTGGCCGGGCTCGACGGTGAGCGCCTGGTTCAGGCGCATCTCCGCTTCCTCGCTGTTCATCAGCTTCTCGTGCTGCACCCGACCGATACGGGTCAGCAGCTCGATGCGGCGGTTGGGGTCGGGCGTGAGCTCGACCAGTCGGCCCATCGTCTCGACCGCGCGCGGCCAGTCCTCCATCGCTTCCTGGAGGCGAGACAGCGTGTTGGCAGCTTCGAAGTTGTTCGGATCGATCTCGAGGATCTCCTCGTACGTCTCGATCGCCCGATCAACATCCTCGACCTGCTTCTCGAAGACCTCTCCCATTGCGGAGAGGAGCTCGATCTGCAGCGCCGGCTCTTCGGTGGATTGGATGTGCGAGCGGTACGTCTCGACCAACTCGGTCCACTTCTCGAGACCCATGTACAGCTCCTCGAGCTGCCGGTAGGTCACGTCACGCTGGGGGTCCAGCATGATGATCTTCTCGAGCACTTCGGCTGCCCGATCACGATCGCCAGAGAGCGAGACCAGGGCGTTGGCCATCTTGTCGTAGATGGCCACCTGCTCCTCGACGTCCGCCGTCGCGTCGAGCTCGGCTTCGAGGATCTCCAGGTACTCGGGGATCTGGCTGCCGTTGAGGTAGAGCCGCTCGAGCGCCTGCAGAGCGTCGAAGTCGGTGGGCTCCTGAGCAAGGATGTCCTTGTAGGTTTCCACCGCCGCGCCGTTGTCCGCCAGGTTGGCTTCTTGGACGTAGCCGATGTGCTTGCGAAGTCGCAGGCCCTCGTCGGGGTCTTCGGCGATCGCCGCCCGCCGGTCGAGCACGCCGACCAGTTCCGACCACGACTGCTGCTGCTCGTGCAGCCGGATGAGCGCGTCCAGGGCGGTCGCGCTCTCGGAGTCGATCTCCAGCACGCGCCGGTAGGACTCCACCGCGCCGGGCACGTTCGCCAGGCGCTGCTCCTGCACATCAGCCAGGGACAGCAGCGTTGCCGTCTGCCGCTCGGGCTCCGGCTCTTGTTGCACGAGTCGCTCTTGGGTCTCCGCCAGCTCGTCCCACGACTCTGAACGGGTCTGGAAGTTCACCAGCTCACGCAGCGCCGAGACGCTCTCGGGGTTGAGCTCGAGAGCCTTCTCCAGCGACTGGATGCCGTACTCGGCGTGATTGAGATGCTCGCCGTACCAGCGGCCGATCTTCACCCAGAGCTCGCAGCGCTCGTTGGGGTCTTCGATCTGTAGGACCAGCTCGTTGTACTCGTTGAGCAGCTCTGTCCACTTGCCGTGCTCGGTCGCGAGGCGCTCGAGTTCACGTGCGGTGTGGTCGTTGGCGTAGTCGACGTTGAACGCAGCCTGCAGCGTCGCAAAGGCCATGTCCGAGTCACCGAGGTGCTCTTCGAAGACGTTCGCAGCGTTTTGGAGTGCGGCCACGCGGCTGTCGTTGTCCTCGAGCACCTCGGCACGGTTGATGAGCAACTCGCCCAACGAACCGAAGTCCTCGGTGTCCCGATAGATCTGCTCGAGGGCCTCACCCGCCGGAGCGTGCCCGAGGTCGTTCTCGAGAATCTCCTGGTATGCGCCCGCCGCCTGGTTTTGGTCCTCCAAGCGCTCCTCCCAGATCGATGCGATCTGCATGAGGACGTCGATCTTCTCGTCGCCTTCGAGGACCTTGGTCTTTTGCTCGAGGATGTTGATCGCGTCGTTCCAGCGCGCCTCTTGCGTGTACAGGGCCTCGAGCGCCGCGAGGGCTTCCATGTTGCCCGGCTCCATGTGGAGAACCGAGTGCCAGGACTCGATCGCCTGGTCGGGCTGCATCAAGTACTCGCCGTGGATACGGCCGGACTTCGCGTGAAGGTCCTGCAGCTCGTCCTGGCCGATGACGTGGGGACCCTGAGCGATGAGGCTCTCGACCACCTGGATGAGCTCGACCCACGCCTGCGAGTCCTCGTAGATGCGGTGAAGCGCCTGGAGGGTCTCGAGGTTGTTCGGATCGAGGTCCAGCGCGTTGAGCCACGCATCGAGTGCGTTTCGATCACGCTCGAGCTTGCCACCGTAGACACGGCCCAAGGTCTGATACGCGTCCACGCGAGTCTGCGCGTCCTCGATCACGAAGACCTGACGCTCGAGAATCTCGACCAGGTCGTCCCATCGTTCGTGGGACTCGTGCAGCGCAGCCAACTCACCCAGTGCGAGCGGGTCCTCGCCGCGCAGGTCCAACACGCGGTTCCAAAGATCGATGGCATCGGTCTCGCGATCCAGCGTGTCGGAGGCGAGCTTCGCCATCCGCTGGTAGCAATCCGCGGTGTCTTCGTCCGTGTTCGCGACGTCGACCGTCTTTTGATAGACGTCGAACAGCTCTTCCCACTTGTGTTGGTGAAGGTAGAGCGTCTCCAGGCGTCCCAACGCCGTCGCGTTCGCGGGGTCGTTCTCGAGTGCCCGGGTGTACGCGGCAACGGCCTGCTCGTGGTTGTGCAGGTCGCGTTCGAACGTCTCGGCCAACCGAACCTCGAGGTCGACGAGTTCCTCGCCGTCCATCGTGATGCGGATGCGACGTTGGAGGATCTCAGCGAGGTCCTGGGCCATCCCCAGCTGGCTGTAGATGCGGTCCAGAGCGGCAAGCGCCTCGGTGTTCTCAGCGTCGAGCTCGAGGACAGCACGGTAGGCTTCGATCGCCCGGCCGCCATCGCCCAATCGCTCGTCCAGCACCTTCGCGCTGCGCATCAAAACGCCCTGCTTCACCTCAGGAGGCTGCTCCTCCTCAAGGATCTGCGCGCCGACGTCGACGATGTGTCCCCACTCGCCGGTCTGCTCAGCCAGCCGATCGAGCTCTTCGTGTACCTGCTCGCTGGACGGGTCGTCGATGTACGCCCGCAGCCACCAGATGTACGCGTCGCCGGGGCTGCCGAGGCGGTGCTCGCAGATCTCGGCCACGTTTTGGATGATCGCGAGCCGCTCGTGCTGGTCCTCGGTCGCTCCGAGCTTCACCTCGCCAAGCTTCACGAGTGCGTCCCAGCGCTCGGCAGCTTGATAGATGGGCTCGAGGATCTCGGCGATCTCGCTCTGGTGTTCACCGCTGGTGAAGATCAGCTCGAGCGCCTGCAGCGTCTGCTCGTGTGCCGGGTCGATGTTGAGGATCTCGCGATAGGCTTCGATGGCCTTCGCGGATTCGTTCATCTGGACCTGGTAGGTCTGGCCCATCCGGAAGTAGAGCGCGATCAGGTCGTGCTCATCGCCGGTGATGGCGACCTGGCGGCGCAGGTTCTCGACCAACTCCGGCCACTTCTCGGTGTGCGTGAAGATCCGATCCAGCGCACCGATTGCAGCGACGTCCTCGGGGTCGTTGTCGAGGACCTCGAGGTAGCGACCCACAGCGTCATCGACATTGGCCAGGCGCTCTTCCTGAATCCGCGCGAGGCGGGAGAGCATCTGCGTCTTGGCGTGCGGATCGAGGAGTTTGTCGGCTTGCTCTGAAAGCAGCGCCGCGAACTTGTCCCAGTCGCCCGTCACCTCAGCGAGGCGCTCGAGCTGCTCGACGGTGAGCTCCGACTTGGGATCCGTTGCGAGCGCACGCGCGTACGCATCGAATGCCTTATCAAACTCGGAGAGCTGAAGTTCGTAGATGCCCGCCACCTGGTGGAGCCGCTCGATCTTGCCGACCGGGTCCTCGGTGTGTTCGACCATCACCTCGTAGATTTCGACCAGCTTCTCCCACTCGGAGAACTGCTCGTATCGCGGCGCCAACACCTGGGCGGCCGCCATGGGCTCGTTGTCCCCATGCGCGATGCGCTGCAGCGCTTCGATGGTGGGCTCGTGCGCGGGATCGTGCACGAGGACCTCGCGGTACGCCTCGATCGCCCGAACCATGTCGGCGAGCTGGTTTTCCCAGAGCTGACCGATTCGGTACCGAAGCGCGGTTTGTTCCTCGGCGGTGTCGAACGCATCGACTGCCCGCTCCAGGATCTGATGTTGGTCGAGCCATCGCTCGGCCTGGCCGTAGAGACGGTCGAGAGCCTGAATCGCCTGCGGGTCGCCGGGCTCGATGTCCAGGACAGCCTGATACGTGTCGATCGCACGATCGGTGTCCTTGAGCTCGGCGTCGTAGACCTGCCCCAGCACGTACAGCGCCTGTCGCCGGTCGTCCGGGTCGTCGGCAAGCTCGCTCTTGCGCTGGTAGACGTCGCGCAGCGGCTCCCACCGCTCGAGCTGAACGTACAGACGCTCGAGTGCCTCGAGTGCCTCACCATCCGAGTCGTCGATCGTCAGCACCCGCTGGTACAGCTCGATCGCGCCCTCGGCATCCTCCATGACGCCTTCGCGAATGCTCGCCGCGTAGGCCAGCATCTTCTTTTGGTCGTCGGAGTCCTCGACCATCTCGGCCTTCCGAACAACCGCGGCCACGAGCGGCTCGAAGTTGTTGGTGCGTCGATGGACCTCGATCAGAGAGTCGACGGCTTCGAAGTTTGCCGGGTCCGCCTCGAGCATCTTCTCGTAGGTGGCGGCGGCGCTCGTCGAGTCGTCGATCGCCGTCTCGTAGGTCCGGGCGACCTTGCCGAGGATGGCCAAGCGAAGCTGGTCGTCGACCACGTCGTCGACCACGCCCTCGTAGAGCCCCACCATCTCGGAGAACGCCCCCATCTGGTTGGCGAGGTTGTCGAGGCGCGCCTGCGTGTCTTCGCGGCTTGGGTCCTCCTTGAGGGCCCGTCCGAACGCATCGAACGCCTTCTCCGGCTCGTCGCCGGCCAGCTCGTACAGCTCACCGATCTGGTGAAGGAGCTGGATCTTCTCACTCGGCTCGATCGAGTGCTTGACCATGATCTCGTACGCCGCGATCAACTTGGTCCAGTCGTTGCTGGCCTTGTAGATGGGCTCGAGAATCTTGGCGACGGAGAGCTGGTGTTCCTCGTCTTCGAGCAACGTCTCGAGGGCTTCGAGTGCCGACTCGTTGACGGGGTCGAACTCCAACACCCGGTTGTAGGTCTCAACCGCAAGTGCCGGCTGGCTCAGCTTCTTGAGCTGGAGAGACCCCAGGCGCAAGTTGAGCTCGATCTGCTCCGACGGATCTGCGGTGAGCGCGAGCTGACGGCTGAGGTTCTCGGCCAGCTCGGTCCACTGCTCGGCGTCGAGGTAGAGACGATCGAGCGCCGTGATCGCACGCGTGTTGATGTCGTCGTCCGCGAGGATCTCGTTGTAGGTGACGATTCCGTCCGCGGGGCGACTGAGCATGTCGACCTGCAGGTGTGCGATCTTGAAGCGAAGCTCCTCGCGGGTGTGCGGATCGTTCTCGAGCTCGACCTTGCTTCGATAGACATCGAGCAGCTGGTCCCAGTTCTGGTCCCGGGAATAGAGGGCCTCGAGCGCATCGAGGGACCCAGCGTCGCCGGGATCGATGTCGACGGCACGCTGGTAGCACGCGATCGACTTTTCGCTGTCGCCAAGCTGCTGGTCGTAGAGCGTCGCGAGACGCGTCAGCAACCGACGCATGAGACCGCTTTCGAGGTCCTTCGAGACGGCCTCCTCGTGGAGGTCGGCGAAGTCCTGCCACCGGTCTTCGACCGTGGCGATGTTCTCGAGCGACTGCGCAGCGACCTCGTTGTCGGGCTGCTCGCGGAAGGCACGTGCGTACACGTCGAATGCCCGCGTGCTGTCCCCCATCGAGTGGGACAGCAGCTCGCCGATTCGGAGCAACAGGTCGACCCGGGACTGGCTGTCCTCGGCGGCGTCAGCCTGGATCTGCAGGCACTGGACCTGCTCGGCATGGGCCTCCATCGCCTCGTAGATCGGCAGCAGGATGCCGGCGACCTTCACCCGAAGCTCGGCGCGCTCCGCCGACTCTTCAGCGACCTCGCCCGTTTCTTCGTCGGTCTCATCATTCGCTTGGGGAAGCTCCAGCCAACCTTCGAGTCGATCGCGGGCCGAGTCGCTGGCCGGATCGATTTCGAGAACCTGACGATAGAGTTCGACGGCTTCTTCCGGCTTCTCGAGCCGGTCCTGCATGATGACGCCCAGGCGCAGCAGGTACTCCGCGCGCGCGTCCGCATCCTCTTCGGACGCGACGCTGAGCTCGCGCTCGAGAACCCCAGAGAGGTCCTCCCAGCGCTCGAGGTTGCTGTAGATCCGGTCGAGAGCCGAAAGGACCTCGGGGTCCTCGACGCCCGAATCCAACACAGCGTTGTAGGCCTCGATGGCTTTGTCGTGGTGTCCGAGCTGCTCGTGGATCGAACCGATCCGGGTCTGCGTCGCTCGCTTCTCGTCCTCGTCGGAGGACAACGACAGCTTGGTGTCGAGCACGGCTAGCAGATCCTCCTCGCGACCCAGCGCGAGGTAGAGACGCTCCAGAGACGCAAGAGCGGTGGGCTCTTCGGCGTCGATCTCGACGATGGCCTGGTTCACCGCCAGTGCCGCGTCGAGATCAGCCATGTGCTGCTCGTTGATCTCGGCCAGCTTCAGCCGCAGTGGCAGGCTGTCCGCCTCTTCGCCGTACTCCTTGATCGCCAACTCGAGCGACTGCGCGAGCGGCTGCCACTGGTTGGTCGTCTCCGCCAGTCGCTCGAGATGCTCCCGCGCATCCGTGGCCGTGTGGTCCTCGTCGAGGGCCTTTTGGTAGTAGGCGAACGCCTCTTCCGGCTCGTGTGCAATCCGCTCGGAAAGGTCTGCCAAGCGCCGGAACAGCCCTTGGCGAGCCTCTGCGTCCTCTTCGTTGTCGAGCTTGATGCGCAGCGGACGGGCCAGATGGCGCTCGTCGCCGGCTTCTTCGTAGAGCTCGATCAGCTTCTCGGCGACGGTGAGGTTGTCTCCGTCGGCCAGCGATTTCTCGAGTGCCCGAACCGCGCGGTCCGGCTTGCCGATCTTGTCGCGGTACAGCGCGGCGATCTTGAGCTGAAGTTCGACCTTCCGCTCTCCCTCAGCGGTGTCGGACTCGCGCTCGAGAACGCGGATGAACTCGGCCCACTTGTCCTGCTTGGCGTAAAACTGCTCCAGCGCATCCATGTCACCCTCGGCGACGTAGAGCTTCTTGAGCTGGTCTTGGGCGCGACGGTTGTCGGGCTCGACCTCGTGCAGCGCTTCCCAGGTACGGATCGCGGCGGCGTTGTCTTTGACCTTGTCGGCGTAGAGCAGGCCAAGCTTGACCAGGTACTGCGACTTTTTGGTCGGGTCGGCCGTGACCTCGATCAGACGCTCGAGCGTGCCCGAGAGCGCGGGCCAATTCTTCTCGCGCTCCTGCATGTGCTCGAGGTTTTCGAGCGCCTCGACGTTGTCGGGATCGGTCTCGAGAACCTGCGACCACAGCTCGATGGAGATGGCCGGCTTCTTGATCTTCTGTCCCGCGACGCGGGCGACCTCGAGGAGCTGCGCTTTGCGCTCTTCGGGATCTTCGATGAGCGCCAACTCCTTCTGCTGGACCGCCAGCATTTTCTCCCAGTCCCGCCGGCGCTGATACAGCTCCTTGAGCTTCCCGATTGCGGTGGGGTCGTACTCGTCGCACTCGAGCACGGCCTCGTAGCTCTTGATGGCTTCGGCCTGGTTGTTGAACTTCTCGAGGAACAGCGCACCCGCCTGCAGGTGGAGCTCTTTGCGAGCGTCCATGTCCTGCACGAGTTCGGCCCGACGGCGAATCCGGCCGATCAGGTCCGGCCAGCGCTTCATCGACTCAAACTGCGTCTGCTGCTCCTGGACAACCTTGAGCAGCTGCTCCGTCTCGCCCGCGGAGTCGAGCAGCTTCTCGAGACCGTTGAGCGTCGTGACGACCAGGCCCGGCTGTCGCAGTCGTTCGCGATACAGCTCGACCAGCTCCCAGTGCAGCGCGACCTTCTCTTCGAGCTGCTCCGGTGAGTCGTCCGGGGTGTTCTTGATCTGGTCTTTGAGCAGATCTGCGACGTTGCTCCACTTGTTGTTGTCGACGTAGAGCTGCTTGAGGCGCGCCCGAGGGAACACCTTGTCGGGCATCTTGTTGACGGCGTCGCGCCATGCGTCGATCGCCCGCTTGCCGCCCTTTTTGTCGGCCTCCTGGGCCTTCTCGATCAGCTTCATCTGATCGGCGTCAAACGACTCGTCGCCAAGGGAAACGGGCTCGGGCTCAGGCTCGGGCTCAGGCTCAGGCTCGGGCTCGGGCTCGGCTTCTGCCTCAGGCTCGGCTTCTGCCTCTGCCTCGGCTTCCGGCTCGGGCTCGGCTTCCGGCTCGGGCTCGGCTTCTGCCTCGGGCTCGGCTTCCGCCTCGGGCTCGGCTTCCGCTTCTGCGGCTTCCGCTTCGAGTTCTGCCTTGAGCTCGGCTTCTTCCGCTGCGATCTCCGCTTCGAGTTCGGCTTCCTCGGCCGCGAGTTGTGCAGCGGCCTCCGCGTCAGCATCAGGCTCGGCTTCGGCTTCGGCTTCGGCTTCGGCGGCGGCCTCGGCGGCGGCCTCCGGCGCGGGTCCGAAGGAATCCAAATCCACCGCCTCGATCGCGCTCACCTCGTCTTGGTACGCGGTCACCGTCGGGTGGTCGGGCGCAACATCGACGGCCAGACCGAGGAACCGACCGGCTGTGCCGGTGTCCTGGAAGGACCGCCACGCGAACGACCCGGCCTCCAGGGCCAGCAGGACCCGCTCAGCGGGATCTTGCAGGGATGCGACACCGCGCTCGGCGAGGGGGATCAAAGCGTCGGCTTGCCCCGACTCTTCGGCGCTTGCGACCAGCTTTCGGAACGCAGCGACGTTCCACAGGGTCTCCTCAGACGAACCGAGCGTGCCGCTGGAGTACGCGAGGTCGAGTGCCTGGTGGAAGAAGTACGCGGCCATCTGCGGGTTGTTCAAACGAACGTCCCAGATGTCGGCGAAGAACCGGAGCATGTCGACCTTGTCGGAGTCGGTCTCCAACATCGATACGCGACGGTCTTGAAGTTTCTGCACGTGCTGCAGTTGGCCAGCGGCCGCAAGCATCGTGTCCGAGAGGTACCCAGCCGCCTCGTTGTTTGGATCGCACTCCAGCGCCTTGAACAGCAACGGAAGAAGCCGCTCGTCGTCGGGCGCTTCTTGATGAAGGATCTGCGCGCCCTTCATGTACATAGCGGACAGCTGCGAACCACGGTTGGGCACCTTCGCCCCGAGGGGATCATCCTCGCCCGTAAGTGCAATCAGCTGCGCGTAGACGTTCTCCAGGCCCAGTTCCCAGTTGGAGCGGTCGTACAGCGTCTCCTGGAAACGAGCCTGGTACAGCTCGTTGTCCGGCTCTGCTTCCGCGGCGGTGCTGAGGTGCAGCTTGGCGTCGTCGAAGTTGCGAAGGCTCAGCTGCGCCGCACCAAAGTCGTAGTGCAGGCTTCCGGCGAGCGACTCGTCGCGGTTCGCTTTCAACTCGAGACCCATCAAGCGCGTGACCATCTCGAGGTTGGCCATCGTCCCGTAGATCTGTCGTGCCCGACGCAGCGCTTCGAGGTTGCTCTGGTCGAGCTTGAACGCCTTCTGGTACGCCTGCATCGCGCGCGCCTTGTCGAGGAACACGTCCTCGCATGCACGCGCGAGTTCGAAGAAGCCCTTCGACTGTTCGGCTTTGTCGCTCGCCGCGCCGGCTTCGGCTTCGAGTTCGTCGACCACTGTCGACCAATCGTCGACCTCCCGAAGACGCTGTTTGATCCGCTGGGTGAGTTCCATGTGGGCGCTATCCTTCGAGACTTACAGGGAAAACCCGCGCTCGAAACGTTGCTGGATATAACACGCGCGCGGCGTCGCTCACAAACGGCTAGGCACCCCTACGCGGCCAATTTCTGAACCTCACGTTGGGGCGGGTCGGTCTCGACGATCGCACCAGGTGCGCCCTCAGGTCCCGGAGTTCCACACCCACGTGAACCCGAGTGCAGTGATGGCGGAAATTTGAAACGCGCCCGCCGGTCCGAGAACAGGCCTCGGGACCACGACGAGCGCGACGGTCGATAGCAGCAGAGCCAGGGCCCTACGGCGATACCGGAGCCTGGCTCCGACTAGATCACGTCCTGCATCCGGGCGATCGTGCTGTTGGCGGCCTTTTTCAGGTGCTCAGGAACGTCGTTGCCGGCCTTGGAGAGGAATCCCTGGAGGGCTTCCACCGCTTCGTTTCGTTGACGGAGGTCCGCATACGCCATGCCGAGGCCGAACAGGACGTCCGGCATGTCCGGGTCGATGGCCTTGGCGGTCTTGAACGAATCGACGGCTTCCTTGGGCTTGTTGAGGGCCCGCTGGGCTCGGCCGAGGCCGTTCCACATGTCGGCATCTTTGTCGTTCACCTTGACACCGGTCTCCAGAACCGCTTGGCCAACGTTGGCGTGGCCGTAGTCGATGTACATGTTGCCGAGGGAGACGAACGACGCGCTGAAGTTCGCGTTGAGCTCGATGGCCTTCCGGAACGCCGAGTCGGCCTGCACCGGGTTGTCGAGTCGCTCGTAGAGCACGCCCATGCGGTAGCTCGCCTGGTAGTGGTTCGGGTCGAGCTTGAGCGTCTCCTGATACTTGGTGATCGCCTCTTTGTACTTCGCTTCTTTGTCGGCTTGCGCCGCGCCGGCCTGCTCGCCCTGGGCTGCAGTCACAACACCGAGCTTGAAGATGTAGTTGGCGTCGGGCGCATCGCCCATGTTCTCGACGGCATCCTCAAACGCCTTCGCAGCGTCCACCAGCTTGCTTTGCTTCTGGTAGACGAGCCCAAGCGTGTAGTGAGCCTTGGAGTGCGTCGGGTCGATCTCGATCGCTTCTTTGAGGTAGCGCTCTGCCGACGAGGTGTTGCCCTTCTTCTCCGCCTTGATGCCTTCGTTCATCCGGTTGGTGGACTGGACGCGCTGGCGACTCGCCAACTGACAGCCGGGCGCGACTGCGACAACGGGAACGGACAACGCGAGGAGGAGGAGGATGCTGCGCATGTCGATTGGGCCCCGCCGGGTGAGGGGGAACGGGGCGGCTCGGATTCGGATGGTATCGGCGCCGCTCCTAGGTGACAAGACCGGCCGCCAAGCAAACCGATCTCCGCTGAACACCAGGCGAGCCCCGCCCGGGTTCACCGGCCAGGAGTTCGGGCCCCACCAGGAACGCCCCGGTGCCGAACTGTGAAGCTCACCTACAAACCAACAGCCGTTGAAGAGGCGTCCGGGCACCGGGCCCCGGAGTCACTCCAGCTGCGCCCACAGAGCGACCAGCAGCCCAGCCGGGCGCGCGCCAGAGGCTCCACCCCGAAGCGAGGGCGACCGCGAGGGCCCCTTGCAAAACCAACGAAAAAGGCGAGCCCGGAGGCTCGCCTTTCTCTTCGAAGACCCTAAATCAGCCGGGCTCGAGGACGAACGGGTACGTGACGACCACGTTGCCGCCACCTTGCGGCTTGGGGAACTTCCAGCGCTTGACCGCTTTGGCCACGCAGTTGGCGACGTTCTTGTCCTTGAGGGAGGACTGGGCGACGACTGCGACGGGCACCTTGCCGGTGGGTCCGATGGTGAACTGGACCGCGACGCGACCTTTGAGGTTCGGGTCCTTCACGAGGCCCTGGTTGTAGCAGTGGCGAACCTCGTTGATGTGGGCGCGAACAATCCGACGAATGATGTCCTTGTCGAGCGCGCCCTTGACCTTCGCCTTGGCCTGACGGATTCGGGGGACTCGCTTACCGCGACCACCGAAGCCAGCACCGGAACCGCGACCGTAGCCGGAGCCAGTACCGCCGCCGCCGCCCTTGCCGATGAGGCCGGTGTTGCCGAGACCGATGGTTCCTTCACCGGTACCACCGCCGCCGCGACCCGTGCCGACCAGACCCAGTCCGCCAACGCCGAATGCTTCGCCGACTTCGGTGCCAGTCAGGCCACCCCAGACATCCTCGTCGTCGTTACCGACCGCGAATGCTCCTCCATAAGGAGACGCCAGGAAGTGGCCGCTCTCCGAGGCCATCATGCCGAGAATACCGGCCTGACGAGCCTGCATGTCGGGGTCGAAGTTCCGCGCCATCTGCGGGATGGCGTCCTTGGGGCCCTTCATGGCGTAGAGACCGGACTTCTGCTTCGAAGTCGGCTTACCCATCTTGCCCTCTTCACCCTTGTGGCGCTGACCGCTACCACCGGCTTCGTCGTCAGAGTCTTCTTGCTCTGGCGGAGGCTCTTCTTCGGGCGTCTCGTCGGGCTGGTTCATGTAGCCGACGAAGCGGTTCTCGCCCATCTCGTCGTCAAGGCTCATGCCATCGCCCGCAGGCAGGGCAAGGTGCGCGAGCACCAGGAGCGAGCCAAGGACCACCAGCGACGCGGCGCTGTAGAGCCAGAACGGCTTGTCGGTCTCGGACTTCTGGGCAATGACCTTGCCGGGCGGAACCGAGTTGACGTGGAAGACCAGACCGCTGTGGGCGACCTTGCAGTGCGCTCCGGCGGGGATCGGGAACGAGTAGGTCGAGCCCATCGCCGCCGCGCGGCCGGAGCTGACCAGCTCTTGGAGGCTGAGCTTCTGACCGTCGAGGGTGACGTCACCCGTCATTTGAGCGGTGAAGTTCAGCGTCGAGTCGCCGGAGCCACTCCCGCGAACCAGCGGGAAGGCGGTGCCATCGGGAAGCCCCGAAGGCGGCGCGGCGAACGTGGCATCGGTGCCCTCACCGATGGTGTAGTTGGGCGTGCCCTTGTCGGACAGTCGAGCAATGCCGATCCCGAACGGCACGAGACCGAAGAAGGCAAGGACGACCCCGATGCCGCCAAAGCCAGAACCCGGAGCCATCGGCGCCGGGCGACCCGTTGCCTGCGCTTCTGCGGCTTCGGTTTCGTAGGCTTGCCACTCGCTGGTCCGAAGAATCGTGTCGCTGGCGAAGAACCCGGCGCCGCCGACGAGCATGAGACCACCGAGCGCGAGGAAGACCGGCGCAGACGCGCGGCGGCTCTTCACCTGGCCGACGTGCTGGACGTCGAGCACGGTGCGACCGTAGATGGTCATGACCTCGGTGACGGTGGAGCCGTCTTGACGCTCGACCTCCGAGGCGTCGACCTGCATCACCGGGCGGGCGGGCGCAGCCATCGGGGCAGCGGCAGCCATCGGTGCAGCAGCGGCCGCCATCGGGGCAGCCGCCATCGGGGCAGCGGCCGCCATCGGGGCAGCGGCCATCGGGGCAGCGGCCGGCGCGGAAGGCGCAGCTGCGACGACGGTCTGGGACTGTGCGCCAGCGACGGCGGCGGCAGCGAAGACAACCTCGACGCGGTAGGGCCCGAACTCGAGAGCATCGCCATCCTTGAGGACGGCGTTCTTCTCGACCCGCTGTTCGTTGAGCGTCGTTCCGGTGGAGCTGCCCAGGTCGATGACCCGGACGTCCGATCCAGAAACCTCGATGACGGCGTGCATGCGAGCAACAGCGTCGTCTTCGAGGCAGAGATGCGAGCTCTTCAGCTTGCCGATCTTGATGACGTCCTGGGAGAGCGTCTTCTCTTCGACCAGCGCGCCATTGTGAAAGATTTTGAGGTTCAGGGTCTGGGACATCGGGAGTCCTTCGGGTTCAGGCGCCAAGACACCCCGCCCCGCGGGAAGTTCCGGCAACTCTGATTTTTTTTCGTGGGATTCGTGGGTGGGGTGGCGGGTCGACACGGCGCCACCAGCGCGGTCTCGTTCCACCCCAGGGTCCGGCCAGGGGGCGGCCGGCAAGCGGCTCTAGATATCGAACGAGAGCGAGATGAGCTCGGAGATGAAGTGTGGCCGGATCGTGATCAGGCTGGCGTGCTTCACGCGGGCGCGGGAGTTCACGTTGGCACCGTCCGGGCTGAGGATCTCACCGTCGACGTTGTCATCATCGAAGTCGTAGACCGTCGTGTCGCCGCCTTCGACGCGTGCGGCCGAGTCAGCGTCTCCGTCGTTGCCAGGAGCAGCAACCGCGGTGGATGCAGCCGCCATGGACAGAGCGAGGGTCGTGGTGATGGCGAGGAGCTTTGCGCGCATGGGTCTTCCTTCTTTCGACAACGTGGTTGAAACGATGGCTGATGCGCCAGGGCCTGGCACGCGGCCGCCGGACGCACCTTGGGCGAGTCCACCGTTCGCGCGCATCGTATCTGTGGGCTGGGGGCGTTGTCCACTGCTCCCAGACGCCGAAATCGCGTGTGCGCGGCGCAGCTGTTCACCCAGGCCCGCGATCACGACTACGGTTTCGTCACTGGCTCGGGTTTTCTTCGCTGCGAGACCGTCCGATCTCCGAAAAACCGGCCAACGACGGGCGACAGCCACCACGACGGGTGCAGGTCTTCGACGGCACCCGGCGCCGGTGACCGCGCCCATTCCGGAGCGGACCAGCCGGTTCAGCGGTTGGCGCCGGCCTCTTCGTCCAGGGCCTGCTTCGCACTGCGCTCCAACTCCAGCAGCTCCTCCCGTCGAGCCTCGAGTTCCGCGCGATGCAGCGCTTCGAGTTTCGCGGCATCGGCCTCGAGTTGGTGCTGCACCCCGATGAAGCTGGCGTACTCGACGAGGTTTGCCATGCGGTGATGGGCCTCGGCCACCGCGTCGGAGTACTGCGGGTCCTTTCGGGCCATCTTCGTGAAGCGCTCGAAGTAGGCGGTGGCGGTCTCCCCTTCGGGCACACCATCGCCGTCGGACTGCGGGGCAACGTGCTCCTGGTACAGCACGCCTGCGTTGTACAGCGGCCGAGGATCGGCTCCGTTCAACTCGAACGCCTTGGCGTATTCCTGCTCGGCCGCGGAGAAGTCACGGGTTCCTCGCTTCGCGACACCGAGCGCGAGCGCGGCCTCGTATTTTCGGGCTCCGGTCCCCAGTCCCTGCGCGACCTCGAGGTTCTCTTCGGCCGACGCAAAGTTTCGCAGCTCGAGTTCGAGCAGTGCCGCGTTGAGTCGCGCATCAACATGCTGCGGGTCGAGGTCGATCGCTTTCTCGAACGCTCGGAGGGCGCGCGTTGGTTCTTCGCCCTGAAGCGCAAGCAAGCCTTGAATGTTCCACAGCTCCGCCGAGGTCCGGCCCGTAGCCGTCGCACGTCGGTGCGCTTGCGTGACCACGAGGTCCGCAAGCAGTGCATACGAACGGTCACCCGCGACCGCCCGTTCGTAGTACAGGCGCGCCAGTCCTTCGTACGCGGTGAGATTGTCGCTATCGAGCGCGAGCACGGCCTGCAGGCTCCGCTGTGCCTCGTCAAAGTCGGCGACGTTCCCCGACTCCAAGTACCGCGCGCGATAGACATGCGCGAGGTTGAACCACGGTGGAAGCGGGCGCCCCCGCCCCCTGTAGGCGCGGCGGTACAGCCGAATCGCCTCGTCCGTTTGGCCGTCGCGATACGCAATGGAGCCGAGGTTGTTGTAAGCGAGCCCGAAGTTCGGGTCGAGGCGCACCACGTCCGAGTAGGCCGCCTTCGCTTGCTCGGACGTCCCGCACATCTCGAGCGCGACCCCGGCATTGAACCGATGCTCGACGTCGCCGGTCAGTGCAAACGCCCGGTCGAACGCAGCGACGTGTCTGCGGCAGGTCTTTGCATCGAGGGTGCCAGCGGCTCGCGCTCGCTCGAAGGAGCCCGCGGGGTCTTCCAGCTCTCGAGCCGTCGGACACGGCTCGGGACAGGCCGTCTGGGCGCCCCGTTGTCCGACACCACCGCTGACGCACCCCATCACGCCTGCACATACCCAGCCGACCCAAACCCACCGTCGCATGCTCCATTGCACGACGAGGTTGCACGCGGGTTCCCACGGTTTCGAGAAAACGAGAGCGCTACTCGAAGAGGGCTTCGGCCACATCCGGGTAGGCGGTCTGGATGACCTCGAGGTTCTCGGTGCCAACGCTCGAGCAATGCAGCGTCTCCTCGAACGCGGCGGACGTTGCGTACTCCACGATCGCCCAGCCGGTCTCGTCCGTGAGCAAGTCGTCGCTGCACTGAAACAAGAATCCTGCAGCCGCAGCGCCGCAAACCCCGGTCTCCTCGGCGATCTCCAGCAGGTTCTGCCCTGCGGTGTTCGACGCGGTACAGATCTCCGAGGGCACCAAGTGACCGGCGTTCGTGATGCCGATCAGGCGCTTGGGGGACGCGGACGCTGCGTAGCCGTTTTGCAGGTTGCCGTAGGCCACCACGGAGTCCGCCGTTCCACCGAGGATCAGCGAGGACTCCAAAGCTTCTCCGCCGCCAACGGTGGGGCCTGCCGACAGCGGCACAATCACGCGAGCGTCGTCAGCGTACGGGCCGACAGCCCCGCCTCCGGCGGAATGCCCGGTCATGCCGATACGGTCGGCGTCCATCACCGGGGCCAGGTCTACGAGTTCATCGGTCTCCCCGCGAACGGCAGCGAGCATCGCCTGCACATCGGAGTCGAGGTCTCGCGGCGCCGCTTCCCCGCCACACAGCGGGGCCAAAATATCCCGGAGCATCAGGCCGGGGTGATCGGCGGTGAGCACCACAAAACCCCGGCTGGCCCAGTGCGTGAGATGCCGAAGAGACTGCGTGCGCCACCCAGCGGTCCCATGCACGAACACGATCACCGGGTACGGACCGAATGCGTCGTCGACCGGAAGGTCTCGGCCGCAGTCGCAGATCTGCCAAGGGTTCTGCTCGTCGCTGATCTTGGCAGCCTCATCAGGAGGCAACGCGTCGCGGATGTCGAACCGAACCGGGTCCCCGCTCGGCGACTCCGCAGCGGGATAGAACACCTCGACCGTGAGGTCGTCGATGGTCACAGTGCGGGTGCCCACCGGCCACGGGCCACGCACAGCGGTGTCGTTGGGCTTCGCTCGCATCACCGCCCCCTCGCATGCGTCTGCGTTCTGGTCGTCGGGCAGCCCGGTCGTAGAACCGCTCGTGGTGTCTCCGGAGCTCGAGTCCGCGGACATCTCCGAGATCGGGCCCGAACTCGACCCGGTCGAGGCTCCTCCGGTGTCGCTCTCGCCCGCGGTTGTCGATGCCTCGGTTTCCGTGGCGGACGAGGCCGCGCCATCGTCCCCGCACGCGAAGCTCAGAAAGACACTGGAGACGAGCAACCATCGAGGCATGGGATGGTCATACAGGACCCGGGCCTGCGCCGCGTTCGCCGACCAAGAAACGCCGTCCACGGCGGTCTGAACCACGAAAAAAGCGGCGAGCCCTGAGAGCCCACCGCTTCTTCGGAGTCCCGAGCGTGCTCGGCTATTCCTTCTTTTCGGCGGGCTTGTCCGCCGGCGGCGCAGCAGCGGCGGCGGATGCCCCAGCAGCAGCGTCGCGAGCCTTCTTCTCGAGGTCGAGAAGTCGCTTCCGCTCTTCAGCTTCTTGCTTCTTCTGGATCTCCTCGAGCTTCTTGGCTTCAGCCTCGAGCTTCTTCATCTCCTCGAGGTCTTTTTTGTACTGCTCGATGTTCTCGATGCGCTGTTTCGCATCGGCAACGATGTCGGAGTACTCCTTGTCGCCACCAGCCTTGCTGATGAACTTGCTGAAGAACCCCTTGGCGGTGTTGTTCTCCTTGATTCCATCACCGTCGCTGTTGGGACCGATGTGGCCCTGGTACAGCACGCCAAGGTTGTAGAGCGGACGCGGGTCCTTGCCGCTCATGTCCATCGCCTTCTTGAACGACTTCTCGGCGTCCTTGTACTTGCGAAGGCCACGCTGAGCGACGCCCAGTCCGAGGAAGGTCTCGACGTTCTTCTTCTGACGCGAGTCCTTCAGCGCGATGTTGAGGCTCTTCTCTGCCTGCGCGTAGTCGCGGAAGCGGATGGAGATCATCGCGATGTTCATGTGCGCGTCGGCGTGGTCGGGCTTGATGCTCGCCGCCTTGGTGAACGCCTTGAGGGCGTCGACCTGGTTCTCACGCTCCATGAAGATGAGGCCCTTGATGTTGTAGATGTCGGGGCTCTCGACGCCCGTCTCTGAGAACACCCGCAGGGACTGCGTGACGACCAGGTCGGCAAGCAGGATGTACGACTTGTCCTTGAGACGACCGCGGTCGTAGTACAGACGCGCCAGGTTCTCGTAGGCGAGCTGGTTGGACGAGTCGACCGCGAGGACCGTCTGAAGGTTCCGCTCCGCCTTGGAGAAGTCGTCAGACTTGGGATCGCTGGAGTACTTGTCCCGAAGCGCCGCCGCGAGGTTGTTCCGCGGCGCCTTGGTCTTGGGGTTCGCTTCCACGGCCCGCTTGAAGTAGTCGAGCGCTTTGCTCTCCTTCTTACGGTTCCAGTAGATGACGCCCAGGTTGTTGTAGGCGAGGTCGAACTTCGGCTCTTTCTTGATGATCGCTTCGTAGATCTTCTCGGCCTCCTCCGTCTTGCCGCACTCCTCGAGTACAGCACCGGAGTTGAACCAAGCGATCGTCATCTGGGAGCCGTACTCCTTGTAGACCTTGGCGAAGTCCTTCGAGAAGGACTCGCACTGCCCAGCGCTGAGCTTGCCCGACGCCTTGGCTTTGTCGTAGCGAGCGCCGACGTCCCCGAAGGCCTTCTTGGCCTCGGCCGAAGCCTTGGAGGGATCGGTTGCAGCCCCGGCCGTGCCCGCGGGCGCTTGGGTGTCGGGGTTCTTCTTCTTGCAGCCAGCGGCGGTGGTCAGCGCCAGCGAGAGTGCGATGAATCCGAAGATGTTTTGGATACGCATGATGATGTTCCTCGTGATGCGAACAGAGACCTAGAGGCCCTCTTCGGAGGCCCCTTCTTCGGACTTGGCAGGCTGCTTCTTCGCCTTGGGCTTCTCGCCGTCGAGCGAGGTCTGAACGCCAACGACGTCCAGGCGGCTGTCGGTGTAGACCGACGTTCCGAACAGCTCCTCGGTGGCCGGGAACTTCTCCGGGTCACGCTGCTGAAGCTCGGCCTCACACATGCGGCTGAACTCGTTGAAGAACTGGAACTCGGTGGACCGCTCGAGGCAGTAGGTGAATGCGTCGTTCGCAAGCTTCTGAGGCATGGCAGCCTGGTCAGCGAGCGCATCGCAGTAGGCGAAGACCTGGTCCTCGACCTTGAAGCTGCGTGGCACCTCGGCGCGGTACAGCTGGTCTGCGAAGTTCTGCATCGAGATGGCCGAACGAGCAGCGGCAGCGAGGACCCAGTACGGGCTCTGCGAGGTCTTCACCTTCGCGTAGCGCTCCTGGAGTTCCTTGGCGACGGAGACCTTTTTGTCGAAGAACTCTTTGAATCGCTTCTTCGAGTCCTGCGCGGTCTTCATCTGCTCTTTGTACTCGCGCTCCCACTTGGGAAGGCCCGAGTCCTTCTTCCACTCCTCGACGGTGAAGTCGAGACCGGCAGGCATGACGTTCTGCAGGTACTCCTCGTACTTCTGGTCGGCGGAGTAGACCATCGACATGCCGACGGCGTTCTTGTAGGCCTCGACGCGCTCGACCTCTTCGGCCGGCATCTTGGGCTTCTTGCCCGACAGCTTCAGCGCGGTCGAGAAGTGGCCCTGTGCCTGCTTGGCCTTCTTGCCGTCCCGAGCGTGCACGGTGACGATGCCCTGGGTCGGGTTTCCGCAGTACTTCGGCAGGTCGTTCTTCTTCTTCTTGGCCTTGCGGCGAAGCTTCCGAGCCTTCTCTTTGACGTCCTTACCTGCGTTCGCCTTCTCGCGTTTGATGCTGATGCAGCTGTCGAACAGGAGGGACTTGGAGCAGGACTGGCGCCAGAGGATCTGGCCGATGGCCGCTTCGGCGACGACGCGCCGGTCGACGCCGCCTTTGGTGCCGTAGCGAGAGACGAACTCACGTGCGTGCGAGAGCTTCTCGTCTTCGTTGTCCAGAAGCTCGTGCTTGGACCAGAAGATCTTGGCCGCGGTGCTCGGGTCCTTCTTGCGATACAGACCCTCGAACTTGCCGAGGTTGGACTGGGCTTTCTCTTCGTTGCCAAGGCCCAGACGGAACAGGTACGCGTTCTGGAGGGCTTCGGGTGTGAAGTCGTCCTTGGTGTACTTGTCGGCGTACTGCTCGTAGCGATCCGCCGCGTCGGAGTAGTAGGCAACCGCCTGGTAGTTCTGCCCGAGCTCGCGCAGCGTCTGCTGGTAGTGCTCGGAGTCCGTGTGCGCATCGAGTAGCGCGCTACGGATCTTGATGGCCTTACCGACGAGGAATGCAGCCTCGTAGCAGCGAGCGGCGTTGAAGAGCAGCGTGTCAGCGCGCTCGTGATCTTCGTGGTCGTTGTAGACTTGGACGAAGGTCTCGGCACAGTTGACGTACCCCTCGGGGTCGCCGGCCTTGCCCTGCTCCTGGTAGGCCATCGCCTTCTTCCAGCCGATGCCCGCGAGGTATCCCGGGACCGCTTCGCGGATACGGGACGACTCGGCGTGCTTCCACAGCTTCATCTTCTGAAGGTCGGTGGCCCACTTCTCGAGCTCGTCGGACGTCTTGACGGTCTGCTCGGGAGTGTTGTCCTTGTCGGTCCAACGGATGACCAGCAAGTCGATGAGCATCTCCGCAGCCCATGCTGCGTAGACCTGACCGTCGAACTTCTTGACGATCTCTTTGAGGACCGGCTCGGCCTCATCGAACTTGTTGTGGATCATCATCAGCTTGGCGCGGTGGTACTGGATCTTCGGAAGCTCCTTGTCCTTCGCGTCCTTCACGTACTTCTGATAGATGTCGTACGCGCCGAGCATCGCGGCTTCGTTGTCGGTGTAGTCCGACTCCGGGAACTCCTGCGCCTTGTCGGTCGCAGTGTCCTTGTCGCGATTCTTCTTCTTGACCTTTTTGTCTCGGTAGACGCAGACGCCTTCCGAGTTGGTCTTGCAGGCCTTCTTCTTGCCGCCGGTCTCGTCGTACTCGAGGGCGTTCTTCATCGCCAGCATCTGGGCGTATGCGGCGTCCTTCGTGTACTTGCCGTCAGGCTTGATCTCGAGAACCTTCACGAACTCGTCGTGCGCGTTGCGGAAGTGCTTGAGGCCAACTTCCTGCTGGTCGCGGTTCTTCGAGTTGTAGTTGTTCGCCCCCTGCGCCCACAGCAGCTCTGCAAAGTAGAACTGCATCTCATAGGCGTCCTTGTCCTTGGGGAAGTGCGTCGTGAACGAACGGTACGCCTTCTCGGACAGGTCGTAGGTGCCCGGCAGTCGAGTCTTCTCAGCCTCGTCGTGCCAAACGGTGGCCATCTGACGCATCGTGTCGCGAGCTTCGTCGCGGCACTTCTTCTTGGTGGCCTTCTTGAACTTGGAGCTCTTGTACTCCTCCCAGTAGTTGGCGAGACGGTCGGTCTCTTTCCACTGAATGGTCTTGTTGTCGGTCGCGAGCGCGTTGACAACGACCTGGGCTTGCCACTCACAGCGCGCGGAGTCTGAGCCGAACTCGGACTGCAGCGTCTTGTAGATCGAGCTCGACTCGACGTACTTACCGTTGCCGAAGTAGGCGTTGGCCAGAAGCTCCATCTGCTTCTTGGCCATGTTTTCTTCCTTCTTGGGGCCGTTGCCGACCTTCTGGAAGAAGCCCCATGCGGCGGACGGCTTGCCTGCGTTGACGTAGGCCTTGACCATGTCGCGGCGAGCGTCGCGGCGCAGCTGCTTGGCGTTGGCTTCGCTACCGGCTTTGCCGGCCATCGTCGCCTTCACGGTGCGCACGAAGTAGTCGAGGCTGGTGCGGTACGAAGGCTCGGCGGTGCCGATCGGGTTGAGGTGACACCACCCGATTTTGTACAGCGCGTACGCGAAGACCGGGCTGTCGGGATAGCCGTCGACGATCTTCTGGTAGAGCTGAAGCGCCTCGTCGATCTTGTTGTTGCCGTACTTGAAGTCCGCGAAGCTGAGGTAGGCGTTCGGGATGTACTTCGAGGTGGGGTAGTCGCGGATGAGGCGCAGGTAGGCGTCCTGCATCTCGGCGTCCCGCCCGAGTTGGCCGAGCTCGAACGCGTAGAAGTAGATCGCCTCGTCGAGGCGCTTGTACTTGGCGAACGCCTTGGCGTTGACCAGAGCTTTGTAGATCTTGACCGCGTCGGCCGAGGCCTGCTTGCTGCCCTTCTCAAACTTCTTCTGGCTGGCCTTGAGCTGGTTCGCCTTGGCCGTTTGGCCGGCTTCCTCAGCTGCGTAGATCTTCTCGTAGAGCGTGCCGGCCTGGAGGTCGAAGTAGGCCTTCTTGTCGAGGTAGTGATCCGCAAGCCGGAACAGGAGGTCCGGATACTCGGGATCGGTCGACTCGGATGCGTTGAGCAGGCGCTTGAGCGTGCCGATCTGCTTGTCGGCGATCTCCTGCGCGACGGCTTCCTTCTGACGAGCGAAGGAGGCAGCGTCCATCATCTGGACCTTCTTCTTCTTGTCCTTCTCGGCAGCCTTCTGCTTCTTCTTGAACTTGGTGTCGAGCGTGTTCTTGGCCTTGACCTTGCCCGATTTGCGCTCGTAGCGAACGCTGTCGTCGCCGCCTGCATCCTGGGCGAACGCCGTCGTGGGCACGCTGAGCATCATCATGCCCATGACCCCAGTCATGATGCCGATCGCGAGCGGCGAACGGCGGTACTTGTTGTTGTTGGACGACATCTTGGACCTCTTCTCGTTGCCGCCCCCAACTTGATGGAGCGCGGCCGGCTTACGAAACCCCAACGTGGGGCCTCCCTCCCGATGAGGGAGTGGTTTGGCCCGAGAAAAGTTCCCAGGCCGAGTGAGCCGGGCCCCGTGCGCGCGACGGGAGCCGACTCGAGTAGACTCATTCTTTGCAGAGACTGGTGACTTCGTAGCGGTAGAAGCCGAGCTCGTCCTGCCAGTATTCGCCGTTGTAGTTGTAGATCTCGTGCTCGGAGTCGATCTCAGGCTTCTGAGGTTTGGGAGGCACGGCTTCGAGCTCACCTTGCTCTTTGCGCTTCTCCTGAATCTCGTACTCGACCTTGATCATCTCTTTGTTGAGGTTCTTGATCTCTTTGATCTGCTTGGTGATCCGCGTCCGGGCCTCGGCACCAGTCCGCTCCTTCGCAGCTGAAGCCGCGAGGTCGAGATCCTCTGTGACGCGCTCACCGACACCGCTGGAGATGAACTCGCCGCTCATCTCCTCGAGCAGCACCTGCTCACGCTCGAGCTCCTCGACGTACAAGAAGTACTTCGAGAGCGTCTTATCCTCGAGCGCCTTCTGGGCGACCTTCTCGACGAACGGATCCAGGCCGGACTCGTCGTTGAGGATCTTCCGGGACAGCTCGAAGAGCTCGAAGTCCTCGGGGGCCGAGTCGAGGATCCCGCGCAGCTCTTTCATCGTCTCCGGGTAGCGGCGTTCGAACTCGTCGACGGTACGCTTCGCGGAGTCGTAGCGGCAGTTGAAGTAGTACGTGACCGCCTTGAGCTTCAGGGCGTCCGGGTACAGGTAGTCGTAGAAGAACGGCGCGTTGAGCGTGTGCACGTAGCCCAGCGTCCGCTGGTAGTGGCTGTTCGCGTTCGCGTCGTCGACCTCGACCTTGCGGAACTCGGCCCAAGCAGCCCAGTGCACGCCGTCGAGGAAGTACTTGGAGGACAGGTCGATCTGGTCGAGGTACTTCGTCGCCGTGTCGAACTTGCCCACCATGTAGAAGATGTTGGCGAGGCCCAAGGACGCGAGGTCCTGGTACTGCTTCATCTCGTCTTCGAAGGTGACCTCGAAGCTGGTCTTGTCCTTGCGCTTGCGCTTGCCCTTGTTCTTCTTGGCCTTGGCGCGCTTCTCTTTGCGCAGCTTCTTCTTGTTGGCCTTCTTGTTGGCAGCAGCGGCGTCACGAAGCTCGACCGAGCGGCGGATGACCTGCTTGAATGCGTCCACGGCGGGCTCGCCCTTGAAGTCGCGGGTGTGCGCGACGCCCAGGAAGAACTGCGACGGGATGTAGTAGTCGGAGTTCTTGGGGACCTGCTCGAGAAGTGCGATCGACTGCGGGAGATCGCCCTTCTGGTAGTGGAAGCGACCCAGCAGGTAGTACAGCTCGTCACGCACCTCGTCGAAGTCCTCGTCTTCGAGGTCGGTGGGCTTGTACGTACCGATCTTCTGCAGCACCTCGGCGCCCTCGGGCAGCTCGCGAGAGAGCGAGGCAAGCCAGGGAAGGGTCAGCTTGTGGAACGGGTGCGACGGACCGGCCTGGACGATCTCGTCGAAGACGGAGAGCGAAGCCGAGTAGAACTCGAGCTTGTACAGCGCCTTGCCGAGCCAGTACTGAGCGCGAGGCTGGTCTCCGGGAATCTCTCCCGCCGAAACTTTGTAGAACTGAATCGCGGAAGCCTGGAAGTCCTCCGCCTTGTAGAGGGCTTCGCCTTGAGCGTTAGATCCACCGGCGGTGGCGGATGGTGCTGGCGCTGCGGGCGGCGGAGGCGGAGCACCGGCATCGGGAGCCGGCGGCGCACCACCATCCGCGGGACCACCAGGATCCGGCGGCGGCGGCGGTCCATCGAAGGACGCGCTCGCGCTCGTCGCCGAGAAGGCGAGAGCAAGGCCCAGCATGATGCTGAGGCGAGAGGACAAGAGGGACGCCGTGTGCCTGCGCGAGGTCTTCTTGGACATGAGGATTTCGGTTCGAGTGTGGAGCTGGCCTAGGGCCACATCGGGACCGGAGCGGGTCGGGCTCCGACGTTCGAACAAGGCACGAGGAGCCTTCGTTCGGTGTCGTGGGGGGACCTGGGTAGGAACCCCCCCGGTTCGACGCGGCTGGACATTACCAGTGGCCGGCGCTGCGTCGCAACACCGCACATCCACCGCCAAGCGAGGGCTAGCCGGCGCTTTTCGCAGTTTTGATCGACCGGTGGGATCGCTGACTCCTCGAACCACAGCGCTCGTGTCACGCGGGCCCGACGACGCGGGTTCCCATCCCCCAGGGATCGGGGCCGGTTCGGGCCTGGGGACGAGTTCGGTCACCGCGGGGTGACGGCAGGAGCGCCGGGTACACACGGGAAAAACCGTGACCCGTGCGCTTCGCAGCGGAAGCCTCTTTACACTTCTTTCACTGTGCGTGGGTCAGCAAGCCTCGCATCCCAACCTGCCCCACCCGGTTCGGGGCAACGCAGGAAGGAGATCGGAACACCGTGCTACTGCCCTTCTGATGCACTTGACCGTACGGCCGGGGAGTGTACGATGGCGCGGGTTCGGAGGTGTCGTCCCGACGCGCCCCCGTCCCTGTCTCTAGCTTGGGCCACCCCCCAGGCGCCGGACATGTCGACAGTCTGACTGCCGACTGCCCCCCGAGAGCCAACATGCAAACGAACGATACGTCCCGTCGTCTCCCGCTTCAGTGGCTTCGCAGTGTTGCTGTGACCCTTGGCGTGCTCTGCATCGCGCCCGCCCTGACCGCCTGCCCCAAGGGGGATGTCGGTGCGCCGTGCAACCACGGCCGCGTCAACCCTCCCGAGTCCAAGCTCGTCACCTTCCCCGCGCTCAGCTGCGACGAGCTTCTGTGCGTCTACGCCGACGAGGAAGAGCCGCCAGCGTTCAACTGCACGGTGGGCGCAGCCGGGGACGCGACCTGCAACGAAGCCGACACGTCGAAGACCCGCTTCGAGTGCGTGGCTTCGGCAGACGGCACCAGCGGAAGCTGCCGACTTCGCAACCAGTACGTCCTCGAGCGCTCGATGTGCTCGAAGAAGTGCAGCAGCGACGCAGACTGCCAAAGCGCCGGGATCACCCAGCAGGTGGTCGTGGACGACACTGCTTGCCAGTCTGGCTTCACCTGCGCTCGAATCCAGACGCTCGGTGAGTTCTGCTGCGAGAAGCTCTGCGTCTGCAAGGACGACCTGAACCAGACTGCCGCGGACGACATCGAGATGGCGTGCTCGCTCGGTCAGCAAGAAGGCTGCTGCGACCAGGACGTCGTCCCCGACTCCTGCAAGTAAGAGCTCTCGCCCAACGAAACGCCTCCGTCCTCGGGACGCGAGGCGTTTTTTGTTGGTTGGTTTCGGCGTGGGTCAGCTCTACGGCGGGAACAACGACGGGTTGCGCCGTGTCGAACTCCACATGGAGCCCGATCGAACGCACCCGTACCGAGGTGTGAGCGAGGGTCCACTTTCGGAGCCACGCTCGGAGCCCCGTTTCGTTTCACCTCGGGAGCGCATGCTCGCCGAGACCGTCATCGATTGGCGGGCGCATAGAGGGCTGAAGGACGTCGCTGCCAACCCTTCGCCGTGGACGTACGCCGGACCGAACCCGACCCGGTACGACTGCGACTACCACCACCGTTATTCGCCCCTGGAGGAGCGTCCCGTGTACGGCAAGGTTGCGTTCACGCTGGTGATCGGCTTCGCGGTGTCCGTGGCAGGTGCCTTCGCATGGGTCTGGGTCCAGTCGCTCGAAGCCCCGCTTCTCTCCCGCTTCCTGTACTCGGTCACCGCTGCGTGTGTGCTCTACCTGGGCGCTCGCTTCCTGCGAAGCCGCAAGGGTTCAGACTTCGTAGGCGCCGGGGATCCAGCGGACGCGGAGTCGGCCCGGCCCGATCGTGACGCCGACGACGTCGAACCGAACAGCCACCACATCCCAGAGATCGCGCTCGACGAGCCACGCCGTGGCGGCACGAATCACATGCCGCTGCTTCGCAACACCCACCGTCTCGAGCGGTGAGCCTCGGTCTGCGCGGCTTCGGGATCTGACCTCGACGAACACGTACTCGGGATCCTCCAGCCGGAGATCGAGCGCGATCAGGTCGATCTCTCCCCCGGCCCGCTCGACATTTCGATCGAGGATGCTCAGCCCGCGCTCGCAGAGGTACTCAGCGACCCGCGCTTCGACTCGCATGCCCAGCGCCCGAGTCGACCCGGCGGGTTCCATCAGCGCCCAGGCTGACACCGATGCACGGATCTCGCCCGCGAATCCGCGGTCTGGGGACACCCCCCCTACCGCTTGCTGGGAACCAGACGTCAAAAAGCCGACCCACAGCCAGGCTGCGAATCGGCTTCGTCCTCCGAACGGACAGAAAGGTGTCTAGTCTTGCGCAGCCTTGGCGGCTTTTGCAGCCTCAGCCTTGGCGGCTGCTGCTTTGGCGTCGGCGGCTGCCTCGACCGAAGACTGGGCTTGAGCGGTCTTGGCCTGCTCTTGCTTCTCGGCCTGGCGGGCGAGGATGGTGCCGTAGTTGCCCAGCTTGGACGTGATGCGGGCTGCGTTTCCGCGAAGCTCGCGGAGGTAGTAGAGCTTGGCGCGGCGGACTTTGCCGCGGGTGACGAGCTCGACCTTGGTGACGCGAGGGGAGTTGTCGGGCCAGACGCGCTCGACGCCGACGCCGTGCGAGCTGGAGACCTTGCGGACCGTGAAGGACCCGCGGCCGCCACCGCGCTTGCGATGGATGCAAACGCCTTCGAAGACCTGGATGCGCTCTTTGTTTCCCTCGGAGATGAGGGCGTGAACGCGGATGGTGTCACCGGCGCGGAACATGGGAAGCTCGTGTCGCTTCTCTGCTTGCTCGATGGCCTCGATGGCTGGAATGCTGTTGCTCATGGCGTCGCCTATCCGTCGCTAGTCTGTCGCGTGTCTATCGGAGGAGGAGTCCTGCAAGGCCACGATCTAGGATCGTCAGCGCGGGCGGGCGCGAAGAGTCCTCGATCCCTGGGCCGGTTGCAAGGATTTGATCTTGGGTTTGCGCACCTTTTCCGCTCGCCGACGGATCCCCCTCAGGCGGGGGCTCCGAAGGCGCGTAAACGGCCGTCGCATCCACGCCCCAAGGGTCGAGCCCGGCGACCACGATCAGGCTCGCAGGCGGCTGTGTATCGGTGGAACGCAGGATGTCGAGCACCCACGAGGGATCGGCGGAGGACCGGGGATCTCTGCGCGGATCCCCCGGCTCATCTGAGAGCAGATCTTCCGGACGCGCGATCGCCACAGTCGCGGGATTGCGCCCGTGGCGCTGCCGCAACCGGCGTCGGAGCTGCTTGAGGCTGGCGAAGCCCGCCACCGAGACCCGACCTTGCGTGGCCTCGACCCAGGGAAGGACGGCCGCCGGATCGCCACCGAGCACCACCAAGGCCTTCACGCCGTGGCCGCGCAAGACATCGACATACTCGGCCGAAGGCACGGCCGACGCGGGGACGGCGACATGCAGCTCGCACGACTCCGGGAGTGGTTCCACGTGGCGGAGTTCGGGACGCAGCTCGAACGTTCGCGCGCGTGCTTGCTCCAGCCGCCACGCAGCGATCGCCTCGTGGTTGCCCCCGAGCAAGACGCCCGGGACTTCGTGGCCGCGGAACGACTTTGGTCGCGTGTACTGGGGATGCTCGAGGTACGAGCCGGCATCTCCGGTCGCAAAGGACTCGGTCCGGGCGGACTCCGGGTTACCCAAAACGCCTTCGCGCAGGCGCGACACCGCCTCGATGATCGCAAGCGCCGCGACCTCGCCCCCATTGAGCACGAAGTCTCCAAGCGAAACACAGACGTCGACGAAGTTCTCCCGAACCCGGTCGTCGATACCTTCGTAACGGCCGCAGAGCAGCGCGATGCGATCGTGCTTCGCGAACGCTTCCGCCGTGCGCTGATCGAACAGCGGGGCCGAAGGCGTGAGCAGCACGCGAAGCATCGGGCCGCGCTCGTTGTGGACGTGCTCGAGTGCGTCGACGACCGGCTCGGGCTTGATCACCATGCCGGCACCGCCGCCAAACGGCGCGTCGTCCACGGTCCGATGCTTGTCGGTCGTGAAGTCGCGAAAGTTGGTCGTGCGAACTTCCACGAGGCCGCGCTCCACGGCCTTTCCAAGCAAGCCCGTCTTGGCAAATGCCTCGACCGCTTCAGGGAACAGCGTGAAGACTTCGAAGCACTGAGCGGTCATCGCAGCCTCGGCGTCCATCTCAGGAACCGGGCTCGAGAGCTTCTGGAAGCAGGCCCAGGGGCGGATCGACGAGCACACGCTTGTCGTCGACATCTTTGACGAACCCGGGGATCACCGGGATGAGCCACCGCTGCGCGCGACCGCTTGTGCCGAAGAACTCGATCTCGAACAGGTCCTGCGCACCGTTGGTGGTGACAGCGACGACCTTGCCCAACGCCTGCACGGTCCCGTCCTCGAGCACCCGCTCAACGGGCAGACCAATCGCATCGACAAGGTAGAACTCGTCGTCTTCGAGGTCGGGAAGGACATCCCGTTCGACCTCGATGGTGAGTCCGCGAATCGCCTCGACGGCCTCGCGTGAATCGACCCCCTCGAGGTCGGCCCGGGCGATGGGCTTTCCGGGGATCATCGAGACCTTGTTCAAGACCTTGCGAGTGACGATCGCCTTGGTCTTGCGATGGACGAGCACCAGCTCGACGCCCTGTTTGAGCGCGTGCGACCCACCGTCGAACAACTGCAAACGCGTCGTGCCGCGAACACCATGTGCTCCCAACACGAACCCGACAGACAGGCGCCCAGATGTTTCGGCTTCAGTTGTTTGGCTGGTCCCGGCGGGGCCAGTGGTCCGGCTCGTCATGGTCGACTCGCACACACCCTCCGCTCGTCGACCGCCGAGGCGGGGCGACGTCGGGGGGCGCGGAATGCATTACTCGATGATCTCGAGGTCAGCGCGCTTGCGAAGCTTGGATGCAGCGGCGCTCAAGATCGCGCGCATCGCCTTGACGGTGCGGCCCTGTTTGCCGATCACCTTGCCAAGGTCTTCTTTGGCGACGCGCAGTTCGAGGACTACGGTTTGTTCACCAGAGATTTCATCAACATGGACGTCGTCGGGCTTATCGACGAGAGACCGCGCGATGAACTCGATGAGTTCTTTCAGCGAAATGGTGGAAGACATGAGGAGCTCCAGCGGCAGCGTAGCGGTACGTCCTCAGGGACGTAGCAGAGCGGGGAAGGGGTTTGCCGCGTAGATACGGATCATCCCACACGAAACGGGCGCCGGCAAAACAACAATTCTGCCAAACGCCCGTTCCAGTACCCTTCGCCTAGTCGGCAGGGGTTGCGCTGTTAGCGCGCTATTCTTTCTTGTCTTCGGCCGAACCGAGGTTCTTGATCAGCCGAGCGACGGTCTCACTTGGCTGAGCGCCGTTACCCATCCAGTACTCCACGCGAGGCATGTTCAGCTCGACGGTGGAGGGATCGGTGTTGGGGTTGTACGTGCCGAGCTTCTCAAGGAAGCGGCCGTCTCGCGGGGAGCGAGTGTCAGCGGCAACAATACGGTAGAAGGGGCGCTTCTTGGCGCCACCACGGGCAAGTCGGAGTCGAACGGACATCTGATCTTATCTGGCCTGGCGAAAGGGTGCGCGAAGGTAGCGGTCGCGGCGAGCCCGGTCAAGCTGGGTAGGCGGACAATGTGCGCCCTTCATTGAGGATCAGATCTCACATGAACGGCGAGAAACCGCTGTTCCGGGCATTGCGCGCGATGCGCCATGGCGATCTGCGGCAGATCGTGCCAAACGGCGATCTTCAATGGATGCGCGCAAGGTCTACTTCGTCTCCCTGGGCTGCCCGAAGAACCAGGTCGACACCGAGGTCATGCTCGGCGTGGTCCGGCAAGGCGGGCACGAGGTGGTGGACTCCGCCGACGAAGCCGACACGCTCGTCGTGAACACCTGCGGATTCATCGAGGCGGCCAAAGAGGAATCGATCGAGACGATCCTCGAACTCGCCCAGGCCAAAGAAGGCACGAAGAAGAAGCTCGTCGTCGCGGGCTGTCTCACCCAGCGCTACCCCACCGAGCTCGCGGCCGAGATGCCCGAGGTCGATCACTTCCTGGGCTCGGCCGACATGCTGGGGTTGGCCAAGGTTCTCGGCGGCGGCGGCAAGCGGCTCGGCGTCAGCGAGCTTTCCAAGCGCGCCTACCTCTACGACCACGAGACACCGCGCGAGCTCACCGGCGTTCGGCACACGGCCTACGTCAAGATCGCCGAGGGCTGCGATCGCCCGTGCGGCTTCTGCATCATCCCCAAGCTTCGCGGCGCGCAGCGTAGCCGCGACGTGTTCTCGGTCGTCCAAGAGGTCCACGCGCTCGTGGGTGCGGGAACCAAAGAGATCTGTCTGGTCGCCCAAGACCTCACCCGCTACGGCAGCGACCTCGAAACACCGACCAACCTCGAGATGCTGCTGGATGCGCTCGTCGAGGTCGAGGGCCTCGAGTGGATCCGGCTGCACTACGCCTATCCTTCGGCGGTCACCGACGGCCTGATCGAGCGCATCGCGATGCAGCCCAAGGTTGCGACCTATCTCGATGTGCCGATGCAGCACGTCGACAGCGACGTGCTCAAGGTGATGCGCCGCGGCTATGGAGAGCGTGCGGTGCTCGAGCTCGCCCAGAAGTTGCGGGATGCAAAGACCTCCGAGGGCCAGCGTCTGTGGCTGCGGACCACCATGTTGGTCGGCCATCCAGGTGAGACCCCCGAGGCCTACGCACGCCTCAAGGATTTCGTCAGCCAGGGCTTCATCGACCACCTCGGTGTGTTCCCGTGGTCCCGGGAGGACGGCACGGTCTCGGCGATGAAACCTGGCCGCGTAGAGGAAGCGATCGCTGCCGAACGCGCCGCGGAGCTGATGCAGATCCAAGAAGCGATTCGGGCCGAGCGACACGCAGCTCTCGTCGGTCAGCCCATCCGCGTCTTGGTCGACGGCCCCAGCAGCGAGAGCGACCTTCTGCTCGACGGTCGTCACGAAGGCCAAGCGCCCGAGATCGACGGCAAGGTTGTGCTCACCGACGGCACCGCCCAGCGCGGAGACATGGTGATGGCCACGATCACGCAGGCTTCGGCCCACGACCTGATCGCATCGCTCGATCCGGAAGCTGCGGCGGAAGCCATCGCGCAGCAGTAGTCCAGCCGAGCCGCGCGGGGGGAACCTTTGCGGCGCCGTTTCGTACTACCGCCCCGTGCGTCGTCCGAACCTCCGTTGGCTCTGCAGATGCTCATTGTGGCCGAGCCTGGCGCTGCTCGGCTCCTCGGCCTCCTGCGCGGAGCCTGGGGAGGAACACGTTGTCGCACCAGTCACCGAATCGACGGACGGGTCCGAGTCCGAGTCCGGCGAGCCGCAGGACGAGCTGCAGGGATGCGGATGTCCGGCTGTGACCGAAGACCTGGAGGCTGATTGTGACGTGCAGCTGCTGCTTGCAGCGTTCTCCAGCTGTGACGATGAGTACGATTTCACAGTGCCTTGCCCGGTGATCGAAAGCGCGTGCGATGGCGAACCCATCAACCCGGCGGCAGTGGACTGCGTCCTCGAGCATGCTGCCGCGGGCGACCAGTTCATCTACGCCGAACAGCGTGATGCATGCGACGACAGCGGCCCGTACGTCGTCGTGGTCCGCGCACAGCGGCCCGGTCCCCTGCCTCGATACCTTGGACTGGAGTGCTACAGCCACCAAGGGTCCCAGATCCCCTTTGAGGCGATGTTCAGCTGGCCCTGTCTCTTATACACATCTCCGAGCCCACGAGACCTCTCTACATCTC
>OJGU01000246.1_pt1 | contig 36738 bp, 33 predicted proteins | sample 1594741 | NCBI WGS metagenome assembly OJGU01 (sample SAMN05416841, study PRJEB24817) | seawater metagenome | isolation source: Sea water | place: Canada:Atlantic | collected 2013-07
GATGTAGAGAGGTCTCGTGGGCTCGGAGATGTGTATAAGAGACAGGGATTACGCCGCTTGAATTCTACAACAGCTGCAATGATTTCTCGACTCGGTCCTTTAGGTCCAGCCTTCCCTCGTTTCTTCGGTGAGAACAGTAGTTTATATTTCTGTTTCTGCAGGAAATCGCGGAATCGTAAGAGTGTTGCCGGGCGGAGGGCCATGGCAGCTTGCTTGAGTCTTCGCTTGGAAAGAAAGGAAGCGAAGAAGCCGAGCAGAATACGGTGGGGTGGTTTGATATTGGGAGCGCGTTCCCGCCCGCGATTGAGGATGATGAGTTGTTGCGTGAGCAAAAGATTCTGGGCGATGACAGCCGAGAGACCGTCCTTGCGGCAGAGCATGACGAGGCAGCGGAGAAACTGCGCAAACAAAGACAGCAAAAGGTTTATTCCGAGGAGCTTACGAGGGTATGGCGATCACTGCAACTGGCGTTGGATAACAATTCGCTACCCACAGCTAGTCTGGGTCCCGTTCCCGACGGTGGGTGTTGTTCAGCGAAAGTATTGGCTTTCTCGAATGAGTCTGTATACTCGTCATTCGAACCCCTTAACACCCAGTGTGCAATATGAACGAATCTCTCCTATGGTGGTGGCGATTGCTTCGCCGTTCGCTATCAATGTCATGTCTTCTTTTCGCCTTCCTTGTCAGCTGTCCAACTTGGGCTCAGGTTAATATCTTTGTTGATTTTGGCGGTGTCGAGGGAAATGGTGCCGGCGCTTCTCCTGATCCCTGGGTTACGATCGATAGCTTGATCGAAGATGAGCCGGTCGAAATTGGAAGTGGTGTGACTCTAACCCCGCTTGATGATGGCTTTACGGCCAACAATCCTGCTCCACCCAATGAAGATGCCGAGTATGATGGCATTATTATCCCGCACGAGGCTCGTAATGACTATTTGTTTAAGAACGTGGATACGGCGGGAACTGAGGCGCGCATGCGGATCGATGGATTGCCGGCCGGGACCTATAACATTACGGCGTAAGGTGCCAAAAGTCGCTTAATAAGTGAAAGTTGTTGATATAGAATGGTTTGAGACGATGAGCGCCAAGGATTCGAGGTGGCCAATCTGACAGGAGTGGGTAGTGTCGAAGGGAATGGATCCGAGTCGTTTCATCCTTATTTGTCTCGCTGGTTGGATAAATCGAGAGCAGCAGTCTGCGATGGAGTATCTGCGTGAGGAGATTCGCGTTATAAAGGAGCATGTTGTTCCGAAACGGCTTCGATTTACAGATGAGCAGAGAAGGAGGCTCGCCGCAAAAGCCAAGAGAGTGAAGTTTGGCCGATTGAAAGAAATCTCCAATCTGGCCACGCCGCAGACATTGCTGGATTGGTTCCGGCGATTGGTGGGCGCCAAGTATGATTCGAGCGAGAAACGGATAGGGCGCCCGCGGACGAAAGTGGACATAGCTGAACTGATCGTTCGATTCGCGACGGAGAACCGACATTGGGGCTACGGATCAATCGAAGGAGCTCTATTGCACTTGGGGCACGATGTATCGAGGACGACAATCGCCCGTGTGCTGAAGAAGGCCGGAATCGAGCCTGCGCCGCTCCGAAAGAAAGGAATGACTTGGGCTGAGTTTCTCGAGAGTCATTGGAGTGTCATGGCGGCAACGGATTTTTTCACGACGGAGGTATGGACTACGCGAGGATTGATTCGTTATCACGTATTGTTTGTGATCCGTCTGGCAACAAGGGAAGTCAAAATAGTCGGAATTGTTCCGGAAGCGAGTGACGATTGGATGAAGCAAATCGCGCGCAATATGACGGACTGTGTTGACGGCTTTCTCAAAGATTTGAAATACTTGATCCATGACCGAGGAACGCATTTTTCAAAGGCGTTTAAGATGATTTTTGATGGCGGTGGCGTGAAAACAGTTCGTCTTCCGAGGCGAAGTCCTAATTTGAATTCTTTCGCAGAACGGTGGGTGCGCACGGCTAATGAGCTGTGCATAAACCGAATGAAATTCTTTGGGGAGGGCTCATTGAGAAGAGCGCTCACTGAGGTCGAAATCTTCTACAATCAAGAACGCTCACATCAAGGCATCGGAAACAAGATCATCAGACCTGAGTTCAGCGAACTAACGACAGACGGAGAACTAGAGCGTCGATCTCGACTCGGTGGATTAATGAATTACTATTATCGAAAAGCCGCGTGAAATTTGGTGTGATCGACTTTTGGCACCCTACGGGTTCACGGAAGAAATTCGATTTTCAAGTGGAGAATCTCCATTCTATGTGAATCTCTGTAAATCCTTGTAATCAGGGACTCATGAGAGTGATCGCGAAACAGGGCGAAATGTAACGTGGGTTTGTAGAGGGTAAATGTAGAGAGTAAAGAGTGGCGGAGAGAGCGGGATTCGAACCCGCGGTAGCCTTTGAGGGCTACGTCGGTTTAGCAAACCGGTGCTTTCGACCACTCAGCCATCTCTCCCCGCTGCGGCAGTGACTGAACTGTTTTTTTGTTTGGGTCGCAAGGAAATTCTGCCTGATTTTTCCGACTTTTATTTTTTTACGTCGCTGCCTCGTCTGTGGCCTTTATACGTAGAGGGCTGTTCTGAGTTCGTGAAGCATCACGCTGAGGAGGCCATGGCGCTTATTGGGGTCGGTTTCGAGGCTTTTTAGAATGGTTTTTTCTACAGCTACCGGGATCCCTAAATTGATCTCACGGGGTGGGGTGAATTCGCTACGGTTGAGCTGTTTCTTCAGGATCTCCGCGGGTGTGGCCCCCGCAAAGGGTTTTTGGCCCGTGAAGATCTCATAGGCGGAGACCCCATAGGCAAAAATATCGGCTCGGTGATCAACCGGAAGGCGTTGGAGCTGTTCTGGGGACATGTAGGCCGGAGTGCCGGGGTTTTTCGCGAGTTTGGTCGGTTTTTCGGGGCGGTTCAGCGCCAAATCAAAGTCAACAAGTCGAACGTTCCAATTGGAGGAGACCAGAACATTTTCGGGTTTGAAGTCGAGATGCATGTAACCGCAGTCATGGACGTGTTCGAGGGCTTCTCCCATGTCTATTAGGATATTGCCAATGTATTGGCTCAGTTCGTCACTGGGATTGGCCATCCATTCCTTCAGATTTGCCCCTTCGACATATTCCATCGCCATGAAGGGAATGCCCTTGATCTTTCCGTGTTCGACGTAGTGAACGATGTAGTCGTGCTCATGGACTTCGGCGAGGACTTCACATCCCTTGACGAACCGTTTCTTAGCCGTGCCGTCGCGACGGAGCTTGGGCAGCAGTTTGCGAACAGCCACGGTCTGGCCTTCTGGATTGGTGGCCTGCCAGAGATCGGCCATACCGCCGGTGTTAATGAGCTCGATCAGGCGATAGGGTCCGAAAGGCCCTGGTTCGTGCTCGTCTGGAGCATCGGTGTTTTTTGAGAAAATGTTCAGCATCTTACCGAGCCGCGGGTTATAGCGGATATCGAATTGAAGTTGAAAGTTCTTAATTTTCTCGCTTTCGCCTCGAAACGTTGATCCTGGACGTCGACGAGGTCTAGGCAAGAGCTTGGGGACGAGGGATAGGACGGGGCAGTCAGGCTTGAATCTTGGGCTTCTGAGGGGCGATCGGTCTTGCATCGTAGCTTGTGCTCGCTTAAAAAGCGGTCGTCTTTAATTGAAACGATGACAACGACTCCTTCTCCAATTCGTGTTGCGGTAGCCGGCGCTGCCGGCCAAATCGGGTATTCTCTCTTGTTCCGGATTGCTTCGGGCGCAATGTTTGGGCCGCACCAACCGGTGATCCTTCATCTTATCGAAATTGAGCCGGCGATGGGAGCTCTCGAGGGTGTCGTGATGGAGTTGGAGGATTGCGCCTTTCCTTTGCTCAAGGGCATTGTGCCTACGTGCAGCCTCGACGAAGGCTTCAGTAGTGTGAATTGGGCCCTTTTGGTGGGGAGCGTCCCTCGTAAGGCCGGCATGGAGCGCCAGGATCTGCTTGGGATCAATGGAAAAATCTTCGTCGGGCAGGGGCAAGCGATTCAGAACAATGCAGCAAGTGATGTCCGAACCTTGGTGGTCGGAAATCCATGCAATACGAATTGTTTGATTGCGATGAATAATGCTCCAGACGTGCCTCGATCTCAGTGGTTTGCCATGACGCGTTTGGACGAGAACCGCGCGAAGTCTCAGCTCGCCAAGAAGGCAGGAGTCGATGTGACTGAGGTGACGAATTTGGCCGTTTGGGGGAACCACTCAGCCACTCAGTATCCTGATTTCACCAATGCTAAGATTGGGGGGAAAGCTGCTGCCTCCGTGATTAATGATGCGGAATGGCTACAGGGAGACTTTATCAAAACGGTCCAGCAACGCGGTGCTGCGATCATTAAAGCTCGTGGGGCTTCGAGCGCGGCGAGTGCTGCGAATGCGGTTGTGGATTCGGTGGCATCGATCGTGAATCCGACAATGAGCGGGGATTGGCACAGTGTTTGTATTGCGTCGCAAGGGCATTATGGAATTGAAGAGGGCTTGATCTGTTCGTTCCCGATCCGAAGCCATGGTAGCGAGATCGCCGTTGTCGACAGCTTGGCGATTGACGAGTTTAGCCAGGGGCGGATTGACGTCACAGTGAATGAGTTGAAGGAAGAAAAGGCCATGGTGGCTGCGCATCTTCCCAAGGCTTAATCGAGTTTCCTGGATGACATCCGAAGAGTTTGCCGGTCTGATTGATCATACGCTCCTGTCGCCCACGGCGACAGGAGCGGATTACAAGCAGCTTTGTGTCGAGGCCGTTGAATGCGGGTTTTACAGCGTTTGTGTTCCAAGTTCTCGGGTCGAGCTCGCTGTGAGTGAGACCGAAGATTCTTCGGTCCGGGTCTGTTCGGTGGTCGGTTTCCCTTTTGGCTATGCGGATGCCGATTCGAAACGCTACGAGACCGAGGTGGCGGTTGATCTGGGGGCGCATGAGATTGACGTGGTGCTTAACCTCGGATTGGTTAAGGAAAAGGCCGATTCACACATCTTTCGTGAACTGCGAGACGTTGTTGAGGCGGCAGACGAACGCCCGGTGAAAGTGATCTTGGAGACGGGGTTACTGGATGAAGACGAGATTGTTCGCCTGCTTGAACTCTTTAAGAAAACGGGCGCGCACTTTGTCAAAACCTCGACTGGCTTTGGGCCTCGAGGAGCGAGTGTCGAAGATGTTCAATTACTTCGAGAACATGTCGGCCCCGGCTATGGCGTAAAAGCGTCGGGCGGGATACGAGATTGCCCAACGGCTTTGGCCATGATCGAGGCGGGAGCGAACCGCCTCGGTACCTCGGCCTCGGTTCGGATTCTCGAGCAGTTTCGAGACGCCGAGTCAGATCTGGCAAGTTCAGCTGAATAGCGAGTGAAACCGTGATTGACTGAGCCCCCGGGGCTTCGTTAGCGCGACGTCTTTGTGAAGGTTTCGGCGAGGGAAATGGTCTTGATCATTGATTTTGATTTGTTGACCGTTTCCTGAAATTCCATTTCTGGTTGAGAATCATTCACCCACCCACCGCCTGCTTGAACGTAGGCTTTTCCGTCTTTGAGCAGAGCGGTTCGAATGGTGATACAGCAGTCAAGATTGCCATTGTAGGAGAAATATCCGACGCATCCGCCATAGGGGCCTCGCTGAGATTGCTCTAACTCGGAAATAATCTGCATAGCGCGGACTTTTGGGGCCCCGCTAAGCGTGCCTGCCGGGAAGGTGGCGCGCATCAAGTCGTAAGGGCTCTTGTTACTTGAGAGCTTTCCTTCGACTTGCGATACGATGTGCATCACGTGGCTGTAGCGCTCGATGATCATTAGGTCCTTCACCTCCACGGACTCGTAATCGCAGACGCGCCCGATGTCGTTTCGTGCCAAATCGACGAGCATGACGTGTTCGGCGCGTTCCTTCGGATCGGCTAGCAATTCTTCTTCGTTAGCGAGATCTTCGCTGCGCGTCTTTCCGCGTGGGCGAGTGCCGGCGATGGGGCGGATTTCCACCTGACCTTCTTCGCTCCTGACGTGAATTTCCGGTGAAGCCCCGACGAGGGCCATGTCCTCGAGTTCCAAGATGAACATGTAGGGGGAGGGATTGACTGAGCGGGCTGCGCGATAAACGTCGAGTGGAGAGGCGGAAACCTCAGCGGTGAATCGTTGGGAACCAACCACCTGAATGATATCGCCAGCTTTGATGTATTCTTTAGCTTGATCAACATTTGAGAGGAATTGATCCTTCTTCATGTTGGACTCGAATTCTAGCGGTGGGGCATCGGGAACCAGCGGTGCTGGCTCGTATTGGACAGGTTGCGCGAGTGCGGCTACGAGGGATTCGATGCGTGTTATGGCCTTTCGGTAAGCTTCGTCGATTTGCTCGTCCGGCGAGAGCTTGGCGTTCACGATGATCGTGATGGTTTGAGAGACGCGATCAAAGACTAGCAACTCGTCTGTAATGAGAAAATAAACGACCGGCGTGCCTAATTCGTTTTTCTCCGGCTTTGGGACGGAAGGTTCGACGTCGTGGATAAATTCGTAACCGATAAAGCCGACGGCGCCCCCTGTGAATCGATTCGGCAGCTCGGGGAGGGTGACTGGCTTGAATCGGCTGAGATAGCCCTCAATCACCTCGAGTGCATCCTTGACCTCACCTGGTTTGCGTTCGGCATTGCCCGGGACAATCCGGTAGGATTCAGGGGCTTGGCCTTGAGCGCGGATTTCCACTTTGTCATCGTCCTGGCGAATAATCGTCTTGGGATTGCATCCGACGAACGAATATCGCCCGAGATGTTCGCCTCCTTCGACGGACTCAAACAGGAAGGTCTCGCCTTGATCGCGGAGCTTCCAATAGGCCGAGACCGGCGTGTCAAAGTCGGCCAAGATTTGGCGAGTGACCGGAATCAGGTTTCCGTCAGTGGCTAGGGTTTTGAATTCGTCTAAATTCGGGTAATACATGGTTACGCGGGGAGGAAAATAACGGCTCGAATGACTAAGTCTCGCGTCAGGCTCACGATCAGATTGCGCTGAATCGTGATTTGACACGTGCGAGAATCCATCGCCTTTGCCAGAATGGGGACATGTACGTCATTACAGATGAACGGTGTTTGGCATATCATTCGCCAGGTCACCCCGAACGGCCTGCACGGGTGAAAGATACGCTGGCTAAACTGCGAGCTCAAGATGAACTTCACATAGAGTGGTGTGCTCCGTCGGATCCCGACGAGACAGTTCTCGAGAGGGGCCACTCGAAAGGCCATCTTCAGTCCCTAAAGGCCCCGGGCGGGGATTTTGATGGCGACACGCCGGCCTACCCTGGAATCGATGGCCACGCTCGTCGCGGGGTGGGTGGTGCGATGGACGCCTTGAATTTTTCTCTGAAGGGTGATTTGGCTTTCAGTTGCTTGCGGCCACCGGGGCACCATGCCATGGCGAATCGAGCGATGGGGTTTTGTTATCTTAGTTCGGTGGGGCTTTCGGTTCTCCACGCGGCTTCGGTATTCGGAAAACGGGTGGCTGTTTTTGATTTTGATGTCCATCACGGCAACGGCACGGAGGCCTTGCTCCTTGATCAGCCTAATGTCGCCTTCTTTTCGGTTCATCAACATCCTTGCTATCCGGGGACCGGGGTGAATGACGTGGGGCGAAATTGTTTTAATTATCCTGTGCCTCCGCAAACTCCGCGTGAGGACTACCGCGCGGTCCTTAGCCGGAGTTTGGCTGCCCTAGTCAAGTGGAAACCGGATTTGATTGCTGTTTCGGCGGGGTTTGATGCCTACGCGCGAGATCCGATTGCTCAAGAAACGCTTGAAGCAGAGGATTTTAGGGCTTTGGGAGATGAGATTCGGCGCCAAGGCATTCCTTTTTACTCGGTGCTTGAAGGGGGCTACAGTGATGAGCTCCCCGAGCTCGTGTTTGCCTTTCTTAAGGGCATCAATGGTCTTTGAATGAATGCGATGGATTTGAGTTCGGTTTCAGCGATTGCGGTTGAATAAAGTCCATTGACCATCTTCGCTTGAAGCGATCACAATCCTTACGATTAGAATGCCAAGGATCTACCGTAGCCACGAATGAAATCGCTCGATCACCTCTACACTCAGCTCACTCGGCCAACCTCGGCAAAGCTTGTCCTGCTCGTTCTCGACGGCTTGGGAGATTTGGCGGGCAAAGAGGAAGGGTATTTGACGCCGCTCGAGGCTGCGTCGACTCCTCACCTTGATGATCTCACGCAGGATTCTGCCTTGGGGCGCATGAATCCGGTAGCTCCGGGGATCACTCCCGGTAATGGTCCCGGGCAGCTCGGATTATTTGGCTACGATCCGGTCGAGTATCAAATCGGACGCGGCGTGATTGAAGCCCTGGGGCTGGGGCTCGAACTGAAACCTGGTGACCTCGCGGCACGGGCGAATTTTTGCACCTTAGATGCCGATGGGATCGTTTCAGACCGGCGAGCGGGTCGAATTGATTCGAACCATTGTGAGCGTCTTTGTGCTCTCCTATCGGAGCAGATCAAACGGATCGACGATATTGATGTGATCTTTCGCTCGGGCAGAGGGCACCGATTCGTTGTGGTTTTCCGAGGTCCTGGATTGGATGGGCCATTGACAGACTCCGATCCGCATTGTGATGGGAGGTCAGTGGGGCGTGTTGAGCCCGTGCAGGCGGACTGTGAGGGTGCGAAGAAGGCGGTAGCCATCCTTGCTAAATTCAATGAGCGGGCCTTGTCGATTCTTGCTTCAGACTCGAAGGCAAACGGAGTCTTGATGCGTGGAATTGCGGCTCGCCCCAATCTCCCGACCTTTGAAGAACGGTATCGGCTTCGGGCATCGGCTCTGGCTGTACATCCCCTGTATCAGGGATTAGGGCAACTCGTTGGCATGCGAACGGAGCACGGCCTAGAAGGGATAGAATCCCAATTTCGGAGATATCTCGACACCTACGAGAAGTACGATTATTTTTTTATTCATTACCGTTACACAGGTATTTTTGGAGCCGAGGGGCAATTCGAGGCGAAGAAAAAGGCGATTGAAGATCTGGATGCTGCCTTGCCGGTGCTCTTGAGTAAACGCCCGGATGTGCTCGCGATTACCGGAGACCACTCGTCCCCCTGTCTCGTTCAGGGGCATTCGTGGCATCCACAACCCGTATTGTTGAATTCGCCATTTTCTGGGTCCGATAAATTGGACCGGTTCACTGAGACGACGGCTAACCTGGGGTCACTTGGCGTGTTTGACGCAAAATACTTAATCCGTCTAATGCAGGCGAATGCGCGAATGCTGGGTAAATTTGGCGCGTAGAATCGAACAGTTTGAAATTTAGTAGAGAGAACGAAACGAAGGGATAAATGAAGGCGGTTATTCTAGCAGCAGGGAAGGGAACACGCATGGGGGATCTGACGTCGGCTCTTCCCAAGCCAATGTTAAAAGTGCACGGGAAACCGATTCTCGAGCATATTATCGAAGGACTCGTAGGGGCTGGTGTCGATGGCGTTTGCGTCATCACGGGATGGAAAGCGGAGGTGATCGAATCCTATTTCGGTGATGGCTCTCAATGGAATACCTCCATCAGCTACGTGCGCCAGGAAGTGCAGGATGGGACGGGAAAAGCGCCGGAGTTAGCCAAGGAATTCGTCGGTGATGACAGTTTCATCCTCACCTATGGGGATATTCTCGTACCTGGGGAAACCTATCAGGAAATGGTGTCGCGGTTTTCTGAACAAGCGTTTTCTGGTTTGCTGACGGTGACTGAAGGGGAGGATGTGACGAAAGGTGGAATCAACTTTTTCGACGATCAGTTTTGTCTCACTCGACTAGTTGAGAAGCCCTCGCTAGAGCAAGTGCAGGCCTTAAAGGACGAGGGCATCCTCCGCGCCGGTGATCCCGTCTATTACAATGCAGGGATCTACATCTTCCAACCCTGCGTCTTTGAGTTTACTGCCAAGCTTGAGAAATCACCAAGGGATGAGTACGAGCTTACCGATGCGATTCAGGCGATGGTGGAATCCCGTCTCTCGATCGCGGGGCATGTGATCGCTGGACGTTGGGTCGATGTACGGGATCCGTCCGTGCTCGCTCAATTGGAAGCAGAATCTGTATAGCGACAGGCGAATCTCTTCTGTCGCGTTTGTGTTTCAAATGTAGATTTAGTTACTCTTCACTAGCGACATTTCAAGCGCCTTTATCTGAGCGATAAAGGCGCTTTTTCATTCTGTGATTTCGGAAAATTACACTCCAGAAGCGTCATGGGCACTCCTTTGTCGAGGGGGGGCTCCTTCCTGAGAAGAAAGAGCTTGTGAATGCTCAATGATTATTCTTAGGTCAAATCGACGGCGGTAGGTTTGAGATGCAATCCGATTCGGAGAGAGTAAAAGAACGGCCATGTGGGAAAACACGTCTAGGTAGGGCTGGCGGGAGGAATTGATGACTCGGCTTGAGTGTGATCATTCAAGAGGGGTTAGCTTCCGAGGTTCGACGAAAGTTGGATCGGACGCCTGTTTATTGAGTCGTTGGTCGGCTGAGTTTGACTGACGCTTAGGTGGCAGTGTCTGAGACATTGGGACTCTGATGCTAAGTCGCATTATTTTCACTTTGGTACATTTTTATAGACCTCCAATTGGGGTTGAATGGAGAACTGCTGCTAGTGGATTACCATTTTTGAGAAGGGTATAGCAGTTGCTTCGTCTATTTCAGCGTAAATGAGAATAGTGAGGTAAACGAATGATACGACAAATCGGTGACAATGTGGTGTATGAAGATCCACGTCGGGTAGGTTATCCCGTGGATATGGAAGTCTTAGCGAAAGAGGCTAATTATCGGGTCGCCCGTTTGGGCGAATTGCTTGGGCTTTCACCGCGAACCTTGCAGCGATATTTCATTGCTGGCTTGGGGGTCAAACCGAAGTATTGGCTTCGAGAACAGCGGATGCGAAATCTGTATCAACTGTTGTCAGACGGTAAGAGTCTTGATGAGGCAGCAGCTCGGGTTGGGTTGCAACGGTACGATTACTTGGCGAGAGAAGTGCGCTTTTTTGAGGGAATCACTCCTGAAGAATTGTTCCTAGAAGCAGAGAACAATGATGACGCGACGACGACGATGCAGCTTCCCCAGAGAGAAGCTGGCGGTGGGTTGGTAGCTCCAAATTCAGAAGCTTCGGAATCGTCCTCGTCGATTTAGCTTAATTACCAGAGACTTGTCGTTTTGATTTCTCCTTCAGCCGTGATCCCGCGGCTGAAGGTTTTTTTGTTCAGATTTCAGGTTCGAAACCTTTCGACATTTAATCGGTCGTCCGGTAGGGCTCTTGGCATGACGGAATCGGACGTGCCGGAATCTTCAGAGTCGACGCTTGAATCCACCAGGTCCTTTCCTGGTAGCCGCTTGGCTTGGGCGATACACCTCGTTATCTTGGGTGCTTATCCTCTAGTCATGGCGGCCCTTTCATTTTCGTCTGGAGAGGGCGATGGCGGTGCGGCATTGAGTCCTTCATTGGGACAGCTCTTTGCCGTTGTTGTATCGGAGCTCGTTCTCTTCTCGCTGTGGTTTGGAGCGGCCTGGTGGTTTTCTCGCGTGAGTTTGCAAGGGTTACTCTTTCGTTGGAACCATGCCTTGTTCACGCCGGTGTATGGATTTCTCTACTCCATTGGGTTGCGGGTGGGTGTTGGGATTGCCGTTCTGGCGACCTTGCTGGTGATCGCTGGCATCGGGGGGGAGAGTATCGATGAAATCGCCGATGGCTTTCGACCCGACGTTGGAAAGGTCGTTGATACCGATCAATTGGGTTCCGATCCGGTCTATCTTGCAGTGAACTGTACGATCGTCAGTTTCGTCCTCGCCGGGTTCCGGGAAGAGCTTTGGCGGGTAGGAATGATTGTCGCCTTGTTCGCCTTATTTCCACGCCTCGATCAATCTGTTAAAGGGAGGCTAGCTGCCATTGCGTTTGTCGCCGTCCTATTTGGACTTGGTCATGCTGTCCAAGGTGCAGGCGCGGTGGTTATGACAGCGCTGCTTGGCTTGGGGCTCGGAGGCATCATAGTTTATCATCGATCAATCTGGGAGGCTGTGATCGCCCATGGCTTTTTCGATGCGTCTTCCTTTTTCATGATCTTTGTGATCAAGCGGTATTTCGCCGAGCTTGTGCCAGGGCTCTAGGCTATTTCATTTACCCGCTTGAGGGCTTTCTGGTAGGTTCAACCGATATGGTAGTTTTCCGTCCATTTACGATGATTTCGCGAACTCTTTCCGGGGCGCTGATCTTGCTTGGCCTTGGAGGCGATGCGGTGTTGGCCGACGACTGGCCTCAGTTTCGAGGCCCCAGGCACGATGGAATCTCTCTTGAGTCTTTGTCGCAGAAGAATTGGGCCGAGGCCCCTCCCAAAGAGATCTGGAGAGCGAAGGTCGGGATTGGTTTTTCGGCGGTGTCGGTTGCCAAAGGGAAGGTGATCACGAGTGGCCACATTGGCGGCGATGATGTGGTGCGAAGTTTTGATGAACAATCTGGGAAGCAGGTTTGGGAACATCGTTATGCCAGTGATATTGGGGCGATGTTCTACATCGGAGGCCCAGGTTCGACGCCTACGATTGATATCGAATCCGATACCGTTCTTGTTCTTGGAAAGTGGGGGGAGCTGTTTTGCTTGAAACTCACGGATGGATCCGTTGTTTGGAAGCGGCATCTGGCTAAGGAAGAATCGTTGGTGGTACCGGATTGGGGCTTTAGTGGTTCAGTTTTGAGGCTCGAGAATCGCTTGATTCTTAATCTTGGCGTGGCAGGGATGGCCATTGATTCGCGGACCGGGAAGACCCTCTGGCGTTCAGACGGTGCCGAGAGTGGCTACTCGACACCTGTGCCGTTTCGCGAGAAAGGAAAATCGCTAGTGATCGTCTCTTCAGGCGAGGGATATTCGGCGGTCGATACCAACACTGGACAGCAAGAATGGTCCGTTCCTTGGTTAACTCGCTATGGTGTTAATGCCGCGGATCCGATTATCTGGAACGATAAGGTTTTCATTTCTTCTGGTTATCAAAAAGGGAGTGGGCTTTTTGAATTGGGAGATGGTGAATTGGAAATGATTTGGAAACAGCGAAAGTTCCGTGCTCAACAGAATGCGCCGGTTCGATTTGGAGATTATCTGTATGGTTTTGATGGCGATAGCTCCTCTCGTGCGATGCTTAAATGCCTCTCATTGAAAACAGGTGAGATCGTCTGGGAAGACGAGACCTTTGGATACGGCGCCCTATGTGGGGCTGATGGGCACTTGATCATTATATCGTCTGATGGCCGGCTGGGACTTGCTGAGGCTTCGCCTTCTGGGGTTGCAGCGAGTGTGACGCCATCGGTATTGCCGGCCGATTGTTGGACCGTGCCAGTGATCGCGAACGGGCGGCTTTACTGTCGCAATTCCAAGGGCAATCTCGTTGCCCTGGACTTAATCCGAACTCGCTAAGAAACGAATGGTGTTAGCCGTTTAAGGAGGCATTCGAAGAGTCATGAAAACAGGACGAAGAACATTCATAAAGACAGCCAGCCTTGCGGGGGCTTCCTTCATTCCTATGCCTCTACTGGGGGCGGGGCCGGCGAAGCGATATCGAACGGCTTTGATAGGATGTGGCTGGTGGGGAACCAATATTCTGCGGGAAGCGATGGCCGCCGGGCAGAGCAAGGTTGTGGGGCTTTGTGATGTTTATCGGCGTCCGCTTCAGGTGACGGCCGATGAGGTGGAAGGTGCCTCGGGAGATCAACCGCAATTGTTTGATGATTACCGAGAAATGCTCGCAAAGGTTCGCCCGGAGATTGTGATTATCGCAACGCCGGATCATTGGCACGCCATGCCCTGTATTGATGCGTTGAAATCGGGTGCTCATGTGTTTGTGGAAAAACCGACAAGTCATACGATCGGGGAAAGCCAGGCGATGCTTGCAGCTGCGGAGGCAGGAGATCGGATCGTCCAAGTTGGGTTGCACCGTAGGATTGGTCCTCATCATGTCTCGGGCATGGAGTTCCTTAGGTCGGGAAAAGTCGGGGAAATTGGCATGGTGCGCATGTTTGTAACGGGAGGCGCAGGAGGGAAGGAAACTCCCAGTCCTAATTCCAGAGTGCCTACGGGGATGAACTGGGATCTATGGTGTGGGCCGGCTCCAAAGAGAGCTTACAATAGAAAACTGAGTCCCGGCGGGTGGCGGAATTTTTTGGATTATGCTAATGGCACCTTAGGGGATTGGGGGGTGCATTGGTTAGATCAAGTTCTCTGGTGGACGGATGAGCGGTATCCGAAGTCTGTCTATTCGACGGGAGGGCGCCCCATTCTTGGAGCGGCCGTGGCCACGGAGACCGAATCAACCACCGATGCTCCAGATTCTCAGGTCGCTGTCTATGAATTCGAATCGTTTACCGCAACCTGGGAACACCGCAAGTTTGCGGGGAATCAATCTGAGAAGCATCGGATTGGCGCTTACTTTTACGGGACAAAAGGGGTGTTCCATATGGGGTGGCGGGATGGATGGACCTTCTATCCGAAGGGCAATAGCGATTCTCCCGTGCATGGGAATCCTGACTTTAGCGATAAGAAGGATGGCAATAATCTAAAACAATTGTGGCAGGATTTTCTGATCGGAATCGAACGAAGAACCCAGCCTGTGGCCAACTTAGAGGTGGCTCATAGATCATCGGTGCTGCCGCTGCTTGGTATGCTGTCGTACAAGCTTGGGCGAAGTGTTAGGTGGGATGGGGACCGAGAGCAGATCATCGGGGACTCCGAGGCAAACGCCCTATTACGTCGCGACTATCGAACGCCTTGGGTCTATCCGGACGCTTAGGTAACGGCGACTCATCGGCGCCGCCGTCCTCTCGGGCCTTGTTGTCCACTACGGGGTCCCCTGGTACGTCGATTCTTGGTGTCAAGGGTGCCCCAGTAGCCACCGATAATGTGTGGGAACGAGCCAGGTGTGACATGGTAATGCCATCCTCGAGAATCGTCGAAGTGAACGTTAAACTCGTTGAGTGGGTTGGTGGCTGAGTTTTTTGCCATAATGTTCGTGTCTTCGTAGGGGCCGTAAATGGGGAACCCGTCGAAGGCGAAACCGATCAAGGGGGAGTGTCGTTCTCCGTTATCCGCCCAAGGTGATTTTACGCAGACTGGGTATTTGTGGTAGTGATACTGAGAGTTGGGAGCGGGATGTCCGCAGCAACGATCCAATCGCCAGACGGCATCCTCGTTTCTTTCCATGTCGTAGGGGTTGAAGAAGACCACGCCATTTACGGCGACTCCGATAGGCCCTCCCGGGAGGGCATTGTTTGCGTTGCCAGGAGTCATTGCGACCCTTCCCGGATTTGATTTTGGCGAGAGTGGAAGATGCCAGGTGCTTGCCATTTCTTGAATGTGATTGGGGTTCCCGTCTAGAGAACGCCAAAAATCAGGGAAGTAGGCGGTCGGATGGTTTGGGAGGTTGTGGGACTGAAGGATGAGATGGTCCTTTGTGAATGTGACGGTGACGTTGTCGGGGACGTGTCGAGCTTGCTTGACCAGGGTGCCGCTGGCGTCGTAGTAGCCGTCACGAAGCCAGGCTGAGGTGTTGTCCACGAAGGGGGCTTCAAGCCGGTCGCTCAAATAAAGTAGCCGATTGACATTGGTATGGTCAAATCTCTTTGGGACCCTTCGGCTCAGATGCGACGGATCGTAATACCATCGGCCACCAAGCGGAACGAGGGATTGAAGCGCCCTCTGGCTAACGATCGCTTCTTTGGCACGAAAGTGGCCTGGTGGAGCAATGGCTTGGAGGTTGAATTCTCGAATCCAGAATTCTGCGTTTTCGCCCGTGCCATTGCCATGACTGAAACCGGCGCTTAGCCGAAGCGTGTTGATTTGTGGAAAGGGGGTCCGGAATTCCATCTCATACGTTCTCCATGTGCCGGTTCCCAGCGACCTATTGGTGCCTGGATCTCTCAAGTCCTTGCGTTCCTGGCGGACTTGCGAGAACAGCCGACGTTTGATCCTATCAAGTGGATCTGATCGTTTTGCGCCAAAGAACTCGACCTGAAGAAAGAGGTCCTCCATTTCGACGGAGAAATTCGATTGCGCCAACGCGCGGATTTGAAGTTTGAACCACCGATGTGAGGTAGTGGCGACGTTTGAAACCTCCGTCGAGACCATTCCACTTCGCTGCTTGCTGGAGCCTTCGGTTGCGGACGACAGGAACCGAATTCCTTTTCCAGAATACTCGAGATGGGGCTCTCCCAGCTGACCGTAGACGGCGTCTCCGGTGAGGAGATACCCTTGGGGCCGGTTTGAATCTCCGGGCTCGGGTGTGAACCTTGGGTTGGAGACTAGGGCTGCGTGTGCCCAGCTGAGGAGCATCGGCGCGCTGAAAATGATGCTCGCGATTCGATAGATGACTGAAGGGGCGTTCATGGTCTTTTGATAACTGTTCGGTAGCTCTGATTGAAGCTGGCTGAGGAGCCTTCGGGTAAAAACTACCGAGCGCTTGTCCTTTGTCGTTCAATGAAATGGACGGGAATTCCCGGGCATCGGTTACAGCAACTCAGCGGCATGGCTCGTGTGACTGCCAGGTCGAGAAATGTCTGGGAAGAAAAAGCCTGACAAAAACCCGTTGAACGGCGCAGGATGGGACTTTCTTCAAGTGCTTGGAAAGTTGTCAGCGTCTGACAAGAGTGAAATCTATGAAAGCAATCGAAAACGGGGATCAGCCGCTCAAGGATATAGGCGAATGGGATGATTTTGTCGCACGCGACGTTTATCCTGAACCAAAGAAGCGAGCTAAAGAGGATTATCGGAATTACGATGATCCTGCTCGAGATTGCGTGCGGGAGTTTTATCGCCAACATCACGAGCACCAAAGCTATGAATTCGTGCTTGGGAAGGAGAAGGAATGGCTTCCTATGCGGCGCAAGAAAATGACGGTTCTTGAGGCCTTAGAATTTCTAAATACCTTGGTTGATGATTCAGATCCAGATATCGATTTGGATCAAATGCAGCATCTCCTGCAAACCTCGGAGGCCATTCGGGCAGATGGGCATGAAGACTGGTTCGTTCTAACAGGGTTCCTCCATGACTTGGGGAAGGTGCTCTGTCTCTTTGGTGAGCCGCAATGGGCAGTCGTTGGTGATACCCACCCGGTAGGATGTCGGTTTAGCGATCGTATCGTCTATTCTGAATTCTTCAAAGCGAACGCAGACTACCATGATCCCCGCTACAACACACAATTGGGGGTCTATGAACAAGGATGTGGCCTGAGAAACGTGAAAATGTCCTGGGGCCATGACGAGTATATGTTCCACATACTCAAGGATTACTTGCCCGAGCCGGCCCTCTATATGGTTAGATATCACTCATTTTACGCGTGGCATCGGGAGAATGAATACGACTACCTTTGCGATGATCATGACCGAGACATGCTGTTTTGGGTGCGTAAGTTTAACCCCTACGATCTCTATACGAAATGTCCTGAGCTTCCGAATTGGGATAAGTTGCGTTCTTATTACGAAACGCTGATCAAGAAATACCTGCCAGACGAATTGACTTTCTAGGAATGAGAATCATGAAACTGCAACGACGAGCACTCGTTTGGATGGCAATAGGCTGCCTCGCTTTTAGCAGTAGTGAGGCGCGTGAAGCAAAAGAGCATGACCGGGACGTGAACTACGATGAGGCTCGTCTGCCTCACTACGATCTGCCCCCGGTACTTGTCACGGCGCAGGGGAAAAAGGTGACGACGGCAGAAGAGTGGTTCTCTGTTCGACGACCTGAGATTCTCTCCCTGTTTTCCAATCTTATCTATGGGCGTGTCCCAGCTCCGGCTTATCCGATCGAGACGAGCTTTGAAGTGGTGAAAACGGATCCCGAATTCATGGAGGGAAAAGCAACTCGTAAGGATGTTAAGATCCGTTTTCGAAATGAAAAAGGGGAGATTTCGATGCATTTCCTGGTGTTCGTTCCTAACGGAGTGGACAAGCCAGTGCCGGCCTTTCTCAAGCACAGCTTTAATAACACGCAGTCGAAGGACTTTGACGCATCTGAAATCCGTCCTGGGCTGCTCAAGAACGGTTGGCCTCTAGGCGAATTTTTTGATCGTGGCTACGGTTTTTGCGCTGTTTATCAGCAGGACCTGGTTCGTCACAATGAAGTGGAATTTTTGAAAGGGATCCACAAGTTATTTTACCCTGAGAAACAGAGCTTTCCCAAAGCGCACGAGTGGGGCGTGCTTGCAACCTGTGCTTGGGGAGCGATGCGGGCGATGGACTATTTGGAAACGGATGATGACGTCGATCACACCCGGATTGCCATCATGGGGCATTCAAAAATGGGGAAAGCAGCCCTTTGGACAGCCGCTCAAGATCAACGGATAGCATTGGCAATCTCCGCCCAATCCGGTTGTGCTGGAGCGGCACTGTGGCGCCGAAAATCGGGGGAAACATTGAAGAAAATGGTCACACGCTTCCCTTATTGGTTGTCTCGAAATGCGTGGAAGTTTGTGGAACAGGAAGATGACTTGCCCGTGGATCAGCACATGCTTCTCGCCTGTATCGCTCCGCGGCCGGTGTATGTTCATAGTGGTGTGGACGACACCTGGGCAGATGGCCGAGGCGAATATCTCTCGGCCTATCACGCCAGTGAAGTCTATAAACTTCTGGGGAAGAAAGGCCTGAGCTCTGAGAAGTCTCCGGAAGTGGGGGTGCCCATAATCAAGAGTGACGTGGGCTATCATATCCGCGAGGGCGGTCATTCGATTGAGATGTATGATTGGCAGCGTTTTCTGGATTTTGCCGACTACCATTTTAAGCCGTAATCACGCCTGCAAGCGTCGCTTCGATCCTGGATTAGATTCAACCCCGGATTATACCGGGGGAGCGATGGGGGCATAAATTCAAATAGGTCCTTAGGACTTCGTTCGGTTCGACCCTTCTGCGCTTGTTCTAAATTGGGGTGACACGTCGATATCCGAATTGATAACCCGGTAACAGAATAATTGATGAAAAAAGTTGGATTTATTGGCTTAGGAGACATGGGGATGGCCATGGCGAAGAACCTCTTGAAGGAAGGATTTGACCTGACTGGTTACGATCTTCGTGAAGAGCAGTTGCGGGAACTCGAGGCGGCAGGAGGGAAGCGAGCAAGCTCCCCCAAGGAGATCGGAGGCGCGGTGGATGTGGTATTCATCATGGTAATGACCGGTAAGCAAGTTCACTCGATCATTAGTGGGCAAGATGGGTTGCTTGAGACAATGCCTGCCGGGAAAACGATCATACTGACGGCCACCATCGAGCCGTCGGAGGCGAGGGCTGCCTATGAGCCAGTCGCTGCCAAAGGAATCCACATGATCGATTCTCCAGTTTCGGGAGGCAAGGGCGGTGCTGAAGGCGGCACGCTCGCGATGATGGCGGCGGGTAAACGAGAGGTTTGGGAATCACAGCAAGACGTGATGAATGCGGTTGGAGGTAACGTGTTTCATGTAGGAGAAGAAGTGGGGAAGGGCCAGACCGTGAAGGCTTCCCTGCAGGCCTTGATCGGCTCCACCTTTACCGCTATATTCGAGTCTCTCGTTCTAGGATCCAAGGCAGGTGTCGAAGGCAAAGTGCTCTATGAAGTATTTGCTGCCAGCGGAGTGAGTAGTCCGCTGTTCAAGAATTGTGCCGAGCTCATCATGGACCGAAAGTTTAAGGGAACGGGGAGTCAAATAAAGACCATGCATAAGGATCTAGGCATCACCATGGGGATGGCCAAAGAACATGGTGCAGCGATGTTTACGACGAGCGCGGCCTACGAACTCTTTCAATCGGGGATCTCCATGTTTCCGGAGGAGGACAATTGGTGCATCGTGAAATTGCTGGAACAAATTGCTGGCACGGAAGTCAAGTGGTAGGGCAGTGAATCAGGAAGGGTTAAGATGGCTAAATTGGGAGTGATTACAGACGGCATTAGCCGTGATTTTGAGCACGCACTTCAAGTGCTCACGGATGCTGGGCTAGAGTACGCTGAGCTTCAGTACTTGTGGGACAAAGAAGTAGGAGATTTGAATGACGATGAGATGGCCAAAGCCAAGGCATTGGTCGACAAATTTGGAGTGAAGGTTTCGTGTGTCTCACGACACAACTTTGCCGGGATGTTGGTAGGCGCGACCGAAGTCGGAGATGCCAATCACACGAAGCACATGGATGGCCTGACTCGCTGTATCGATATGGCTCAGGCATTTGATTGTCCCTTGGTAAGAATCATGAGTTTCCGTCGGGAGATGATCCTCTTCGGACACGACGGCGCTGATCACTGGATCGTGAGTCATGGTGCTTGGGACAAGCTGTTAAAACTCTTGGAGGCTCCAGTTAAATTGGCTGAGGAACGGGGCGTGACCTTGGTGCTCGAGACGGGGAACAATGCGATGGTTCCCTCTGGCTATCTTGGCCGGAAGCTCGTTGATGATATGGGATCAAAGCATCTCAAAATCCTTTGGGATCCGGGCAATTGTTTGTATGCCAGTGAACCCGCATTTCCAGATGGATACGAGGCCCTTCGTGGTGATTATCTAGGGCACTTTCATATCAAGGATCAAATCGTTGATATGCCGAAAGCGACTGTGTCGTTTTGCGAGTTTGGGACGGGGCAAATGGCTCCCTATCTTGAAGGCATCGCCAAAGGATTGGTGGAGGATAACTACCAGGGGGTGACGTCGTTTGAAAGCGTCTATCGACCACCTGGGGGAGATTTCGAGGCAGGTTTTAGAGCTTCTCTCGATTTGTTCAAGCGGCTCTTCGGTTAACCAGGACCTGGACGGACAAGCATCATGCGAACGATGAGATTACTTATGCGGTCGATCCAGCGATGCGCGCTCATAGGAGCGCTTCTATTGGTGGTTTCTTGTGGTTCGTCTTCGAATCAATTGGTTTTTAAGTACGGCAATGAGCAGCCAGAAGCAGCCCTCCGCAGTCAATCGATGTTGTTCTTCAAGGAAGAACTCGAAAAACGTTCGCAGGGTAGAATCAAGGTTGAGTTGTTTTTTGGTGGGGTTTTAGGGAATGAGCGTGAGTTGATGGACCTGGTGGCCACCGGGGCGCTACAGGGGACTCGGGGTGGTTTTTTCGCCGATGCCAATGCGAAATTCAATCTCTTCACGCTCCCCTTTCTCGTTGATGATTGGGATCAGGCGATTCGTCTGGTGGGCAGTGATTTCATGAGAGGGGTGAATCAGGGAGCCCGTGAGCATGGGTTCCATATACCCGCGACTGGAATCTCGCAGGGATTCCGGGCGCATACCAACAACAAGAGACCGATCAAGAGCCCTGAGGATCTAAAAGGACTGAAAATGCGGGTGCCATCGCAGGAAGTCTACGTTGAGACAGCCCGCGCGTTTGGTGCTAATCCTCAAGAGATCCCCTATATCGAAGTCTACCAGGCCTTGCAAACCGGTGTGGTAGACGGACAAGACAATGCTCCCTCGAATATTTGGGATTTCAAAGTTCACGAGGTTTCGACGTATTTGACGCTCTCGAACTATGCAACGGGACCTGATCCGTTCATGGTTAATCTGGCTTGGTTCGAAACATTGCCGAAAGACTTGCAGGAGATCTTCGATACGGTTGCAGAGGAGACGATGGCATTGAGCGATCGATTGAATCGCGAGCAAGAGTCCGAGTTTATTAAGAAACTTTCCGAGAAGCTCGAAGTGAACACCTTGAGCGGAGCGGAACTAGAGCCATTTAGAGTTGCGGTTGGGCCGGTATACGCCCACTTTGTGGAAAAAGGGGAGTTTACTTTGGATGATGTCGCGGCTGCGAGGAGTGCCGCTCGCGGTGAGTAGCGTCGCTCTTCTTCAACATCTGTTCGAGTGACGTAAATGGCAGCGGAAGGATCAATCGACAGGATCAGCGGCCGCTTGATCGGCTGGCTGGAAAACGTGATTGCCGCGTTGCTGGCGACTACCTGGATCATAGTCGGAACCTTGGTTGCTCTTCGTTACATTTTCAACTCTTCGATTCCTGGTGCCAACGAAGTGGTGGTCATGTTGTTTGTCTATACCACCGCGCTCGGAGCTGCCATTGGTGTTGGCCACTGGGATCATATTGGAATCCTTGTTTTCGTTGAGCGACTGCCAGCAAAAGCCTTCTGGATTTTAGATCTGTTGCGGACGTTTTTGGTTGGCCTGATCAACGGTGTGATCGTTTTCTACAGCCTCGGGTGGATACACACGACAGGGCAATTTGTGATGCCGAGCACGGGATTGCCCCGCTTCGTTGTTCAAGTCAGTATCCCTTTAGGATGTGGCCTGGCGCTCTTGTTCTGTGGGCTGCGCCTGCGACGTCTCATTCAAAAGGGGAGCGACGATCGTGCGGGCGTCGGGGAACAAGGTAGAGGACTGGGAGACGATGCCTGATCGATGACCGTGCTCTTGGTCAGTCTGCTCGTGCTGTTGGCTTTGGGGGTGCCAATTGCCTACTCTCTTGGGCTTTCGACTCTGGGGTATTTCGTCATTCTACATCCTGAGCTGCTCCAGGTCGTGCCCCAGCGGCTATTCGCTGGCATGGATTCCTATGCGCTGATTGCCTTGCCTTTGTTTGTCTTCATGGGGCACCTGATGAATGAAGGAGGAATTACCCAGCGACTGATTGATTTTTGTATGATGTTTGTGGGGCGCTTGCCAGGGGGCTTGGGCTTGGTGAATGTCGGTTCGAGTATGCTCTTCGGCGGCATATCGGGATCGTCCACATCGGACACCGCGTCGATTGGATCCGTACTCATTCCGGAAATGAGGCGTCGCGGATATCCCGCCGGGTTCGCTGCTGGACTCACGGTGGCTTCGTCGACGATGGGAATGATTATCCCTCCAAGCATACCCATGGTCATCTTTGCTGTGACCGCTCAGGAATCTGTTGGGCGCTTATTCTTGGGAGGCGTTGTGCCTGGTCTGATGGTCGGAGGTTTTCAGCTGTTGCTCGTTTATGGGATTGCTCGTCAGCGATCTTATCCTCGAGAAGACGTCGCCATATCATTGAAGCTCGTAATTCAGCAAGTCCTTCGTTCAGGCATTGTATTAGCAATGCCTCTGTGCGTTGTGGGCAGTGTTGTTTTTGGGATTGCGACGGCAACGGAGTCAGCGGCCTTAGGAGTGACGTATGCGATGTTGGTTGGCGCGTTCATTATTCGACACCTTAGCTTGTCTGCGATCATTAAGTCGCTTCGTCTTGCGGCTGTAACGAGCGGGAAAATCATGATGATCATCGCTTTTTCCCAGGTGTTTATCTGGGTTCTAGCTCTCGAACGCGGGCCCGAGTCGTTGACGACGTGGATTGAAAACGCTGGGCTTGGGCAAACAAGCTTATTGCTGTTGATTGTTTGTGTGGTGTTGTTGCTTGGCACGTTTGTCGATGTGAGTCCGGCGATTCTCCTTTTGACTCCCGTCTTTCTGCCATCAGTCCTCGCGGCGGGAATTTCTCCCATTCTATTTGGGGTCATTTTCGTCTCTGGATTGGCCGTGGGGGCATGCACGCCACCAGTCGGAAACTGCCTGAACGTCTGCGCGATCGTTTCAGGGTTGCGTATCGGAGAGATTTTTAGAGGTGCCCTGCCATTCCTAGGAGCGAATGTCCTCATGTTGATACTGATTTCAATCTTTCCCGCTTTGGTGCTCTGGCTGCCGAATCTAGTGATGGGGCAGTAGTTTCCCGGGAGGCTTACGTGCCGAGGGGAGTCGTGGTCACGGCTGGACCACTAGTCTACGATCTGGACTAGCCAAGGGCCTAATCTTCCCAGCCCCGATAGGGGAGGCTAGGAGGAGGTTGATTTCGATCTTGGCGAAGTTGCTGTTGTTCATCTTTCCGTTGCATTAGCAGAATGGCTAAACGGCAGATGGCAAGGCTAAGAGACACTGCCAAGATTTCAGTAGCCGACTCCTTCTCTCGTCCGGCTCGGGCAAAATACATCTTGTGTTCCTTAACTCGAAGGCGACCGAGGCGGATACTGATTCCGAAGAGAGCTTCCAATGCGTCTGCTACCTGGAGCCCGTTTTGGCGGCGGGACGAGTAACTGGGGCAATCCGCTTCGTTTTCTGCTCCAGCAAAGAGGTGTTGGTGAATGATGTTATCGAGAAAGGGACTAGCCTCGACTTTGAAGGGGTCTATTGAGCTGAGATCCATTCCTATATAATTCCCGTCTGAACTCGCCCTGATTCCCGATTTCCCTGTTGGGTAACTCAAAGGATCCAATGAATCCCGAAAAGGGGCAGGCCAAGGCAGAGTTATTCGCTATTTAGGTGATATTCTCAACAATAAAATCTTAAGAATTGATTTGAACGCCCCACGCAAGGGACAGTTTGTCTGGTGAGCTTAAAACGTTCTGTTTTTTCACTTTCTTCCAGCAGATCTGAGGAGGAATCGTTTTCAGTACTTGTACTGATGTTGAGTTTGGCCTTCCCACCGTATCAATGGATCATCATCAAACGAGAGCGAGCGAGTAGAACGAGAAAGATTGAGAGCTATGGACGGTAACTTTGTAATAGCAGATTCGGATCCATCGACATGTATGCCATTTATTGTGCATCTTGCTGAGCCAAGATTCTTTGCGATGGTGATGCCGAAGCTTCGTCGCCCTAGTGGGAATCGTGAACTTGTCGAGACGATGAGTCCTGGAACGGCATTGCGTGGATTAAATTTGTACCCCGCATTCATGACAAATCCTGGCAGCTATGACTACAAGGACTTGATGTCTCTCTTTCAGCAAGGGGCTCGCCAGTTCTGGACGAGCATGATGGGCGGCGGAGCAGGGCGAGATCTGCCTGATTCTGAAATTTCTGTCGTGTTTAGGGAGGAAGGGGCGTATGTGCCGCCGCATCTTCTGGGGTCCGACGGACAAGCTTCCTACATCATTCGCACGGAAAGCCCCAAAATGATCTGGCAATTGTCGAATGAAAGCAATCGGGAGTGTTCGTGGAAAGAGAGCTGCTCAGAGCTGGAATTTGAAGAAGGAACGGCAGCGGCTTTTTCTTTCTATAAGCAGTACCTGGAGCGGGAGGAAGCTGAGGTTTAAGGCCGATCTTTGAACGGCGTCAATCGTGTTCTGGCGTCGCATTATTTTAGAAGTTCAGTTCGTTCGTGTGCCTGGCTTGAGGGAAACCTCAGCCAGGCTTTTTTGTGTCTCTAGTATGCCTGGGGCTCCCTAGAATGGACATATCGCCGGAGTGGCTCGGTTTTATTTCGCAAGGAACCCAGGTCGTTGGGTCTCTTCCTGAGGATCCAGGCTTGGGAACATGTCAATTCAGGGGGCAGAAACAGGACGACGAGACCTTTGTTTTTGGATGCTGCCTCGTGTTTCCACGTCCGACGTGCTTTCGTAGCTAGGGCCATGGATTCAAGGCGAGTGGACAGTTGGCGGACAAGGTCGGGCTCGTCTGCGGCGCGGTTGTATCGTTCGGAGGGATCGAGATCGAGTTTAGAGAGTTCTAGCCCATCTTTGTCTCTGATTTTTCAAGGCCCGGATCAGAGACCATCGAGTCGATTACCTTGAAAATAGAAGAAATCCTTTCGAGGAGATCGATTGGTTTGCCCGAAAAGGAAAGGGGTGAGATCCAAGCGATCGGATGGGGTTGCAGGCATGTCTCCTTTGGCCAGGGTGACAAAGGTTCGATACCAATCTAAGGAAGAGACGATTTCTGCCGAGGTCTGAGCTGGAGCAATCCGCCCGGGCCATTTCACGATGCAGGGAGTTCGGACGCCTCCTTCGTAGCTGCTCGCCTTGGAACCCCGCAACAATCCGGGAGATCCCGTGTGTCAGGGAAGATTGTCTTCTTGCAGCATTCGCTTGGGCAAATTGAGCCAGGGCCCGTTGTCACTGGTGTGCCCCGACAGATGAGGCATTGGGTAGGCGAGGAGGAGGAAAAAGGGTATTTCGTCTGCCTGCGAAACGAATTCGACCGCATTGTGAGTCTAGCGAGTCGTGAGGGTGTCTTGATCAACGGGATGTTCGATTTTGGTGGAGTTCTCGTAGAGCCAGAGCGGGACATCGGTCTTGACCCAGGGTCGCCGCATGTCATTGGAGTACGGAAGTCCCTACCAGTAGTCGAATCCTTTGCCCACAGGTAGATACTTGACTTGTTGGTAACCAAGGTGCCATTTCCCAACCATCACTGTTCGGTAGCCGGCTTTCTTGAGACTCTGGGCGAGCGTCACTTCGTCGTCGGTGATCTCTCCTTTACCACCAGATCCCATTCTCCCAAGCGTTGTTCGGGCAGAGTAACGACCGAGGAGCAATTGGCTCCGCGAGGGAACGCACCAGGGAGCGACGTCGAATGACGTCAATCGAAGCCCTTCGCTAGCCATGTTGTCCAAGTGAGCCGTATTGCTCGTAGGGTGCCCAAGACATGACAAGTTTCCATAGTCCATATCATCGGAAAACAGGATAATAAACTTCGGTTTCACCGCTGCCGCGACTTGTGGATTCAACGTGCTAAGAAGAAGCGACGCTATGAATGCCCGGAGGCTAGAAAAGGCTCGGGAGTGAGAGCTTCGCTTACTCATGAATCTTTGTCTCTTGAGACTATGGTTGGGAGGGAGTCTTTGAGGCGCTAGGGGGGCTATTTTCTAAGGTTTTCGTACCAGTAGAGTCCGCTTCGGCCAGGCAGCACGAGGTCGAGGTCTCCGTCTCTGTCCAAGTCGGCCACCTTTGGATCTAAGCCAACACCAGCAGGGCCGTTTTCTTGAATGCTGTCTCGCGTCCAGGTGCGTGTTGCGGAATCAAATTCGTACCGATAAATGACCAGTGGATCCCGAGCTCCTGGATCTCGGCCTTCGTGTGCCCAGTACCGTTTCCCATCAATAAATTCAGAGCGGCCATTGCCATTCAGATCTGCCCAGAGTGGGCTGTGTCCTTGGGACCAGGTTTTGTCGATGAGATGTTTTTCCCATACGTTGGCTCCGTCGCGCTGTTGCTGTTCCAGCCAGAAGACACCGTAGTCGTGTCCAATAGCATAAACAAGGTCGCCATCTCCATCGTCGTCCACGTCGGCGACAATAATCGGCATGGAGGTGCGGCCCAGATCAAAGTCGCCATGCCAGATCCACTCGCCATGGCGTCGGTCAAGGGGGGCTTCAAGCCAACCTTTCGTCCCGACGATATCACCGCGCTTGTCTCCGTTGATATCGCCGAAGCCGCCACCGTGCCCTCCCGCTTCTTGGGGTAGGTCATGGCGGATCCAAGTCGTTCCATTGCCATCGTCATTGGGGCGGAGATCCCACCAAGCAGCGAAGTGCCATCCATTGGGAAAGAGATCAAGTCGGCCGTCACCGTCGATATCGAAGAGTCGTCCGGTTTCCATGGGACCGGGTTTCGCTACGAGATGTTTTAGCCACTCTCCCGGATGCTCGCCGGGATGTTCAAGCCAATAGATCGATCGGCTCCTAAAGTTAACGTGAATAAGATCCGGGTATGAGTCGTGATTGACATCAAAGGGGAGGTGAGAATAGCCATCCGGGCGACCTCGGATCACTTCGACTTCTTGAACAAAGTGCTGAGTCCATGACGGGCTTTCATACCAATACGCGCCTGCCACGACGTCGAGATGACCATCATTATTAACGTCCAAGACAGCACAGGAACTGTAGATCGAGTCCGCATTGATGGTGTGAAGCCGGAAATCGGAGGTATCGCTCCAAGCCCTGCTGGTCCCGAGGAATGCGAGCATTATGGAGAGAAATCGACCGACTGGAGACATTAGGCGAAGCTAGAGTGAGGCGAATTGTAGAACAAGGCTAAATCTGGGTGTGAAAATTGGTGTGTAACCCCTCAGAGCGCCGCTCTGTCTCATTGGGAGTCTGCGAAATCCCGTTCAGCGATCTTTGTGGGGTCGTGGCCGAAGTTTTACGTCGAATGGCATTGCATAAAGAGTCCGTATGGTCGGCGACCATGCGAAAGCCGAGATCATAGAGAACTTTCAGCCGGGTCGCCGACGATCCCATCGGATAGTCACGTTGGGGCGAACGTGCGAACTACAGACACGCCCGGTGTTTTGCCCCTTCGAGACTGGGTATTGGTAGTATCGGCACAGAAGCGAGTCACTTTAATTGGTTGATTAGATAGCAATCGACGGCAGCGTTCCGAGACAATCCTGATCGAACGGTTTGAGTCACGCGGAAATTTGTTAACATTGATGAAAACAGATATGAGAAGAATACAATTCAAGAATATCGTGCCTGCGGCACTGCTCCCTATTTTCGCCTCGGCTTTACTGGTTGGCTGCGGGAATCCTGCGGATGGCGTTCAAGAGGCCGAAGTCACGGTTGGTTCGGGGGAATCTCTCGAAGCGGTTGCAGGGGCCAAGGTTTACACCCTCACCAGTGATTCTTCCATTGCCTTTACGGGATCGAAGATAACGGGAAGCCATAGCGGTGGGTTCAAAGCGTTCACCGGCTCCATCTCTGTTGCTGACGGGGTGATTGTTGCTCCGAGCAAGATTGAGATCGATATGGATTCGACATGGTCTGACAGTGACAAGCTCACCGGGCATCTGAAGAACAGTGACTTCTTTGACGTTCCGGCCTTTCCAACGTCGACTTTCGTGCTGACCGGAATTGAGCAATCAGGGGATTCCTACTCAGTCACCGGAGATTTGACCCTACATGGTGTTACGAAGAGCATCGCTTTTGATGCGATGATTGACATCACAGATTCTCAGCTATCCCTGAATGCGGAGTTCTTCATCAAGCGATTTGACTTTGATATTGTTTATGAAGGGAAGGCAGACAATTTGATTCGAGACGAAGTCGTGATCAAGTTAGATGTGAAGGCAGAGGCATAGGGACATCTTAGAGATCGGTTAGAAACGGCGTGCTTAGACGATTCTGAGCACGCCGTTTTCGTTCTAATCATCCTAGGGCCGTTCTAGGCACATTTGAGCTCTCGCGGGGGCTCGATTGCGATTCCGGGATGTTTTTGAAGTCGGATGGTCATTGAAAGATAGCCTGCTTCGACGCCGAATGGTGGTTGTTTCCAACGTTCAAAGAAGCTTGGGTGCGCTTGCCGTTTCATGAGATCATCTGGATTCCCTCGAGTTGCTGCATCCTCGAGAAAGATTTTGACGGTTTGTCGCAGCTTTTCCATTGCTTCCTCTTCGTCGTATCCGGCTCCCATAAGATCAGTATCGAGCGCGTAGGCAATCACTTGATCGTGAGCCGGATAGACGAGGGTTCGAAGCGTGAGTCGGTAAATGCTTTCTTGGGGGCTGGGGCGATTAGTAGATGCTCGGTTTGTTTTCATATTACTGCCTTTGAATCGTGAATTCGTAGACAGTAAATCACAAGGGGTAGGACATTCGTTGGGTAACCACTGGGTTTAGTTGCCGTTTCTCGGTGGTGGTCTGGTGGCGGTGTTCGGCTGCAAGCGCTAGCGGGTGAGGTATTCGGTGTCCAGCACGAGGTGATTGATATACTCGCGACCGAATGTGTGGACGATGTGAAGTCGGCCATCGGCCGTCTGCATCATGCTTGGATAGTCCATCGATTTCCGGCCATCGGATCTTAGGTTCTCGATAATGACGTCCCAATGTTCACCATCCTTTGAGCGAGCGAGTGAAAGGGGCGTGCGGGTACGATCTTTGTTAAACACAAGAAAATGCCAGCCATTGTGAGTTGTAACCGCGTGAAACCCTTTGGATGTTGTCACAGGACTCTTCGAAATTGGGGTCCAGGTTTCCCCTCGATCGTTCGAAGCTGTGATTCCGTCATCTCGGGTGAAGGCGAGAAGCTGTTTCATGTCGCGGGATTTCGAAATGAAGGATGCCTGAATCCCTTTGCCCTCGAGAGGGCCCACAATCGTGACTCCGTATTTCTGTCCTGTCCAATCACCGGCCTGGTAGAACTCAAAGTGAGTCTTCCATCCGAGAGGCGATTCCGTACTCGAACCGCAGAGGAGTCTGCCGTCTGGAAGAATGATTGGTCGGTTCTTGACGGGGCCAGTCGCTTGAAATTGGTAGGGGCCGAATTCCGGAAGATTGGGTGAAACTTGCGGGAGCCAGATGCGCTTCGACCATGAATTGCCGTGATCGGTGGAGGTTCGAACGGCGCCCCACCAGTTTTGATAACCTGGTTTGGTGCCACTCCCGGTCACTTTGTACCAGAGATAAATTGTCCCGTCTGAAGGATCCGTGAATAGAACCGGATTCCAGGTGGCATATTCCTGTGTCTCACCGTCTCGTGTGCAAACCCCGTCCGCCACCATGGTTGGTTCCGACCACGAACCATTCTTGGGGCGCTGGCTCAGGTAGATCTTGACATCCGGAGCATTCTCGCTTGATCCCCCGAACCATGTTGCCAGAAGCGTGCCATTTGTTGCCTCGGTAATTCCTGCGGCGTGGGTTTCGTGTTTTTCCGGTAGAGCTCCAAAGGGGATTCGATTTTCTTCTAGAATTGCCTCAGATGGAAGAAAGGGATCACTGTTGCAGAGGAGGATGGAGCTGATGCTCATTAGCAGGGACAAGCAAGTGTATCTTTGTGTCTTCATAGAGGTTGATTGTAGTCGGCTTATTTTCGATTCTTGGACGTTCCTGTTTGAATCAATTTGGAGGGCGTTTCTAAAGTGTGTTTGAGTCGAACATTGGATTGAATCGGATATATTCAGGCATTTTGAGGCTGTTTTAGTTTAAAAATATTAATCAGTTGCTATGTTTAAATATAGTGAATTGATCAGGGGATGGATCTGGTGAATATTCAAATTGCTTCTTCTTGAGACCATCGTGCGATACTTAGATCCTCTAGGGATAGTCCAATTTGGTAGCCCGTTTGGCGTCGACCAAGTCCGGTGGTGTTGTGCGTCCAAGCCCGGTCCCGAGGTCGAAAGAGGCAAGCGGTCTCACAATTTATTGATCTGTGGCTGTCGCTATTCTTCGGTTGGTGGCCCCATCATCGCTTTCGGAATCACTCCTTCGGACTTCCCCTCTAGTTGGTCACGGACCGATGCTGAGCGGGCTGCGATGAATCGTTTGATGGGATTAACTGGCCTGATGACAGAATCGCTGTTTAGTGGAGGAGCCCCCCAATCGTCGCCGACGGCTTCAACGAAGCGTCGGTATCGAAATGGATTGTCCTGTTTGACCGGCTCTTGATTGACTTGGGCGATGGCGTCAATTCGAGGGCCGAGGACATCGGATCGAAACTCGGTTGCCAGGAGCGATTCAAGCTGTTGACGATAGAGCTTTCGAAAGGCTTCGACTTTCATGACGCGTTCCAGAAGGAGGTGATCCCCGGCCCACGGCTTCCAGATGCTGGCTTGGTCCCGGTCACTTGCGGATCCGACAAAGGGAAAATCGCCCCAGCCATGGTCAAGATCCCAAGGGATGAAACCGAAGAGGTTGGTTTCCGGATCGAGATACATGTAGAAATTCTGTCCGTTTGAGAGAAATCCATCGTAGGAGGCAATGAGAACGATAGAAGCGAGATATCGGCTGAACTGGTCTAGATCCAGGTAAGAATCGATCGTTTCGGCAAATGCCTCGTCGCTATCATTGCTGAGGCTTCTCGCGAAATCGATGACCTGTTGGGTTTGTTTCTTAGTCGCCTCCGTTTTCAAATCATAGATTGCTGCGTAGTCATCCCAATCGTCGCCAAGGTATTTGAAGAGATAGGGGGTGACGGGTTTGAATATGGGGGTTTTGCTGCTCCCAAAGCGATCTTTGGCAAAGCGTTTGTCGATGTTCTCGAGTAGGACATAGAATCCGTTTGGTTTTCGCTCTTGGTCTGTGATCTGAATGGTGATCCAAGCATAGGCGGTACGGGGGGCTGCGATCCCAGAGGCTCGGAAAACGGCATATCCGAGGTTGTCATGCATGAAGGTCGCGTCCTCAACGAGATTATTGAAATTGAATCGATCAATTCCCGCGATTTTTTGGGCCGAAATTGACTTGTTGAGGTCGATTTTGATGGATTGCTTAGAGCCGTAGAGGGAATTCACATAGGTGCCATTACCACGATAACGAGTCGAAATATTGGTGAAAGAGATGCCTCCAAACTCAAGATTCGCCTTTGTCCATTCGAATTCGATCCCTAGGACACCGGCTAGCCCGCTCCGTTTTGCGTTCGGATTTCGGAGCACGATTTTACCGTCGTTCGAGAAGATCTTGACGGGTTTGATTTTCTTCGGGGCGATCCCAGCCCATTGCTCAGGCGTGAATGTGAAATCCACGCGCCAAATATTCGTGGGACCAAAGATGTCGCTGCGCGCTTCGATGCTTTCTGCCTGCAATCCTTCTCCGTCCCATTCGGAAGGCGGAAGGGCCAATTCTGGTGCTTCCTTGATGGCTTGGCCGGCCTGAAGTTTGATCATCCACGCCATGAAGTGGCCCGTTTCCCAAGCGACAGCGAATGCTGCCGCTAGCGATGCGATCAATAGAATGAGGCAGCCTAGAGCGATCGCACATCGCTTGATTCGCCGTTTCCAGAAGAACCAAGACCAACTCTTGATGGTTTTTTGGACGAGATCGGGGAGTGCGGTCGTTTTGACGGAGTCTGATGCTAGGGCCGGAATATCCCATTCACTGACGTGCGGTGGAACACCTGAGATGAAGCCGAGGGTTGTGAGCTCACTCGTCTCGTCTCGGGAAACTCCCCGTTTAATGGATCGTTTGAGGAGTTTTTTCTGTCCTTTGGCGATACGCTTTGAAATGCGTTTGACCTTGCCCCCGAGGGCCTGGGCAGCCTTTTCCAAATCGCTTCCATGCAGGCTAAAGGCGACCAGGGCGTCGCTCAGTTTTGGCGGAAGATCATTCAGCGCCAAGAGAGTGAGTCTTGTGGGCTTGGCTGGATTGGATCGATCCTTCTGCTCTTTGTGCCATTGGTTGGCGGCATAGGTCGCTGTTCGGACTAACCATCCTGGTAGGTAGGTGGATTTTGAAATCCGACGGCATCGGTAGGCGAGTGTCTGGAAAACGGATGCGGTAATCTCCTGAACAGCAGCTGGTTCAGTGACCTGCGCAGAAATTGTCGAGATTACCAGCGGAAGGTGCTGTTCAAGGATTCCTTCGAAATCTTGAGCCTCCCTTGACTTGCGAAATGTAATGAGTCGTTCTTTGTCCGTCATCGGCTTGGTGCCTCAAGCATACCGATGCGGGGCTGACACTCAATTGTAACTTTTGCGTAACTGCTCGAATATCTCTCTACCTAACAGGGCAGTTATTCATAGAAAGGCTTTAGTCTGAAGTCGACTAGAGGTGCGGGTGGCGTCGGGAGGGAAGAGACAACGATTTTTTGGTGGCGGCATTGTGGAAATTCGTCTCTGAGGAGACAGCGCTCGAGGTGTCTGATGAATTCTCGATCCTTTCGAAAGTGCCGAAGCAGCGCTTTGAGACGATAGGAGGGGCCGAGTTGCCGGTCGATGATGGTTGTCACAGCGAGATAGCTACCGACAAGCGAGGCGAACGCTAGATGGAGGGCCCAATCCGTGCCGGCGGTCGCCACTGGGCTAGACCCAGCGGTAAGCTCAGGGCTAGAGGAAAACGCCGCGGACCAGAGTATTCCGGCGATGCTGAGGACGCCAACGCGACGGTACTTCGTGGCTAGGTACGTGCACTGGACCCTCAGCGGAACAGTCTGAAAATTGGTTGGGCTTTGATTGTCTGACTGATCTCGTAGGGGCTTGAATTTCGCCATGCTCGAGCGAGTGCAGCTAGTATGCCAAGGTAAACGATTGGTTGATAATCGTCGTCTATTCGGCGCTTTTCACGGCAAAGAAGCTTCATTTGCCGTAATTCCGGTTCAACCTGTTCCGCTTGCTGATCTCGCTGTTCCGATATCGGAGGCTTTGAGAGAACTCTTGGAGAAGCTTGGAACGCTAGGGGGCTCGTCGAGCGTTCGGTCTAGAGCGCAGGGGCAATCCACTGTGGGATGCCTCGAGTCTTGAGTTGGTTTTGGTATCGGATCGATTGAGGCTGCTCCGCGGCAAGGGGGGCGTTCTCGTTAACCATGAGAGGCAGGGTCTTTTCCCACCACTGATCGTAGGCCTTGCGAAGTTCGCTTATGACTTGAGGGTGGCTTGAGGCCACATTCTTCGTTTCGAAAGGATCGTTGCTGATGTCGTAGAGCTCTTTGTTATTGACCAAGCGCCATCGGCTGGTTCGAACTGCGCAATTGCGAAATTTACTTTTGTTGGGATCGCTTCCTTTTTCCCAACGGCCTTGATGAACAAAAAGGTGTCGGCTGCCCCAAGAAGCCGTTGGATTTTCGAGGAGGGGAATAAGCGACCGTCCGTTGCGTTCTTGGATCCCCTTAGGAACTTGGATTCCGGCTAGGTCAGTGATGGTTTGATAGAGGTCAATGTGCGCGGTGAGCTGAGGGATATCAATGCCTTCGCCAAGAACGCCTTTCCAGCGCCAGAATGATGGCACATGAGTGCCACCTTCATAGGGAGATCCTTTGCCAGTCTTAAATCCGGCGCTGAAGATTGGGGTGGCTTTACCGTGCCGCTTTGCTCGGCGTCCGGCCTGTCCGTTGTCCGTCATAAAGATAACAAGGGTGTTGTCCCAGGCATTCCATTCGTCGAGCTTACTCATGAGTAAACCGAAGTTCTTGTCAATATTGGCGATCATTCCATAGCGACCGGCGGTGTTCTCATCCCACCCTTGGTCGAGAAAGGGTTGTTTGAATGCTCTTGGAGCGATCATGGGGCCGTGAGGGGCGTTTGGCGTGATGTAAGCAAAGAACGGGGTTTGCGCTTCGTGTTGCTGCTTAATCCACCCAATGGCTGCTTGAAAGAAGACATCGGTGCAGAAGCCCTTGGTTTGAACGATGGTGTCGTTGTGCAGGATAACGTTGTCAAAGTAGCGGCCTTTCGGTTCTCTGTTCGGGGGGAAATCAGCACAACTCGAGGGGTAGGCCTGACCGATGCCGCCGGCGCCGTGAATAAATGTCTCGGTGAAGCCCCGGTTGTAGGGTTGGTAGGCATCTTCATCGCCTAAATGCCATTTGCCGAAAATTCCTGTCTGGTAGCCTGATTTAGCGAGGAGTTCAGGAAAGGTGGTGGTGGAGAGTGCCATCCGTTCTCGTTCTTTGATGGTGTGAGTCACGCCGTTGCGGAATTCGTGTCGACCACTCATGATGGCTGCTCGAGTCGGGGCACAGGTTGGGCTCACGTGAAAGTCTGTGAAGCGAGTCGATTGCCGATAGAATGTGTCGAGATTGGGGGTCTTGAGGACGGGGTTTCCCAAACAAGAGAGATCGCCCATTCCCTGATCATCCGTCATGACGAGGATGATGTTGGGTCGACTCTTCGTTAGCGACGCGGCATTGGCTTGAAACACCGAGGTGGCGATCACCGATATCAGAAGGAGAAGCACGCTCATAGGATCGGTATATTGTGGGGTCCCATCCCTGGAATGGGAAGCGTTGACTTTCCCAAGTTTGAGCTGCCAAGACTTATTCTGTGTGTGTCTCGATCGAAACAATCAGGTTTGTTTTTCCTTGGTCTACCTTGAGAAGACGGGGCCCGAAGTTGCCCTTCTTTGACTGATAGCCAGCCTCCATGACGTAAAGGATCCCATTTTCCTCCAGGGCAGCGACCGGATACCAGGGTGACTTGGATCGGAAAACCGTGGTGGGGGACTTTCCGGGAGCGATCTTAGTGACTTTTCGCCCTCCGCTACTTGCAACGAAGGCATTGCCGTTGGGACTGACCCCGATCCCAAAGAGAAGATTGAAGTGGTCCTCGGGAAAGGGCGGATTCGTTGGGTTTTTCTCCTTAAGGTCTGAGGCAAGGCATTCGAGCGCGCCTTCCGGAGATATCTTGAAGAGGCTACCGCCGGATTCATAGGTGTCGGCGACGTAAAGGTTCTCGTTGTGGTCCATCTGCATCGACATGATCCGTCCGAATTGGTGATCAAGGAAGAGGGTGGGGACTTGATTGGGAAGTCGGTGGTATATTCTTCGATCGAATGGGTAATAGATGCGGCCGGTTCGGTCGACGGTGAAGTTGACCCCGCTAAACAGGTGAGACTCAGTTGTTGGAGGAATCACGATCTGCTTTTCACCCTCGGGGGACAGCTTCCAGAGCGTGTTTTCGTTGGTTGCTTTTTCGGGAAGGTATTCGTGATCCGTTCCCCATATCGAATTGTCGGCTCCTTGGAAGAGAAAGTGGCAGTGCTCATCGACAAGCATTTTGCTGAGTCCGTTTCTTTCGCTGAACTGCCAAATGGTTCCGGCATTGTGCAGGACGTCACAGAAGACGAAGGTCTGCTCCCCCGTTTTGATTAACCCGAAGGAAGGGTGAGCGGAACCTTCGACAAGACTGGCTCCAAGGGTGATGGTGACGACTAGGTTTCTAAGTGCCGCTTGGTATCGGGACGTTAGGGCGTTCGTGCCGACATTCAGCAAATCTCGATTTCGATCCATGCGGGAAGCTTAGAGGGAACGTCGCCCTTGTATCTAGGGAGAGTTTGTAAGGAATCTGTCAGTCCGTAGGCGGTTCCGTACAAAAAAGTGGTCTCGTTGGAACGAGACCACCGTCTAAAAGCCGTTTCGAATGAGGGGAATCTTAGCTGTGGCAACCACAGCCGGATCCACAGCTTTCTTCACCTAAGTCTTCGCTTGTCGGAGTTCGTCCTAACTCGAAGGTCTTGCTGACCGTCTTATTGACTGACTGAGTGATGGTGTGAATTTCCTCTTGGGCATCCAGGAAACCCTTGGCAACTGGGTTGCTGAAGAGTGCTTCCCGGTCTTTTTCGAAAGATGCGACGACGGATTCGTCAAGCTGTTCTCCTGAGTCTGTCTCTTATACACATCTGACGCTGCCGA
>OJGU01000248.1_pt1 | contig 36611 bp, 29 predicted proteins | sample 1594741 | NCBI WGS metagenome assembly OJGU01 (sample SAMN05416841, study PRJEB24817) | seawater metagenome | isolation source: Sea water | place: Canada:Atlantic | collected 2013-07
GCAACGCGGTGCTCTACATCGACAAGCAGCTCAAGGGCCACAACCTGATCCAGGCCATTGCCCGGGTGAACCGGCTGCACCCTCAAAAGCGTTTTGGCTACCTGATCGATTACCGGGGCATCCTCAAAGAACTGGATACCGCGATCCGCGATTACCAGAACTATGAAGACCAGACCCAGGGCGGCTTTGCCATCGAAGATATCGAGGGCCTGTATTCCAACGTGGATACGGAATACAAAAAGTTGCCGACACTGCATGACCGGCTCTGGAGTTTCTTCAGCCACATCGACAACCGACTGGATCAAGAGTCCTATCGTCAGGTGTTCATGCCCAAGTACGAGTCCGACGAGGACGGCGTGGAGATGGATGTCCGGCAAGCGCTACGGGAAGACTTCTACGAAGCATTGACTGAATTCGGCATGAGCCTCAAGACCGCCCTTTCCACCCAGAGTTTCTTCGAAGATAAGGCCTTCTCGGAAAACGATATTCGCCGGTACAAGGCGGATTTAAAGTGGTTTTCAGATCTTCGCAAGACGGTTCGAATTGATGCCCAAGAAACCGTCGATTACTCCGAATACGAAGGCCAGATCCGGGATCTGATCGACCGGTACGTGACCGGAGTGGACGTGGCTCCGGGGGAGGAGCCCGTGTTCATTGACCCCGTGGACGATAAGCCGGACGACTGGAGTGACGAGAAGATCAAAAACGAAACCGATAAAATCAAAACCCGGACGAAGAAAACAATTGAGCAACGACTCGGTGACGATCCCTACGCCAAGCAGGTGTTTTCAAAGCTGCTGCTAGAGGCCATCGAAAAAGCGGAGTCCATGTTCGACTACAAGGCTCAGTTCAAGCTGTTCAGCGATCTGGAAGCCATGGTGGAAGATCGGGAAGTACCGGATCTGCCTTCTGACCGGTTCGAGGGCAACAAGCACGTTCAGGCCTACTACGGGGCCTTCAAGCTGGTACTGGGTGAGGATTTCGCCGCACTGGAAGCCGAAAAGGGCGAGCAGCTGATTCAGGAAGCCTTCGAGATCGACCAAGTGGTGAACCGGGCCGTGGCCGAGAATTCCCTGAACCCCGTGGGCATCGAACAGGATGTCCGCAAAAGCCTGTTGCCCCGTCTGTTCGCCCTAATTGGGCTGGATAAGGCCAAAGCTATGCTCGATGAGGTGGTGCAGATTCTTCGTAATGGAGTCGGCCGTTGATGACCTCGGTAGAGTCCCATCAGGACGAGCAACCGCTGGAGTACGTGGCTCGGTACGGTGACCGGGAGTTCCGATACCATCTGTGCTACGTGCCCGAACACAAGAAGGCCATCATAAGGGTGCATGTGCATCCCAACGGCATGGTGCAGGTCGATGCCCCGGAGTCGGCGAGGCTACCGGCTATCAAATCTGCGGTTCAGCGCCGCGCCCGGTGGATACTCAAGCACCTGGACAACATCGCCGAGCGCAACCGGGATGTCCGACCGCGACAATCGGTAAGTGGCGAAAGCATGCTGTACCTGGGCCGGCGTTATGTGCTGAAAGTCATCCAGGATACAGAACAGCGCAAGGTCACCTGCAAGCTGATTGGCGGTCAGCTGCGAGTGCAAGGCAAAGAACTGAGCCCGGAACGGATACAGAAAGCCATGCGCCAGTGGTATCGGAATCGCGCCCTCGATGTGTTCAAGCGTCGGCTCGATCTCATGGTTGAGAGCTTGCCTTGGACAGCGACGGCTCCAGCCTGGCGCATGATGGAGATGCAGACCCAGTGGGGGAGCTGTTCACCGGAAGGCGTTCTCCTTTTGAATCCGCATCTGATCAAAGCACCAACCCGGGCGATAGACTACGTGCTGCTTCACGAGTTGTGTCATTTGGTGGAGCATAACCACAGTTCGAAATTCTATGGGCTGCTGGACCGGTTCATGCCAGAGTGGAGGTCGATTAAAGAGCAGCTGGATGGTGAGGCAGAGCTATTTCTGGCCGGGCTCGAGGTGCAGAAGTCGAATTTCCCATCATAAAGTCATGGCTAAGGCCGGGCTAGCTCCGAATAACCACATAGGCAGTGCGGTAGAAAAGCCGAGTTTGTTGCAGCCAACAAAAACCCCCAGAAAACTGCGAGCGTTCGTCGAGTAGCGGATTGGAAATGCCCATAAAATAGTGGCATGAGATGGACAAAAACATTATTTAGCGGCCCTGACCGCCCCCAAGAAAAGAAACTCCGCCACCCTAAAAGAACTGCGCTTTGGTCCAGGTCGACTCAAGCATCCGCCATTCACTTAAGTTTTGCCGGCGGCCCCACCCAAAGACCTTCTGGAAACCCTGTCAACGCTTTGCCTTCTTTGGCTTAACTATATTCGGTGCGCACAGATGTATCTGATCTTCTCCAAGCAAGATTTCACAATTCGCAAACAGGCCTATGAAGGCTTCCCAATCCTTTTAGATAAAGAAAACAATATTTTCGCTGAGGGCTTGGAGTTTTTGGTTTACCACTGTTTAAAACGTGGAAGGGTTCAAAGTCGAGGTAGTTGGGAGACGTTCGGAAGAGATCTGTGTGACTATTTTGAGTTCATTGAAGCCAATGAATTCGATTGGAGAGAGCTTGATCACCGAAACCATGAAACCCTGTTAGCCCTGTATCGGGACGTTTCCTTTGACCGATTTAACCTCAGCTCTTCAACGGTAAACCGACGACTCCACCTCGTTATCAAGTTTTACCAGTTTGCTCTCAAGCAAGGCTGGGTAAGCACACTACCTTACGACCTTGAGACGGTTAGAGTCAGGCAGCCCAAGGGTTTTCTCGCGCACACGGACACGTCAGTGGGTTATGCGCTGAAGCCTGACGTGCTCCTCAAAACCACGCCAACTAAGATCAAAGTTCTCAACCAAGAGCAAGTTGGTGAGTTGCTCAAAACCATCCAGAACAAGACACTGCGCTTGATCGTCCGGTTTGCATTGCTGACAGGTTTGAGAAAAGCAGAGCTGCTGACGTTTCCGGTTACCTGTGTGTCTGCACCCCAGTCAATCTCGGCTCGGAGTCATGTGGTGGTTGAGCTTGATCCTCAACAGATGAGGACGAAGGGGGATAAGTCAAGAACCATCCATATCCCGGTCTCATTGATGGTGGACCTGTGGGATTACGTGATTCACGAGCGTAACGCCACGATTCGGCAGTACGGGACAGCCCCAAAAACCCTTTTCGTGACCGCAAAGGGCGCACCCTGGAGCATTCGGACCTCGCTGAACAATCAACTGAACAGGTTGGATTTATCGTTTTCCTGCCATCCACACATTCTGCGTCACACCTATGCGACGCACACTCTGAAATCGCTGATGTCCCGGGAAAGCACTACTTTCAATCCATTGATCTATGTGAGGGATCGGCTGGGGCACAGCAGCATCACTACCACTGAAAAATACCTGCACTTTCTGGACGACATCGAAGACGATCTGCGCACCAGGTATCAGGAGGAAATTGAGGAAACGGCGAAGGAGGTCGTTTGCGCATGAAAAAAGACTTTACGTTGGAGAGCCAGGAGATTGGGGGGCAGGATGTTGGCAAATCTGAGAGTGAGGTAAAGGTCAGCGCCATCGACCAAGTGCTGCCATCAAAACCGGCAAACACCGTGGTCGCCTTTCCCGGAAACACGACCACTGCTAGAAACGCTGATTTTGGACCTTTTTACGGTCAGGGGTATGACAACATCACCGCTGCCTGCCAACGCACCCTCGAAAAGCTGGTAGCTGAGAGCGTCAAAACGAAGGGAAAATACTCTAGCGTAACCACGATTGTAGGTTACTGGAAATCTGGCTTTCGTTATTTGGCGCCGCTCCTGTCGCTGCTCCACGCAGCCAGCGGCGAGCGTCTTACCATGGCGGATCTCAACGCTGACAGCATCAAACAAATCCTCCAATACCTGAGAAACGAGCCCTTGGAATACGGCGCGCAGAAAAACTACTTCGATGCGACCAAAGCTCTGCTTACGGCCTGTCATCGGTTCGGGTTCTGGCCAGGCGTGGATATCAATGCGGTCTGGCCTGCCAATCCGTTTCCAAACTCCAACAAGCGATTTAAGGGGCAGAAGGCACTCAGCAAGAATGAAAAGCGCTTTCTGGTGAAAGCCCTGCGCAAAGACATAGAGCGCATTGTGGTGCACTCGGAGCCACTGAATAGCTATGATTTGGCCGTGTGCGTCTTATCCATTGCTCTGTCCACTGGAATGAATCTGACGCCCATTCTGGAGCTGACCACAGACTGCGTGCAGCCCCACCCGCTAAAATCCAACCAGCGGCTGCTGGTCAGCTTTAAACGTCGCGGCAACGCCACGCAGATTGTCACTCTGAGAAAGTCTGAGGAAGTGTCTGAGATGGCTAGTATCCACCTGTATGCCGCTGATGCCATTGATCTGATCTGTGAGAGGAACGCCACGACACGCGCCCAGTTTGATGACCCAAATCGTTTGCTGGTCTACAAAGGAGCTGGTAGTAAAGCCTCGGGTAAACCATGCCGACTGACAGGCAGTGTTTTGCATTCCAGCGTCAAGGAGTTTGTCGAAAGACATCAACTACAAACGGACGATGGCAAGCCGCTCACGCTGAATGTCAGCCGGCTGCGTCAGACCCTCCTGAACCGCGTTTGGGAAATGTCGGGTCAAGACCCTTTGATCGCTGCCAGAACGGGCCGACACGCGGTTTCAACGGGCGATGCCCATTACTGGGAGGCTCCCCCGGAGGCCGAAAACAACATGCGTTTCTTGGGCGAGGCCCGAGTGGAAGAATTGCTCAACACATCGGCGATCATTGCTAGTGATCGAACCCCCGTCGCGTCCTGCAAGGATGTCCGCCGAGGCCGTCGTGCCCCTAAAAATGGCCAACCCTGCCAGGACTACCTAGGCTGCTTCCGGTGCAAGAGCTTCGTGGTGACCGGCGATGACCTTCATCGGTTGTTCAGCTTCTACTGGGCAACTCTGCGCAACTACGACACCTTCGGTGGCAAGCGCTGGACCAAATACCTCAAGCAAGTTATCCGGCTGATCGATGAAGAGATTGCGCCTCGCTTCGATGAAGCGCTCGTGAATGAGCTACGAGAAAAAGCGAAAGACAATCCGCACCCCTTCTGGCGGGATCTGAGCATGGCGAGGATGGCGATATGAGCGAGAATACCGGCGCAGAGGTGCTGGCCGACCGTGAACGCCTGCTGCGAGCTTTACCCCGTGGTGAGGGGCTCCACGGCATCATCACCACGGATCGAGCCGACAAGGTGCTGTACGTACTCTCCCGGTACGAAGATCCGACGTGGTTGTTGCCCAAATCCAATAGCCCAAATTCCGCACCCGACTGCACACGTAAACTGGATTTTACTCGGATCACAGGCGAGCAACTGCGATCCGAGGCCAAAATGGTCCTGGCGCGCATCATCTGGGGGGAGGACTCGCTGAGTAACTCCTCGATCAGAGGCGCTTTCAATAATTCGGTGTCATGGCTGAACTGGTTACACGAACAGGGTATTAGCAGTCAGGCGCAGGTCACGCCTCTGGTGGCTTCTCTCTATGTGCAATACGTCCACCGCCTGACCTCGCCAAACAAGCCAGGTAAGGCATTGGCAAGTATAACGAAGCACCAGAGGTTATCGGCTGTTGAACGATGCTGGCAATTGCTTCGAGATACCCCCAGCGCTTTTGACCATCCCTGGCCCGAAAGCTCGGCCATGTTGCTGTCGGGGCACAGCGGGCGATTGAGGCGAGCCAAGACCGACATCATTCCTGATGACGTGCTCAGGACTCTGTTCCAGCACGCTGAATCTCTGCTTAGTCGAGCCGACGAATTGTTGAAGCATAGGGATGAACTATCCCAGCACGAAGCTCGCTCGAAAAACAATAATAATCAATGGGAAGGGCAGACGAAATTATTGAAGGCCCGCGGTTGGGATTTGGGGCTGGGTGCGCTAAACGAAACTCTGCGCGACCTGCGTGACGGGTGTTTCGTGATTATTTTGGCCACGACCGGCATCCGAGCTCATGAACTCGGCAACATCTGCCGAGATCAATGGTATAGCGAAGTCCGTAATGGAGAGCGGTTCTACTTCCTCGCCTCGCGCTCGGACAAAACCCATGCGGGCAAAACCTCTTGGCTATGTCCCGAGATAGCCATTCAGGCAGTAAAGGTACTGGAGCGACTGTCGGAGCCCTTACAGGCTGAGCTTGAGCAAGCGCTGAAAGAGGCCAGAGCAGCTGAAAATTACAGTGAGGTGACGCGCCTACAACGCTGTTCTGGCTGCATCGGGTTGACTAAATTAACGTTCCAAAGAAACAGCATCGCTCTACTCGGTAATAACGGTCGATATAAAACAATCAGGAAGTTTGCAAAGAACCTCGGGATAGACTGGAAGCTCGCATCTCACCAGTTCCGGCGCACCTTTGCCAACTATGTTGTCCATCACAAACTGGGCGATCTGCGCTATTTAAGGGATCATTTCAAGCACTGGAGCTTGGAAATGACCACCCTCTACGCAATGAATGAGGCTCAGGATCTGGAACTCTACGACGAAATCTACGCCGCGTTTGACGGTAAGCGTCAGGCGATTGTAGGTCACTGGTTGGAGCCCGACACGCCGCTCTCGGGTGGCATGGCTGATCACATCCGCGCAATGCGTAGCCGCTCGGAAGAGGTGCGCACCTACAAAGATCGGCGAGAGATGGTTGAGGCCATCAGCGAGCTGGTGTACCTGCGGTCCACCGGCATCGCCTGGTGTACCAATGATACCGGCGTGGACTGTGCCGGCGGCCAGTGCGAGGACTGCGAGCACGGCTGTATCGATGATAGCCATAAATCGTTCTGGGAGGGACTTTACCTGCAGCAGATCGAGCTTCGACAGATCGATGATCTGAATGACTCGGGCTCGAAGACCGTCGAACGCACCATTGAGCGCTGCAAAAAAGTACTGACCGGTCTTGGTGTGGATATCAACCGTCTTGCAGAGCAAATGGCCAATGTCGAAACTATCTGAATCCCAAACTCACAAGCGTATCCGTCTGGCCATCGTTCGGCTTGAACAAGGCCAGGCGAAGGTTGTTGAAAAGGGCCGGAAAGTCTCCGTTGCGGCTGTTGCAGAAGAGGCTGGAGTCAGTCGAGCCTTGATCCATAAAGACTACCCCGACCTGATGGAGCGCATCAGGGGAAACGTCGATAAGGCGATTCAGAAACAGCGTGATGAGAAGCATCTCAAGCTCAAGCAAGAGCGGTTCAAGAATCGCCAACTACGAGAAAAGATCGTGGAACTGACCGAGCAGCGCAACGGACTCGCTTCGAAAAACGCGACCTTGGAGCTCGAAAATCGTCGTCTCTCGGCTCTTTTAAAGAGCAAAAACGTCAGCGTATTTAGGGGTAAATCGAGTGAAAAGCCGGATAAGGTGTAGCCTATCCATGTTAAAGCTATTCATTAAAGTTTGGCCCAGATCAGATCCAACTCAGTCGCTATGAGCATAAAGCGGACCTTTTCTTGGGCCGCGTGAGCCCGTAACCTTCCCCCACCAATCACTGGAAGACCCAACACCATGGGAATTTCTTGCAAGCACTATCTGAAAGGCATTGTGCTGCTTGGCTTAGAGGGCGTAATTGGTTCAGGTTTGCGGCCCGAGAGCTTCGACATTGCTCATTCCTATTTACATGAGTTGATTGGTGAGCACAGCAATCACAATGAATGTATGCTCGAAAAGATGGTCCGTGATTCGTTAGAGAGAAAGAATACGGCTTCGCATATTTTGAACGTGTATTGGTCAGACTTGGTGGCGTTTAGTTAAAGAGGCCGTGCACCGGACGCCAAATTCTCTGCCTCGCGCCGTTTTTCCGCCGGTGCTGGCAGCGTTAAATGGGTGAAGTAATGAAGGAGTTGAGGAGCGATTTCACCGATTCGCTAGTCCATTTCACGAGAGAGCGGACTGGTGACTTACTTCAAACAGGTAATCCTAGGGAGGACGATGCCTCTTACAGCTCGCTTGAGGTTCTGTGTCAAATCCTAGAATTAGGGAAAATAATTGGCAGCAATAACAAGGGCTTCGTTAAGGGTGCTGAGACAGCCGTTTGTCTCACAGAGTGTCCCTTATCTGCGGTAAAGCTGTTTGCAAGCGCTCCAGAGGTCGAGAAAGCGAAATACCGATTTTACGGGATCGCGATAAGCAAAAAAGCGGCATTCGAGAATGGTGCAAGACCTGTCATTTACCTGCCGGATGATGAGGGTGGCTGGATCCCTGCCAGTGAAAAGTGGCGGCACGTAAAGTTCGAATATGGATCAGTAGACTGGACATTTGAGCGCGAATGGCGGAAGAAGGGAGATCTTGAGCTGAAAGGGCTTCCAGGCTTTTACATACTGCACTGGAGTCCAATGGAAAAGAAAGCTCTAGAAAAGTCATTACACAAGGATATCCAAAAGAAGGTGCGCGGCTATCTGCCAATGAAGCACCTCAATCAGATGCTTTGACGATTTAACCAGTGCGTCAACGGGAACGGTTTTCCGCTATCGCTCCAAACCGCCCCGTTACGCTGGCATTAAGCATTAATGAGATTTCGAGCATTGAAATTTTTCCCAACTAAACACGAAAAACTAATCGTCATTGCAATAGTTGCTTTTTGCGGTGGCACTATCGTTGGCCTTCTTCCCGGTATGGATGGAAAAACCGTAATGGCGGCGGTTGGCACCCTTGTTACAGCCTTCGCGGGTGCATTCTTTGCCTTCCGGCTAAACGAGAGGCGTGAGGCGGTAAAGTCAGAGCAGTCGGAACTTGGGGCGGCAAATAGGGCGATATTTAGTTTGATTAGAGCCTATAACTATATTGCCGGGTATCACAAACAGTACCTTGCTCCATTTAAGGGCAGACCTGAGGCCTTCATTGCAATCAGGCCTTCTATTGGGAACCCGAACCCTGACTTCAAAATTGATTTCGACGCAATTTCTTTCCTGATTCCACAAGGCAAGGTCGAAATATTAGGAGAGTTATCTGAGTTCGAGGAGGTCTTCTCATCTTTTGTGGAACTAGTTAGGACGCGCAATCACGTTCATGCGAATATAGTGCAGCCTGCAATGGAGGCGGCAGGGGCTGTAGATGGCGGGGATATTTACCTAAATGAAATCGAAAAAGCACTTGGTGATCGGCTCGCGGCCACTATGAGAACGTTGACGGAAGACCTGATCGAAACAGCAGAGAAAGGCGAGAAACAATCAGAGCATCTAATTGAGAGCCTAAGTGAAATCATGCGAGACCTGTATCCAGGCAGAACTGTGATCGCAATGGAAAAGTCTAACAAGTAAATCACGCCGCCCATCTTGCGCTAGCCTTCCAAACGGCGGCTTGTGCAGGGCACTAAATCGAGCAATGCGCTCTTTCGACGACTATCCAGTCTCCCTTTACTAGCTCGTCGGCTCGGCAAAAAGGTCCGCTTTCCAATGTTAGCTCCGATAATGTTATATTGCCGCCCAAAAACCACGATCTGACAGTTAGTCGGGAAGGCAAAACGTCAGAGAATTCGGAGTAAAATCGAGTGAAAAACCGGGGAAAGTGTAACTAACGTAATATGTCATTAATTCAATAGGTTATCATTTTGTTACATGCAACCGGAGGACTAAAGCCGTGACGGATCAGAACAAGAGCGCCGAGAAACCCTGGGGCGGTCGTTTCACCGAACCCACCGATGCCTTTGTGGAGCGTTTCACCGCATCCGTAGGCTTTGACCAGCGCCTATACCATCACGATATTACCGGTTCCATTGCCCATGCCACCATGCTGGCGGAAGTGGGTGTGCTGGCCGAGGAAGAACGTGACACCATTATTGAAGGTCTGAAAGCCGTCAAGGCGGATATCGAGGCCGGCACCTTCGAGTGGTCTGTCAGTCTGGAAGACGTGCACATGAACATTGAAGCACGGCTGACGGATCGGATTGGTATTACGGGCAAGAAGCTGCACACCGGCCGCAGCCGTAACGACCAGGTGGCCACGGATATCCGCCTTTACCTGCGCGACGAAATCGACGTCATTGCCGAGGAGCTCCGGCGCCTGCAAGCCGGCCTGTTGGATCTGGCCGAGCGCGAGGCGGAGACCATCATGCCGGGATTCACCCACCTGCAGACCGCTCAGCCGGTTACCTTCGGTCATCACCTGTTGGCTTGGTACGAAATGCTGGTGCGGGATGCCGAGCGCCTGCAGGACTGCCGCAAGCGCGTGAACGTGATGCCTCTGGGCGCGGCGGCGCTGGCAGGCACAACCTATCCGATTGATCGTGGCATTACCGCGAAGCTGCTGGGCTTTGACCGGGCCAGTGAGAATTCCCTGGATTCCGTGAGTGACCGGGACTTCGCCATCGAATTCTGCAGCTTCGCTGCCCTGTTGATGACTCATCTGTCGCGCTTCAGCGAAGAACTGGTGCTGTGGACCTCTGCCCAGTTTGATTTCATCGACCTGCCGGACCGTTTCTGCACCGGGTCGTCCATCATGCCCCAGAAGAAGAACCCGGACGTGCCAGAGCTGGTGCGCGGCAAGACCGGACGGGTGAACGGCCATCTGATCAGTTTGCTGACCCTGATGAAGAGCCAACCGCTGGCCTACAACAAAGACAATCAGGAAGACAAGGAACCGCTGTTCGATACTGTGGACACCGTGAAGGGGTGCCTCAAGGCCTACGCGGATATGATCCCGGCCATCGAAGCCCGGGCCGACAACATGCGCGTGGCGGCCAAGCGGGGGTTCTCTACCGCAACTGATCTGGCGGACTATCTGGTCAAGAAGGGAGTGGCTTTTCGCGATGCTCATGAAATTGTGGGCAAAGCCGTTGCGTTTGGCGTGGCAGAAGGGCGCGACCTCTCCGAGATGACCACGGAAGAGCTCACTCGCTTCTCCGGCGTCATCGGCGAAGACGTGTTCGATGTGCTGACGCTGGAAGGTTCCGTGCAGGCACGTGATCACCTTGGCGGCACCGCGCCGAAACAAGTGCGCGCTGCGGTTGCGCGTGCGCGCAAAGCACTCTAGCCGCCGATTTTCCCCGTGGTCAGGGTGACCTCCACCGGCTTCAGCTCCTCCAGTGGGCGAGGCCGGTAGAGTCGGAAGCCCTGGCCGTAATGAATGCCCAGGGTACGTACCTTTCGGAGGGTGTCATCGTTCTCGATGAAGGTGGCGACCGTCACCTTGCCCGAGGCTTCCGCTATTTTATGAAGCGCTTCCACCATCACCTGCTGCACCGGATCGTCGTTCAGGTGCTGCATGATCTTGTGGTCCAGCTTGATGATGTCCACCGGCAGCTTTGCCGCCAGGCCATAACTTTCCACCGACGCTCCCGCGCCATCCAGCGCTACCCGGCAGCCAATGCGGTGCAGACTGTCGCACAGCACCGCTACGTCGTCCGGGTACTGGGTGGCGTGGGCTTCTCTGATTTCCAGGCAGAAGCATTCCGGGGCATAGGGAGAGTTTTTCAGAGCGGTTTCCATGAAGTCCGCAAATGAGTCATCCAGTACGCTGGCAAGAGAGAGGTTGAAACCGCAGTACTTGAGGCGCGGCTCCAGCAGACGGTGCTGTTCGAGCCAGGCCAGGGTCTGAAGGATCACCTGGCGATCCAGGCGTTTGGCCAGATCAAACCGTTCGGCAACGGGCAGGAAAGCGTCCGGGGTCAGCGGAGGGCTGTCCGGCGTCTCACCGGGAATCCGGGTCAGTATTTCGATGTGGTCGCCCCAGGTAACGCTGGCGACGGGGCGCATTGATTGGTATTCAAGCTTGAGGTAGCCGCTGTCGAGCGCCTGCTGGATCTGTGTCAGCACCTCATTGGCAGTGCCCTCGTCCAGTGACAGGGACATGGCTCGGGCGGCATGGATGCGGTTGCGGCCGGAGGTTTTTGCGGTGTGGCACAGGTCAGCGGCCTGGGTCAGCAGTTGTTCGGAATCGGTGGGTGCGTCGTCGTCCAGAAACAGCAGGCCGCCACTGGCCGTTGTCTGCAACTGCTTGTCCTGCCAGTGGAACACAAAGCTGCTGATCAGCTCGAGGATGCTATCAGCAATCTTGCGGGCGCGCGCTTCGGGGCAGTTTTCGATCAGCAGGGCAAAGGTGTCGCCGGCCAGTCGCGCCAGCGCATCCCGCTGTCGGATCTTGACCCCAAGATTGCCAGCCAGTTCACGCAGGTAGCGGTCGCAGGTGCCGCTGCCAGCAATCTCATTGAAGTGGTCAAACCCATCCAGGTCGAGATAGAGCAGACTGTCACTGCTCTCCCGCCGAGGCTTGTGCTCCAGTGTTCGCTGCAGGCGGCCCAGGAACGCTTTCCGGTTCATCAGTCCGGTCACCGGATCATGCTGGACGCGGTATTTGCTGCTGGAGGAATTCTGCAGGCGGTCGCTGATGTCCCGGGCCACATGAACGGCGCCAATCACGTCGCCCTGATCATTGGTCAGGCGTTGATAGTGGATCTCGTACAGCGGCAGCTCCCGGTGCTGCTGCGCCATGGGCATTTCCACCACGAAGCTGTCGCGCTCGAAAGCGCGGTGCCAGAGTCGTTCGATAAGCCGTCGTTCATTGGGAAAACCCTGCAAGGCTGCACTCAGATTGCTCCCGGATTGCGGCCGAAAGCCGAAGGTGAGCTCGAACTGGCGACTGAAGGCGCGGTTGAAATGCAGCAGGTTGAGCTGGTGATCAACGGCGACCACCAGGTCGTTGGTGGCGTTGATAGTGGCGCCCAGCATCTGCTCCGCCTGCTGTCGGGCGAGGGTATGATTACGCTCAGGCGTGCGGTCAACCAGGGTTCCCCCCAGCCGTTGTATCCGTTCGCCGGCTTTCAGGGCCCGGCCCGTCAACGTTACTTGACGAACGTTCTGCCGCGCGGTTATCAGATCCAGCGTCAGGGAGAAGGGCTGCCCGGTGCGGATACAGCGACGGAACAGGGCGCGTATCCTGCCCTGGCTGGACTGGCAGTAGAAAAGTGCCTGTTCGGGTGTGATTTCGCTGCCGGGTCTTAACTCCAGCAGGTGATACATGCCGTCTGTCCAGATCAGCTCATTGCTGTGGAGGTCCAGTTCCCAGATGCCAACGCCCGCGGAGGTTTCGGTCAGCCGGATCAGGCGGTGGTCGATGGGGGAATGGTCCCGCTGGCTTATAAACGCACTGGCGGCCTGGTCGGAATCGCGAATGTCCATGCGCAGGCTGAGACCCGCCGTGAAGAAAAAGCCTTCTTTATGGCGGAAGGTGATCAGTATCGATTCACCATTTTCAATGCGGTGACGGTGGGCCGGCGCAAAGGGATCGTCCTGGCGTGCGGCCAGGATGCACTGAACCTTGCGCCCCTCCAGTTCGCTGGCATCGTAGCCCAGCACTGCCTCGGCGTGATGATCAGCGAACAGGATCACGCCGTCGTCGTTGATGCGGATCAGGGTTCGACGTTCGGCACCCTGAGGGGCGTCGGAACGGTCTCGACGGATAAAGAATTCTTTCACGACGGAAAAGCCTCAGCCAAGTTGTGGCGGGAGCGTGCTAATGTAATCCCGCTTTTATTTTTTTGCCGATTTTGCCACGATTCGGTCATCATACTGATAATGGTATCGGAAAGAACCTCTCCCGCGGAGTCGCCTTGACCATCCAAACCGCCCCTATTGCCCTGGACTTTGACGAGGGTATAGACCGAAAAACGCTGCGCCGGCTGCGGGACCGGTTCATGGCTGTCAACGGGCAGCGCTGGGATCGTGCCCATTCGGCCCTGACCTACCGGCAGCAGGCGGTTCTGGAAGTGTTGCCACTGGTGTTTCATCTTAATCACCCGGCTCTGCCCGGTTATCTCGACAGCGACTGCCCCTACGGACTGAGCCACTATCGACCCCCTGAATCCACGCTGAACGCTGCCCGGCGCCTGGCAAGAACCTTTTCACTCAAGGACGAGGGGCGCAGAAAGCCAGACCTGGAAGCCCTCTTCCTGATGGGCAGTCCCGGTACCCTGGGCCATTCGGTGGCCAGTGATCTGGACATCTGGCTGTGTCATCGTCCGGATCTCTCGGAGCGGGGCGTGCAATGCCTGGAGCGTAAGGCGCAGAGTCTGTCAATCTGGGCCGAGAGCCTGGGGGTTGAGCTCCATGTGTTTGTGTTTTCCGCCGCCGACTGGCGTGCCGGAAGGCAGCGGGCGGAAGTGACCGGAGAAAACTGCGGCAGTTCGCAGCACTATCTGCTCCTGGACGAGTTCTACCGCACGAGCATTCACCTGGGGGGGCGTTATCCATTGTGGTGGCTGGTCCCCGTGGAGGATGAGCAGCGCTATGACGAGTGCGCCCGACAGCTGATTGACTGCCGTTTTATCCGGAGCGATGAATACATTGATTTCGGCCCCGTGTCCTCGATACCGCAGGAAGAATTTCTGGGAGCTGGAGTCTGGCAGTTGTACAAAGGCATCGACATGCCCTGGAAGTCGATCCTTAAGCTGCTGCTGATTGAATGCTATGCCCGTAGTAATGAGATTAATGGGAGTAACGAGAGCAACGAGAAACCACTGTTGTCTCAGGTCTTCAAATCGGCGGTGTACTCCGGCGAAACTAACCCTGATCGGCTTGACCCCTACATACTGCTGTATGAACGCCTGGAGCAGTGGCTGCTCGAAGAAGATGCCCCTCAGCGCCTGGCCCTGGTGCGTCAGAGTCTTTATCTCAAGGCAGGACTGCCGCTGACCCGTTCGGCACAGGCCCTCTCCGGTTGGAGAGCCACGCTTCTGCGGGCCCTGGTGGAATCCTGGGGCTGGTCGGCGACGGAGTTGAAAGACCTGGACAACCGTATCCGTTGGCGTGCAGAGGACGTGGTCACGCTTCGTCGGGTCGTGGTGGCCGAGTTGACCCACAGCTACCGGCTACTGTCTCGGCTGGCGCGGGACCATAACACCGGTGCGGCCATCAGCAGCAATGACATGAACCTGCTGGGACGGAAGCTGTATGCCGCCTTCCAGCGTAAGGCGGGCAAGGTTGAGCAGATCAACCCGGGGCTTGCCCCCTCGCTGGTGGAAGAAAATCTTGCGTTCCACCATCAGTCGGAGCAGGGCGGGTCGGCCGGTCATGATGGCTGGTTATTGTACCGTGATCTTGAAGATCCGTCCGATGCGCTCTGGCAACCGGTCATCCGCCGTTCGGGCAACCTTGCTGAACTGCTGGTGTGGAGCTATTGCAATGGCTTGCTGACCCGGTCCACACGATTGAATGTGAGATCTGGTAGCAGCGTTGCCTCGGTGGCGGAACTGCGGGAAATGCTGGATGCGCTCGGTGCGTTCCTGCCATTTCCGGTTGAGCCCGCCGACCGGGAGTCCCTGTCCCGGGGCATACACCCGCTGCGCAACCTGCTGTTTGTCAATGTGGGGGTTGACCCGCAGGCCTATCTGACCGAGCGGGGGCTGCACAAGCTTAGCGCCCGTCACGACTCACTGGGTTTCAGCGGAGGACGGGAAAACCTGGTGAGCACTATTGATCAGGTCACCTTCAATAGCTGGCACGAGGTGAGTTTGCAGCACTATGCTGCCGGAGACACGCTGGTTCAGTGCCTTAAAAACGTGCTGGCGTCGGTGGCAACCGCTCCGGACCGGTTGCCGGACATCATGGTTCATAGCCACAGCACGGGCCACGGAGCCGCCATTGCCCGCCGGGTACGTGAGCTGTTCAAGGACGTGATTCGTTATTTCTTCGCCGGTGGTGTCGGCCCCCATCCGCTGCGCTATGTCATCGAGATGGATCGGCGATTCTTCCTGCTTCAATTCAGTGGCACCGAGCCCGGATTTGTGGCTCTGGACAGCAAAGAAACACTGATGGTGTATCTGTCCAAGCCCCAGGAATCCTACGTACCGGTGGTATTTGACCAATACGCCTTGCTGGATGATAGGTCATTGCGCGCCGTGTGCCATGCCAGCGAACCGGATAATATCCAGGTGTTCTACCGGGTCACCGGAGAGACCGCGACGGTGTGGGTTGTGGATGAACTGGGGTCGGTATTCAGCTGGCAGCAAGGCTACACCAACCGTCGCTTCCTGCTGGTGCCCTTGCTGCGATTCCTGGAGAACTTGATTGAACGCCGGCAGTTGCGACAACTGGACGCCGTGACCGATGTTTCCGGTGTCCACTGCTATGAGATGGTGCTTCGCGATAGCCAGTGGCGTGTGGAAAGGCGGCCAGACGCCGACAGCAACGTGCCTCTGCCGGGACTGGATGTGCAGGCCATCGGCATTCAGGAGGGCGATTCCCGGGTGCGTTTCGACATTTTCTGCGGCGATCAGGAATTTACCGTCCAGGAGTATGGAGATCAGCTGATACCCGCGGTGGCCCACTATATTCACTCCCTCCGCCAAAGTGACGAACGCTACCCGGTCTACCTGACGGATGTTCACCTACCCCATGACCTGGATCCACAGGTGTACCAGCAGCATATCCAGACCATCCAGTATCTCTACTACCGCGCCGAGCTGGAAGATTTGCTGAACCGGCATCTGTAGCATCCAGACTGGTGAGCAGTGGCATCTCGCCGGGCACGGCCTCACTCAGGTATACTGCGCTCATACAGACAACGGGGGCAGCTACCCATGAAGCCAGGACAGACAATCATATTCCTGCTGGTAATGGTCGGGTTTCTGGTTGGGTGTGGCCAAAAGGGGCCGCTGTATCGTCAGGCACCGGCCAGTGACGATACAGCTACCGAGCAGGCAACGCCCAGCCAGAAACCCGGCGAATACGACAGCAACGAACAGGCTGAAGACCACTAGGCCCGGCGGGCTGCCCCGATAACAGGCTCAGGAAATCCATGGATCACTTCAATTATCGCAGCGGTGAGTTGTTCGCTGAGAACGTAGCGGTTGAGGACATTGCCCGGCGTTTTGGCACGCCAGCCTATGTCTATTCCCGCGCTACCCTCGAGCGCCATTACCGCGCCTATGACGACGCCCTTGCCGGTCGTCCGCATCTGGTGTGCTACGCCGTTAAGGCCAACAGCAATATCGCCGTACTGAACGTGCTGGCAAGGCTTGGCGCCGGATTTGACATCGTGTCTGCCGGAGAGTTGGAGCGGGTGATCCGTGCCGGCGGAGACCCTGCGAAGACCGTCTTTTCCGGGGTTGGAAAGCAGCGCTGGGAAATGCGCCGCGCCCTCGAGGCCGGTGTTCGCTGTTTCAATGTGGAATCCGACACCGAACTGGATCGCCTGAACGAAGTGGCGGGTGAACTCGGTGTCAGGGCGCCGGTTTCCCTGCGTGTGAACCCAGACGTGGACGCCGGTACCCATCCCTATATCTCCACCGGGCTGAAAGAGAACAAGTTCGGCATCGACATTGCGGAAGCGCCAGCCGTCTACGAGCGTGCCGCCGCCATGCAGAACCTGGACATACAGGGTGTGGATTGTCACATCGGCTCGCAGCTCACGTCGGTGTCGCCTTTCCTCGATGCACTGGACCGGGTGTTGGAACTGATCGACACCCTGGCACAAAAGAACATTAATATCCGACACTTGGACATGGGCGGCGGCCTGGGGGTCACCTACGATCAGGAACAGCCACCGCAACCGTCGGATTACGTGACCGCGTTGGCGGAGCGCCTGGGCGACCGTTCGCTGGAGCTGATCATGGAGCCGGGGCGGTCCATTGCCGCCAATGCCGGTATCCTGCTGACGCGGGTGGAATTCCTCAAGTGCACTGAACATCGCAACTTCGCCATCATTGATGCGGCTATGAACGACCTGATTCGTCCCGCGCTCTACAGCGCGTGGCAATCCATTGTTCCGGTAACGCCCCGTAACGACGGCGACGAGAAAGATTGGGATCTGGTCGGGCCGGTGTGTGAGACCGGTGATTTTCTCGGCAAGGATCGCAAGCTGAGACTTCAGGCGGGCGATTTGCTGGCGGTTCGCTCCGCCGGAGCCTATGGTTTTGTCATGAGTTCCAACTACAACACCCGTAACCGCCCACCGGAACTGATGGTCGATGGTGAACAGGTGCACATTGTGCGTCGGCGGGAAACCCTGGAAGAACAGCTTGGCCCAGAAAGCTGTTTGCCGGAATGAGTGGGGAGGCGGAGATGAGTCAGTCACGGCGCAGTCAGGGCCCAATGCTTAACTTCACCAAGATGCACGGTCTTGGAAACGACTTCATGGTGGTGGACGCCATCAGTCAGCCCTTTCGTCTGCGCCCGGAGATGATCCGCGAACTGGCCGACCGGAATTTCGGTATTGGCTTTGATCAGTTGCTGGTGGTTGAGCCTCCGGGGCTGCCCGATGTGGACTTCCGCTACCGGATATTCAACAGCGACGGCTCGGAAGTGGAGCAGTGCGGCAATGGGGCCCGCTGTTTTGCCCGCTTTGTCCGCGATCAGCGACTGACCAACAAGAAGGTGATTCGGGTTCAGACCGCCAAGGGCGTTATCGAGCTGAGAGTCGGGCGTGCAGGCATGGTGACCGTCGATATGGGGGTGCCGGAACTCAATCCTCCGGCGATACCGTTCGCCGCCGATCGCCGCAAGGACGTCTACACAGTGGAACTCGGCGGTGATACCGTGGAACTCACTGCCGTCTCCATGGGTAATCCCCATGGGGTGCTACTGGTGGACGACGTGGATACCGCCCCGGTAGGCGAGTTTGGCCCCAGGCTTGAGAATCATCCGCGGTTTCCTGCGCGGGCCAACATCGGGTTCTTGCAGATTATTGACCGGACCCACGTTCGCCTTAGGGTGTTCGAGCGTGGGTCCGGCGAAACCATGGCCTGCGGCAGTGGTGCCTGTGCGGCGGTGGTTGCCGGCTGCCTGCGAGGGCTGCTGGACAACCGGGTGGATGTTGAGCTGAAAGGCGGGCGCCTGGTTATCGAATGGCAGGGTGAGGGGGCCCCTGTTATGATGGAAGGCCCGACGGCCAGCGTTTTCGAGGGTCAGCTTCGCCTGCCGGCAGACCAGCCCCCGAGACGACGTAAGAGCACGCGGCACAGCGATGCAAAATCCGGCACCAACCGACAGAACAATCGCCATCGCCAGCCGGCCACATCAAGGCCCTGACCATCAGGAGAGCAGCATGACAGAACAAACGGCCCACAAGAAGGCCGAAGGGCTCACCCGGGAAGCCGTCGCAGATTATCTGCGGAATAACCCCGATTTCTTTGTCGATCAGGACGAGCTCCTGCGCAGCCTGACCCTGCCCCACGACAGCGGCCGGGCGATCTCGCTGGTAGAGCGCCAGGTGCACCTGTTCCGCGAACAGCGCGACACGTTGCGCCGCGAGCTGGTAGAGCTGGTGTCCATTGCCCGCCACAACGATCGCCTGTTCGAAAAGAGCAAGCGCCTGCTGATGCAGGTGATCGAGGCTCGCAACCTGAATGATATGGCCGCCGCGATTGATGACAGTATCCGTGGTGATTTCGGTCTGGACGCGGCCTCGGTGATTCTCTTTACCGACAGTGAGTTGCCGGCAGCGGCGCAAGGCGCCCTGCACGTGGTGTCGCCGGACGTGGCGAAGGCGCGCCTGGGCGGCTTGCTGGAAGGGGACCGCGCGGTTTGTGGCCAGTTCCGTGAGAGCGAGCGCAGTTTCCTGTTCCCGGACCGGGAGGAACCCATTGCCTCCGTGGCGCTGGTGCCGCTGCGTAACAACGAACTGGTCGGGGTGTTTGCCGTGGGCAGCTGCGAGCCCGGGTACTTCGACCAGAGTATGGGCTCACTCTTCCTGACCTACATCAGCGACACCCTGAGCCGTCTGTTGCCGCCTATCCTGCAAAGGCATGCCGCCACGTTACCTGTCACCGATGTGGTCGCGGAGTCCCGCTGACCATGTCGCCGGCTGACGGGGAAACCGGTCCGGCTGCCACACTGGCAGAGCCTGTGGTCGCGTTCCTGCGTTATCTGGCGTCGGAGAAGCGACACTCACCTCGCACCTGCGGCAGTTATCGCGATGATCTGAACCGCTTTGCTGTGTGGGTTGAACATCAACCGACACCGGCCTGGCGGTCGATCACCAGCCACGACTTGCGACGATACGTTGCCCAGCTCAGCCGTGAAGGCTTGGGCGGTCGAAGTATTGCCCGTCACCTGTCTGCCATTCGCCGGTTTTACGAATACCTGTTACGGGAACACCTGGTGGTGGACAATCCCGCGCTGGACATCCGGGCTCCGAAGTCCGGTAAGCGTCTACCGCGGGTGGCGGATGTGGACCAGCTTAACCATCTGCTGGACGCCACACCCGATGACCCGCTGGAAATTCGCGACCTGAGCATGTTCGAGCTGATGTATTCCTCCGGGCTGCGGTTGTCGGAACTGGCAGGGCTGGATCTCCAATCCGTGGACGTCCGAGGCGGGGAGGTCCGGGTGCTGGGTAAGGGCCGCAAGGAACGACTCCTGCCGGTTGGGCGAAGGGCGTTGGAGGCGCTGGCTCAGTGGCTTGACGTGCGCGGAGCGATGGCGCCAGACGGAGAGAATGCCCTGTATGTGAGTCGACGAGGTGATCGGCTCAGTACCCGCAGTATCCAGTCCCGCCTTAGCAAGTGGGGAATGTCGAAAGGGGCGGACCAAAGACTGCATCCCCACCTGCTTCGGCATTCCTTCGCCAGCCATATGCTGGAGTCCAGTGGCGACCTGCGAGCGGTGCAGGAGTTGCTGGGCCATGCGGACATAGCGACGACCCAGGTCTATACTCATCTGGACTTCCAGCACCTGGCAAAGGTCTACGATCAGAGTCATCCCAGGGCTCGCCGGCGTCGTAACAGGCAGGAAATATAGCATCGTTGAGGCATCAGTCACGGAATAGGTGTCCAGTAAAGGGCCAGGAGCGCTAAATGTCATCGGATTCATCCTGGAAGGATAAGTATCTCCAGGCACTTGAATGCTCAGATCAACGTGAATCGCATTGGGAAGCTGAAAGAAATCTGCTTCAGCGGATGCTCGTGCGTACCAGTCTGGCGTCCGAAGGGCAGACTGCGGAACTGGACCGTTTGCTGGAACGGGTTCGTGACGAGCTACGAAAGCCCCCTCTCAACGCAGACAGCTGGCGGGATTTGCAGGAGAGAATTGACCGTCAGGTGGCATCCCTGGACGACCGCAAATCTGAATCCACGGACCGGCTGAGAACGACATTCGAGCAGTTGCTGTCGGAACTGCGCTCCCACCCTTTGTTCAAATCCGGCAAAGACCGTATTCGTGAACTGGAGAAACGACTCCGGAAACCGGAAACCCTCCAACTGGATGCTACCGAATGGTTGGTCGATCTGGCATGGGTGTTGGAAACAGGGCTGGGCAGTGGTGGCGGGCGGGATCGCAAGCGAAGTCGGTTTGGTCGGCTGTTTGGAAGCCGGGGAAACCAGGAGTCGTCCGATCAGCCAATATTGGCGGAAGCCGCCGAGAACCTGCCCGCACCGTCCGCCGTTGAGCTGGCAACTCCTGGCACCGAAGACAGAGAACGCCTGAAGATTGCGCGTCGGGTTGGTGAGCTGCTGGGTCACATGCTCGATCAGGTGACGCTGGAGGCTGCGTCGGAGGCAAGAGCCCGACGGCTACAGGAGTCGCTGTTGAGCAGCGATAACTGGGAGGAACTGCGCGAAGGGCTGAGCGGCGTGGCGGAACTGGTGATCGCCGCGGTTACCCGGGGGCAAAGGGAGTTCGAGGCTTTTCTCCGTCGTCTCGATGAACGGCTGGACGCGTTGCGCCAGTGTTTCACGGAGCAGGCGAATGCGCAGGCCGGGCGACTGGATGCCTCGCAGGAGTTGGATCGCGATATTCGCCAGGAACTAAGGTCGTTCGGCCAGCAAGTGGAAAGCAGCGTCGACTTCGACGAGCTGAAAGACTCGGTTAGCCAGCACCTGGAGTCGATCAGTGGTGCCGTAGAGCGGTTTCGGGAGCAGGAGTCCGAGCGCGAGCGTAACCTGTCGCTGGAACTGGAGCTCATGCAGGAGAAGCTGGTGACGATGGAGACCCAGTCGGAACAGGTCCGGGAAAAACTCAGGGAGGAACGCGAGAAAGCCCTTACCGATTTCCTGACTCAATTGCCCAATCGGGAAGCCTGGCAGGAGCGACTGTCGTTCGAGTACCAGCGATGGCAGCGTTATCGTCATTCACTGTCGGTCTGCGTGCTTGATATCGATTTTTTCAAGCGTGTGAACGATTCCTATGGGCACAAGGCGGGTGATCGCGTGTTGCAACTGGTTGCGCGTGCCCTCCGTGAGCGGCTGAGAGCAACCGACTTCATCGCCCGTTTCGGCGGGGAAGAGTTCGTGATCCTGCTGCCGGAAACCAATGTGGACAACGCCCGGGTGGTATTGGACAGCATGCGTGGGCATATTGCGGCATTGCCATTTCATTTCCGGGGAGAGCCGGTGACGGTGACGTTTTCAGCCGGGCTGGCGGAATTCGATGGCGACGACGACGAGGATGATGTGTTCGACCGGGCCGACAAGGCTCTGTACCTCGCCAAGGACTCCGGCCGCGACCAGGTACTTATTGCAGGGCGCGATGTCTGACTCAGTGTCTCATCAGGGCATCGAGTTCATCGATAATTTCCGCCCAGTCAGAGTCGTCCTCGAGGCCTTCTTCGAGGAAATGTGACTGGCTTTCCGACCAGAAAGGGGCATCCTGCAGGGCAATTTCCGAGGGAAGTGGCGAGTGTTTGGCGATAAAATCCTCAATGCTGACGCTGTCGGATGGCATGCCGAGTTGTTCAAAGAGCGCGCTGAAATCGTGTTTGCTGGTATCCATGGTCAGGAGTCTCCCCAAGGTTGCCGGTGCTTTAATACGCTGTGGGCACGATCAGAGTAGATCGGGTAACCCGCTGAATGCAATCGGAAGAGTTTACGGGTATGGTTCCTTGAACTGTAGCCGAACCGGTGAGGATATCCAGTGAGGTCCGTTTTTCATTTTGTGCTGTTGCTGACCGGTCTGCTGGTGTCTGGCGTGCCCGCTGCTGAGCCACCGCAGCTCTCTCCGGCGCCGGTGTTGGGGAGCGAGGACCTGCGCTGGCTGGCGGCGAGGGAATCGTTCCGGGTCGGGGTGCGAAGTGGCCAGGTGCCGTTGGTGTTCGATACTGGCGAGGGAGAGCTGGCGGGCATTTTTATCGATTACCTAAACCGGTTGTCAGAGAAGCTTGGCGTGCCTATTGAGCCGGTGGCGGCCCCGGAAGAGCAACTCGATGAATGGCTGCAGGACGGGACCCTGGATGCCCGGCTGAGTACCCATCTGGCTCATCGTTCCCCCCCTTCCAATGTGGGGCTTTCCTCGCCGCTGATGAGCCTGACTTACGGCATATTTGTTGGTGCCGACGATGCAGGCATTCGATCGCTCTCGGACCTTGAGGACGCGAGCATTGCCCTGATCACCAGCGATCCCAACCAGTTTGCATTGCTTGATCCCGTTGATAGCTTTTCCCCCGTGCCGGTGTCCAGTATCAGCGAAGCCGTTGGCAGGGTGTTGTCGGGGCAGGCAGACGCGTTTCTGGGGCCGGTTCCGGTGGTGTCGGATTACCTGCAGTCCGCTATGGTCAATGGGGTTGGGGTGGCCACACTGCTGAACCAGCAATCGGTCGACGTGGTGCTGGAAACGGCAGCGGATAGTGATCAGTTGTATCGGGTGCTCAACCAGGCGGTTCTGGCGATTGACCATGGTGAGCACCGGTCGATCCGCCAGTCGTGGTTGCAGACCGAGTTGCCGGAACTGGACCCCTCCGCCATTTCCCTGTCGGTTGACGAGAGGGCATTTCTCAATCAAAACCCGAATCTTCGAGTGGCCTTTCGACCGGACTGGCCGCCGTTCGAGTATACCCAGAATGGTCAGTCTGCCGGGCTCGTGCCGGATTTGGTCAAACGCCTGGAAGAACAACTGAACATTCGCTTTAGCCGTCAGGTGATGGACAACAGCGCCGACGAGGAAAACGCTCTGCGTTCGGGTGAGGTGGATATACTGCCCGCAATGTCCCGAACGCCAAGGGTGGAGGAGTCTTTTCTGTTTAGCCGCGCCTATTTGACCGTTCCTATTGCCCTTGCCATTCGTGATGACGGTCGCTTCATTGGAGAGCTGAGGGAGCTGAGAGACGAAAAGGTGGGTGTGGTTAATCGGCAGGCGGGGCATGATTATCTATTGATCAACCACCCCAACCTCGACCTGTACCCGATGACGTCCATCGAGGAAGGCCTGTTGGGCCTGTCCAACGGCGACCTCGATGTCATGGTGACTCATATTCCGGCAGTCAGCTATACCGTTGCCCGCCTGGGGTTGTCCAACCTTCGGATAACAAGCATCACGCCTTACCAGTATGAGCTAAGGTTCGCCGTCAGTAAGGAGCGGCCTGAATTACAGCGCATCCTCAATAAAGCGCTGGGCAGTCTGGATGCCACCGAGACCGAGTCGATCTACAATCGCTGGATCCACCTGGATATCGAACAGGAAACGGACTACACCGTGGTGCGTCGTATTGTGCTTATCGCCCTCGTGGTGGTACTGATCTTCCTGTACTGGAACCGTAAACTGTCGCGGGAGGTAGACGAGCGAATCCGATCTGAAAACGCACTACGCCGCAGCGAAGACGAGCTTCGGGCGGCCAAACTGGAGGCGGAGCGCCTGGCGCGGGAAGCTGAGGCGGCCAGCCTGACGAAAAGCGAATTCCTCGCCAATATGTCCCATGAGATCCGCACGCCGATGAACGCGGTGATTGGCTACAGCGACTTGCTCAGTAATACCGTCAAGGATCCCCAGCAACGCAATTACCTGGATGCCATTCGCGCGGGCAGCCGCAGCCTGTTGATGCTGATCAACGACATCCTGGACCTGTCCCGCATCGAAGCAGGAAAAATGCGGCTGGAGTATTCGGCGGTATCGGTGCGACGGCTGCTCAGTGACGTACGCCACATATTCGACCTGCGCGCCACCGAGCAGGGTATCTCGTTGGAAGTCAGCGTTGATTCCAAGATGCCGGCGACAATGATGCTGGATGAAACGCGACTGAGGCAGGTGCTTTTCAATCTTGTTGGCAATGCCATCAAGTTTACCCATGAAGGTGGTGTGACAGTCCGTGCCACGGCCACACCGCGAAAGTCATCGGAGAAGCCGGTCGAGGAGGCGGACAGTGAGGCTGATCGTCGCTGCTTTTACCGTTTGGTTGTGACAGTGTCCGATACCGGCATCGGTATTCCTCCCGACCAGCAGGAGCAGATCTTTGACGCCTTTGAACAGCAGGAAGGGCAGAACACGCGGCGTTATGGGGGTACGGGGCTGGGCCTGGCCATCAGCCGCAAGCTGGTGCGGATGATGGGTGGTGAACTACAGGTTGAAAGTGAGCCTGGGTCGGGCTCCACCTTTACGGTCAAGCTTCCTCGGGTTGAGGCAACGGGCGCCCAGGCCGAAGACGATGGCACACCCGAGGAATCGGAGCGTCTGCTGGCCCAGACACTCAGTATGCAGGAACGCGGATGGCTGCAGGAACAGCTTGCACGAGATTTTGGCGACGAGTGGGAGACGGTGCGGGAAAGCGGCGATCCGGAACAGATGAAGGATTTTGCCAACCGGGTGCTGGTATGGGGTAAGCGGTTCCGTTCGCCCTCGGTTACACGATATGGAGAGAAACTGCTGGCGGACGTGGAGGCGTTTAATCTGGATTCCGTGAACAGTGCTCTCGAATCCTTTCCGCGCCTTCTGGGACGGGATCAGTGACTGGAACGTGTCAGAGGCAGTCGAACTGCGACTTGCGGTCAAAGGCGACGGCGACCATGTCGTAGCCCGAGTCGGACAGCGAACGAATCAGCTCGCGATCTTTCAGCAGAGCCATGCAGACCCGGTGCACGTTGGCCTGAAGTTGTTCCTGGGGCGGCTCGGACTCGAACCGGAAATCGACGATCAGGTATTTACGCTCGACAGCCGATGTGGCGGGAATGTCTTCACGCTCAATGCTTTCATAGCCAATGTAAGTGGCTTGTTTATCGGGGAAGATTCCACTGAGCAACACGTCCAGGTTGCCAGCCATGACCGGTTGTGAAGCCAGTGCCAGTAACAGGCTGAGAGCGCCGGTGATGCGTTTGATGGCCATGAGAGCCACTCCTTTGGAATCGGTTCGTCGATCAGTGTAAACATATGTAACGTTTAGTTACTGTTGATTATCGCAGAGTGCGAACGAGTTTGCGCATTTTTTGCGCGCATTTTTCAATTGTTTGCAATGTTCAGAAGATCCGTCGGCTGGGTGTGGATTTCCGGAGCCTGCCAGGATCAACTACTATGGATAAAAACAGAAGCGCATAGAGGCAGGATGATGTTCCAACTCGTCTTTAAAGGTGAATGCACACCGGGGACCGACCCGGCAACCGCTCGCAGTAATGCCAGAACCCTGTTCAAGGCAACGGTGGACCAGATTGAGCGTATGTTCAGCGGTCAGCCAGTTGTTATCCGCAACAAGCTGGAGGAAGTCCAGGCGGAAAAGTACCGCTCGGTGCTGCAAAAGCACGGCATGGTGGCTTATGTGCAGCCCATGGAGGGCGCTGTCACCTCTGCCGCGCGTACGGCACCCGCCGCTCAATCACCGTCAGAGCCAAAACCCGTACCTTCAGCGCCTCCGGCGGAGCCGGCGAGCAATGATACCAGATCAGGAAGCGCCGTTGCCGTTGAGCCGGGCGATCGCTTGCCGGTGGCGGGCGACAAGGTCGACAGCATTCTTTCCGGGTCCGGACTGACACTTGACCCCGTTGGCGTCACGCTGGAGGAGCACCGGGAGGCTCCCGCTCCCATGTTCCAGCACCTGGACGACTGGTCGCTGGCGCCTCCGGGCAGCGACCTGGGTGTGAAGCGTGAGGTTCCACCACCGGTTGTGCCAGATGTCTCCCACCTGTCGCTGGCGGACGAGGATCCCGCAGACGATGCCTGACAGTTGGACGGGATGATGTTACCAGCTCGATTGATTGGCCTCCTGCTCGCGATGCTCGCAGCCATGCCCCTCATAGCTGATGTTGGGCGGCCGAAAGTGGGCCTGGTGCTAAGCGGCGGTGGAGCCAAGGGCATGGCCCATGTGGGTGTGCTGCGAGTGCTGGAAGAGCTGAAGGTGCCAGTGGATATTGTGGTGGGTACCAGTGCCGGCTCTGCCGTTGGGGCACTCTATGCCTCCGGTATGGAAGTCCAGGAGATTGAAGAGCGCTTTATTGAGATGGACTGGGTATCCAGTTTCCGTGACGACCCGGGACGTGCCTACAAGCCCGTCAGGCGCAAACGCCAGGGCTGGCGCTATCCCGTGTCCCCCGGTATCGGTGTGCGCCTGGACGGCCTGCATTTGGGTGGCGGTATCATAGCCGGCCAGAACCTGGGTTTTATTCTCAATGAGCTCACCCGCGATGCCGCCCTCGTTGAGGATTTTGATGAACTGGCCATTCCATTCAGGGCAATCGCCACGGATCTGGAAACCGGTGAGGAAGTTGTCATCGGCAGTGGCAACCTGTCGGAAGCCATCCGCGCCAGCATGAGCATTCCCGGCGTCTATGCACCCGTCACGCTCGATGGGCGTTTGCTGGTGGACGGAGGCGTGGCCAACAACCTGCCGATCAGTGTGGCTCATGAGCTTGGAGCCGATATTGTCATTGCCGTAGATATCACTGATCCCCTTTTGGAGCGGGAGGATATACGCGAGGCGTTTTCTGTGGTTGGCCAGTTGACCACCATGATGACGCGGCAAAATACCGAGCGACAGCTCAAGTTGCTGGATGATCAGGACATCCTGGTTCGGCCGGATCTGAAGGGGCTGTCCTCGGCGGATTTCTACGAGGCCCCGGCGCTGTTCGAACTGGGCGCCAGCAGTGCGCGTGGTCACGCCGGTGAGCTTCGTCACCTGAGTGTCAGTGACGATGAGTGGGACCGATTTCGCAACCGGTTAAAGGCACACTCGTTCAGCCCGGGTGTTATCAGCGACATTCGCATTGATGACCGTTCACGCTTGGCGGGAGATTTCCTTCGCGAGCGTATACGGCAGCAGTCGGGGGAGCCTCTGGACGTGCAGGCGTTGGAGGAGGATCTCAAGCGTATCTACGGCCTCGGTTACTATGAAACCGTTTCCTATTCGCTGGTGCCGACCGACGGACCGGGTACGGATCTGGTTATCCGGGTGCGCGAGAAAAGCTGGGGGCCGAACTACCTGTCCTTTGGCTTGAACTACGAAGACAATTTCGAGAACGATACTCGGTTCAATGTCGCCACATCGTTGCGGATGACCGGCCTGAATGCCCTGGGTGGTGAGTGGACAACCGGGCTCCAGTTAGGCACCCAACCCCGGGTTCGAACCGAGTGGTTCCAACCACTGGACTACGGCTTCGAAAGATTCCTCACTCTGGGCGCTACCTATTCCCGTGATAGCCTGAGCGCGTTCGATGGCGAAGGCGAGCGCATTACCGAAGTGGATATCACCAACCGCCAGGTTGATCTGGCTCTGGGCACCGAGTTGGGAGTGAACGGCGAGGTGCGTCTTGAATATGTGCGGGGCTACGCCACTGTCGACGAGCAGATTGGCGAGCCTATGGGGCCTTCTGGTTCGATCCAGAGTGGCAGTCTCCGGCTCCAACTCGTTCACGATTCCCTCGACGATACCTTCCTGCCGGAATCCGGCGGGTTCGCTGGTATTCGCGGCCGATTCGAGCGCCCGGGCCTTGGGTCCGACCGTCACTTTGATTCAGTCACCGTCATGGCCCTGGGCACCGCAAGCTGGAGACGGGCCAGTATCACCGGCTTGTTGTATGCCAATGCGGTCACCAAGGGCGTTGCCGGCATCGAGAATTCAGTATTGTTGGGCGGCTTTCACCGGCTATCGGCATACAGTCAGGGCGAAGTGGCGGGAGAGGATGCGGCCCTGGCGGGCGTCTTCGTCCGCCAGGAATTTGGCGGGCCGTTTGTGCCCTGGTTTGCCGGAGCCGGGTTCGAGACTGGTAACGCCTGGTCCTCGCTGGGGGAAGCTCGCTGGAACAACCTGTTGCGCTCTGGGAGTCTGTTTGCCGGCGTTGAAACCTTTCTGGGGCCGGTACAGATTGCCACGGCCTACAACAACCGGGATGACTGGAGTGCCTATCTCAACGTCGGCTTTTCGTTTACCCGCCTGTTCGAATGAGCTGCCCGTTGCTCAAGCCGTAGCCGATGCGCTGTGGATAGCGTCAAGCACCTGCTGACACTGTTGTTCTGCGTACCCGGCCAGAATAGCCGCAAGACGTTCCTCGTCCCGTTCCTTGATGGCACCTATCGATTCCCGCACATGGGCCAGATTGTCTTCCAGCACCCGGTTGCCACCGCGCTGGAACGCCACAAAGGCGCAACGTTTCGCCGATGGCCACAGATCCTCAATGGCGGAAATGATGAAATAGTTGTCGGCATAGGCCAGCGACGCCTGAGTGTATTCTATGCCTAGCTCCAGAAACGCCAGCAGGTCGTTATTGTCGTGGCAGCCTTTCATGCGCTGGTAGAGGGATTCGAGCTTGTCGATGTCGGCTGCCTGCCACTGCCGCACCAGCTTGCGCCCGGTATGGGTCAGGTACAGTTGCAGCACCTCGTACAGGCTGCGTACAAAATATTCGTCCAGCGGCGTAACGAATGCGCCCTTGCGGGGCACGTTCTGTACCAGGTGGCGTTTTTCAAGCAGAAGCAAGCCTTCGCGGATCGACCCATGGCTCACGTCCATTTGCTTTGCCATGGCGCTTTCATAGATGCGTTCGCCGGAGCGAAGCTGGCCGAATGCGATGAGGTTTTCGATGTGACGGGCGACCTGTTCTGTCAGAGTTTCGCGGGGCTTGAATGTGGTCATGGTCCTGCTTCGTTACAGCATGCTGGCTCAATGGTTCTGGAATACTCTCACATTCTTTGCGTATGGAAAATGGGCACACCAAAACTGATCAGGCCCTGGTGGGCGGTTTCAGAGCAGGGGGCCTAGCAACCGTATGGTGCGGCACGTCAACCGGAAGGCCACTGAGCGGTCCCGGTAATCCCGTTCCGTCATCAGGCGACTGGTGGTGAGATCCTGTTCCAGAAGATGTTCAATGCCGTTCACAAACTCAACGGCGGTACTGATGGCGGTAATCTCGAAGTTCAGTCGCATCGAGCGGTTGTCCAGGTTGGCGGTGCCAATGGCCGCGTAACGGTTATCCACCAATACGACTTTCTGATGCATGAAGCCCGGCTGGTAGCGATAGATGCCAATGCCGGCGCGACATGCCTGTACCAGATACGAGTACGCAGCCAGCCGTATCAGCCGGCTGTCGGATTTCTCGGGGATAATGATTCGCACGTCCACGCCCCGTAAGGCTGCCAGTTGCAAGGCGTTCATGATCTGGACGTCGGGCACGAAGTAGGGCGAGGCGATCCAGATCCGCGTGCGGGCATTGTTGATGCAATTGAGGAAAAACAGCGTGCAGGTTTCGTAGGTATCTGCCGGGCCGGTTGGCAGGATCAGGACCTCCTGATTGCCGGGTGCCGGTTGGGAAGGCGTCCAGTTGAGTGTCGGGAAGTCCTCGCTGGCCCAGTTCCAGTCTTCGAGCCAGGCCAGTTGCAGCCCGGTCACCGCCGGGCCGCTGATGCGGCAGTGGCTGTCACGCCAGGGCTCCTCGTCCATGGCGGTGCCCAGATACTCGTCGCCGAGGTTAAGCCCCCCGACAAACCCCACATCGCCATCACAAACCAACAGTTTTCGGTGATTGCGGAAGTTGACCTGCAGGCGCATGCGACGAAAATTGCCGTCCCCGAACGAGGCAACCTTTGCACCGGCGGCGGCCAGTTCTCTGAGGTACTTCCGCGGTAGCCAGACACTGCCAATGTCATCATAGAGAAACCAGACCTGAACGCCCTGAGCCAGCTTGCGTTTCAATATCGACTTGATGCGCTGGCCGACCTTGTCGGAGCGAACAATATAGAACTCCAGGAGAATGTAGTGTCGGGCGTTTTCCATGGCATCGAACAGCGCCTCAAAAGTGGCTTCTCCATTTTTGAGGAGATCGCATCGATTCCCGGTGGTGAACGGCTGCCGGCCCAGTTTGCAAAGTACCTGGAGCTCGTCCGGAAAATGTTCATCGGCGCGCTTTCTGATCGCAGCAGTCTGCTGTTCGAAATGGTTGAGCATTTCCGTCAGCGCGGCGTCGCCGGTGCGTCTGGCCCTGATATAGCCGCCGAACCGGTTGCGTCCGAACAACAGGAACATGGGAACGGCAACATAGGGCAGGCCGATCAGCGCCAGAATCCAGGCGATGGCCCCCTGTGCCACGCGGTATGTCATCAGTATCCGATAGATGCAGGCAGCCGCGGCCAGGTAGATCAGGGCCAGTGCGAGGGGCAGCCAGGGCACGTCAGCGATACTCATTCCGGCGCGTCTCCATTGTCGATGTTCAGGTGGCGGGCGCGGTACTGGGCCGGTGCCATCCCGGTCCAGCGCTTGAACGCGCGGCTGAAGGCGCTGAGCTCGGAAAAACCCAGCAGGAAAGCGATTTCGCCCAATGCGTAGTGGTCCGACGCCACGTAGCGCATGGCTTTGTCCTTGCGGACTTCCTCCACCAGATCGTGAAATCCAAGCCCTTCCTTTTTTAGCCGTCGATACAGTGTTTGTCGGCTCATATGGCACTGCTTCGCCAGAGTGTCGGCGTCAATGCGATCGGTGGACATCTGACGTGAAATCAGTCGCCGGATCTTGCGGCCGAAGGTGCGCCTGCTTTGCAGCCGGGCCAACACTGCGTTGACCTGCTTCAGCACGGCGGAATAAACATAGGGATTGCGATGGGGAATCGGATGGCTCAGGTGGCGGCTACTGAAGGCCAGGCGAGTTGCACCACAGCCAAAAAACACCGGGCCCCCCAGTAATCGCCGGTACTCGTCGGCATAGCCTGGTTTCGGATGGGCGATCTCGGCCCACTCGGCAACGATGGAAGGGTGGATGAAATGCCGTGTGCGGCATAGAGCCGCCGCCAGTGTTCGGTCCATATCCTGGCGACAGTAGTGCCCGGGGGTGTCCGCCTGCCAGGTCAGGATGGCCTGCTCGCCGGTCCGTTCAAAGCTCAGGATCACCGATTCGTTGATCAGCCGGTGCAGGCGAACATACTGGGTAACGGCCTCGCCGAGAGTGTCGCAATTGAAGAAAACATGGCCGACCAGCCCCATTCGGTCAGGATCGACCACCTGGCCAGCATGGAGGCCAACGGCAGGGTCTCCAGTTACTTTCTCGGCGTGTGCCCACAGACGGTAGTGGCACTCGGCTGGAATGCGCAGGTCCGGGTCTGCCAACTCGCTCCTGTTGAACCCGGCGATCTGCTCAACGGCGGGGACGTCCAACACGCCTTGACGGTCCAGATAGTGAACCAGCGCCAGCGTGCTGGAGGCTGCAACCATTGGGGATGTGGTGGCTTTTGCCTGGGGCGAGTTCACGGTCACCTATGATTGAGGGTTAACAGGAATTCATCGGCGCTGATACAAAATGTCAAACCTGTGGGACAGCCTGTCAACGGTTTATTGTCCTAACAACGATAGCATTAACTCATTGAGGATTCTCACCCGCACATCTGGATTGGAGGTGTTTTCATGGAACTGGAAATTTTTGTACCCCATAACGAGCTGGAGCGCTCCAATATCGCCGCTTTGGCTGAGTACCTGAACAGCATGTACTACTGCTAATCAGTTTCAGCAAACGTTCATGACCTGAGCCGGGGGAGACCCCGGCTTTTTTTTGCCTGAAATATCTGGCCGGTTGTCGGGCAAGCCTGCGGTTTGCCCTTGTGCCAATAACATTCGATGGTAATGTAGTCGCCTTAACGATAGTAGCCCGTTATCACACGAACCTAACCGGCGACTCCAGGAGGTCCTGACCATGAGTGTTGAACTCAATCACCGCATTACCGGCGAAGGCCCGCCATTGATCCTTCTCCATGGCCTGTTTGGCTCGCTGGAAAATCTGGGAGGCATCACCCGTCGCCTGCAGGACCAGTGGCAGATTCATGCTCTGGATCAGCGCAATCACGGCGCGTCCCCCCATACCGACACCATGGATTACCCGGCTATGGCCGACGATGTGTTGGCTTACATGGACGCTCAGGGGCTGGAAAAGGCGTCTATTCTGGGCCACTCCATGGGTGGAAAGACCGCGATGCAGGTGGCGTTGCAAGCTCCGGGCCGGGTTGAGCGAATTATCGTGGCGGATATCTCGCCGGTGACCTATAAACCCCGTCATGATGCGGTGCTGGAGGGGCTGACCTCAGTGGATTTGGGCTCGATCCGCACGCGACAGGATGCCGACAGTGTGCTGGCGAACTACGTAGAGGAGCTTGGTGTCAGGCAGTTCCTGCTGAAAAACCTGGTGCGGGTGGGGGATGACGAACAAAGCCAGCATCCCGGACCGTACCGTTGGCGGCTGAACCTACCGGTGATAGAGCAATGTTATCCCCGCCTTGCCCATGCTCCGGAGGGGGAGGGGCCGTTTGAAGGTCCGGTATTGTTTATCAAGGGAGCCGATTCGGCCTATATTCAGGAAAAACACCGCGACGACATCCGCCTGCGCTTTCCCGCAGCGGACTTGCGAATCATCAACGGTACAGGGCACTGGTTGCACGCAGAGAAGCCCGATAGCTTTGCGGCGCTTTGCCGACGTTTCCTCACCGAATAGCGTCTGGTGACGACGGATGCCAGCCAGTTTAGCCGCCGGCGGGTGTCTGATAAGGTTACGGAATCGTATCTGACAGGAACAGGCATCCTCTATGAAGTGGCTTCTGGGCGCATTGCTGATTGGTTTTTTGGTGCTGGGTGGTTTCCTGTTGTCGCCATCTCCCATCAACAGTCAGGCCTGGAACGCCCCTTCGCCGCAGCCATTGACCGGTAAGCTGGGCCCCAACGAACGCTTGAGGCTGGCAGACCTGCTGGCCAGGGGAGAGGTTTACGGTCCGGAAGACACCACGGTGGATGACGACGGCATTCTCTACACCGGCACGCAGGATGGCTGGATTGTCCGGGTTAAACCGGATGGCGAGACGGAGAAGTGGCTGGAAACCGGAGGCCGGCCCCTGGGCATGGTGTTTGATCGTCACGGCAACCTCATTGTGGCAGATGCCTGGAAGGGGCTTCTCTCCATTACGCCGGACAAGACCGTCACCGTGCTGACCCGAGAGGCAGAAGGCTTGCCTTTTCGTTTCACCGACGATGTGGATATTGCCCCGGACGGCCGCATCTATTTTACGGATGCCAGTTCGCGATACCGTGAGCCCGAGTATCAGCTGGATTTGCTTGAGATGCGCCCCCACGGTCGCCTGCTTCGTTATGATCCGGCCACAGGTAAAACCGAGGTGTTGCTCAGCAACCTGCATTTTGCCAACGGCGTGGCGGTGTCGCCGGACGGCGAGTACCTGTTGGTGAACGAAACCTGGAAGTATCGAATTCTCAAGTACTGGATCGGTGGCCGCTATCCCGGGCAGGCGGAAGTGTTCGCCGACAACCTGCCCGGGTTCCCCGACAACCTGGCGGTCGATCACGAGGGCCGCTACTGGGTTGCGTTTCCCACGCTCCGGAATGCCCAGGTGGATGCCCTGCATCGGCAGCCATGGCTGAAAGACCTGTTGGCCAAACTGCCGGACTACTTCAAGCCGAAGCCCCAGGAATACGGGCTTGTAGTGGCCATGGACGAGGACGGCAGCGTGATTGCCAGCCTTCACGATACCAAGGGTACCCATCTTCAGGAGATCACGTCGGTCAATCCCCATGACGGTTACCTCTACTTCGGGTCACTTCACAACGACCGCATCGGCCGGCTAGCCTTGTCAGCTATTCCGGGGCTGGGAGGCAGCGAAAATGAGTGAGTTTGATCCGGTGAACTGGGATCTTCCCGAACCATTCACCATGACTATCGACGTCCGGGACGCGGACACCGACAGGCTCGGGCACGCCAACAACGTGGTGTACGTGCGCTGGCTTGAAGATATCAGCTGGCAGCACATCGACAGCCTGGGCATGACCTGGGAGCTGCATGAAAAAACCGGCAAAGCCATGGCCATTACCCGTACAGAAATCGATTACCTGGCATCCGCCAATGCCGGAGACCGGCTGGTGCTGGGCACCTGGCTGACCGGGTTCGATGGACGCTTTCGCTCGGCGCGGCAATTCCAGTTGGTGCGTGAATCCGATGGCAAGACCCTGGTGCGGGCGGTATCCACCCATGCCTGTGTCAACATGAAGAGCCAGAGGCCCTCACGTATGCCCGCGGAATACGCTGACATCCTCGGTGGCGCGATGGTGCCCGGTGGTCGCGGCTTTGATACCACACCTTGAGGATTCTGCTAGTCTGAACAAATGATCCTGTCCCTGAAGCTGTCTGGAGAGCCCCATGGAAAACACCGTTGATCCGAATTCTGGTCATGCCATGCGTCACGTGGTCTATGACCACTTCGGCGATACTGACGTACTGCGGATCGAAAGTTCCACCATCCCCGAACCGGGCGCCGAGGACGTGTTGCTCAGGGTGGCGGGCGCAGGGTTGAACCCCATCGACTGGAAGACGCGGAAAGGCCTGGGATTTGCCGCCCGGCAGATTGAAGACCACCTGCCATGGACTCCCGGCTACGATGTTTCGGGCGAAGTGATTGCGGTTGGTGCTGACGTGACGACGTTGGCGCCAGGCGATCGGGTGATGGGCATGGTGGGCTTTCCGGCTGGCGGAGGAGGTTATTCCCAATACGCAGTGGCTCGCGCCGACGAGTTGGCCATCGTGCCCGAGGAACTGGACTTGGTGACTGCCGGCGCTTTGCCGCTGGCCGCGCTGACCGCCTGGCAAGCGCTGTTCGAAGTGGCGGAACTGGAGGCAGGCCAGAAAGTGCTGATTCACGCCGGTGCAGGCGGAGTCGGGCATTTCGCCGTGCAGTTTGCGCTCGAACGGGGCGCCCATGTGATCGCCACCGCTTCAGCCAGTAATCGCGATTTCCTGGCGGCTTTTGGCGTCCATGAGGTGATTGATTACCACACCACCGACGTTGTAGACGAGTGCTATGGCCTGGACGTGGTGCTGGATCTGGTCGGCGGCGAAACCGGCAAGCGTTCCCTGCATACCCTGAGCGAGCACGGCGTACTGGTCACGATTCCCACCGTGACGGCGGATGAGATCATAACCGCGGCGGAGTCCCTTGGGTTGAGAGCCCATGGCATGACCGTCCGTCCGGATGTGTTTCATCTCGATGAGATCGCCGAACTGATCGAAGACGGCGACGTCCGTGTTCATATCGACAAGGCCTTCCCGCTGGATCAGGTCGCCGATGCCCACCGCTTGTTGGAGGGCGGGCACGTCCGGGGTAAACTGGTCCTGGACTGCGGGGCCCGCTGATACGCTCAGGTTGGAGCGGGTTCCGGTGACTGTTCTGGTGGCTGTTCCGGTGACTCCCCGGTATCCCGCTCCTTGCGTTCCTTCCGCGCCTGGGGTGGCACCAGGCTTACCAATGTCCAGTCTTTCTCGGGCTTGATGGCGTCCATGCTCTTGACCGGCGTGATGTGTTCGCGCGTGTTCACCACGAACAGTACCATGGCCTGGCGATCGTACCTGTCCAGGAAATCCTCGAACGTAAATTCCTCGCTGAGCTGGGTGGTTTTCACCGTATACCCCTGGCTGGCCAGACTGGCTAGCTTGGCGTAGCTCACACCGTCGAAGAGTCCTCTCGTAAGCTGTATTTTCTCTGCGGTCTGGTGCCGGGCCT
>OJGU01000250.1_pt1 | contig 36048 bp, 29 predicted proteins | sample 1594741 | NCBI WGS metagenome assembly OJGU01 (sample SAMN05416841, study PRJEB24817) | seawater metagenome | isolation source: Sea water | place: Canada:Atlantic | collected 2013-07
ACACTAGATCGCTCGTCGGCAGCGTCAGATGTGTATAAGAGACAGGCATTAAATCCACTACTTTTGGTTTGTTTAGTGCTTTTTTAATATGATACCAACCAAACGGGAAAAGCTTTCCGTTAGCTTTTTGTAAGCCTTCTGACAAAGATGGTAACCCAATAATAAAAGCGACTAATTGGTTATCTTTATCGAAAATCAATTTTACAAACTGAGGATTAAGCATCATTAAATAACGCTTAACATAATAATCTATCATTTCTCTATCGAGATGTACCACGCTGAATAAATCCTTAAACGCTTCATTTAAAATCTCAAAAAGTTTTACTGCAAAAGGTTGTAATTCAGCTGTTTTTTTAAAACTTTTAACCGTAAGTTGGTTTCTGGTTTTTATCACTTCGGCTACTCTTTTTGCCTTGTCAGGAATACCTTCTAAAAATAAACGGAATTCTATCCAGTCAATTTCTTTTTGGTAGCCCAATTTTTCCATGTAATCTTTGTAGTAAGGCAAATGGTATTCTGATGCTGCTGATGGTAAATGGTCGAAACCTTCTACCAACATTCCTTGGTGATCAAGGTTAGTAAAACCTAATGGACCTAATACTTTAGTCATTCCTTCAGATTTAAGCCATTGTTCAGCTGTTTGAAGTAAGTTTTTAACTACCTCTTCATCATCAAAAAATTCTAATCGAGTAAAGCGCCCTGCTTTTTCACCGGTTTTTTCGTTGTATTGTTTATTAATGATAGCACCAATTCTTCCAACACATTTATCATCTTTATAAGCCACCCAAAACTTAGCTTTACAAAACCTAAAAGCAGGGTTGTAAATACTCTGAATAGCTTTTATTTCATCTTTTTTGATAGGTGGAACCCAAAAATTATTGTCTTTGTAAATTTCAAACTGAACATTTACAAAGTCTTTAAAGTGTTTATTATCGGTAACCTCTATAATTTTAACAGCCATGGTTTTGATTTTGAATAGTAATTATTTATTCCTCCACTTTTATTAATTCATCATCTATCACATGATGGTCTATCAACTTCTCTAAATTTCTAAGTGATTTAGGACCTTCATATCTGTCTAGAATTTTTTTCTTTTTACCATCCAAATTTACGGAAATTATACAAGATGGAATATCAGTAACTTGTGCATCGTATTTATCTTCAAGATTAAAAAAGTCAATTTCTCTAATCATATTGGTAATTTCATCCATTGCATCTTTAGAAAGTGTTTTGGTATGTTTGCCTTCTTTTTTCGCAAAAGTTCTACCTTCATATTCTACTCTTCCAGTATTGAAAATCCGAATAACGTAAGATGGACACATGCCTAAACAAGGCGTTCTTTCCATAGTAATAAACAAACTTTCTTTTATAGGAGTAGATTCAGTAGTTTGGGTGTTTTCTGTTGCTGCAGGTTTAGCGGTATCATCCTGAGTTTTTTCTTGTGTTTTACAAGCACTTACACTAAAAAGTATAAGGATAAGTATATAGAGTTGTGATTTCATGCTTGTTTATTTTTTCTTTCTTTTTTCTTGTAATTTTTGAGCTTCTTTCATTCTAGCTTCTAGCTTAGCAGCAAATCCTGATTTCTTTTTTACTTTGGTTTTATTGGCTTGGATTTTAGCTAATAATTTATCTTCATCAATAAACCATTTTTTAATGGCATACTGTTGTCCGATAGTCATCATGTTGGCAACTAAATAGTAATAACTTAAACCAGATGCATAACTGTTGAAGAAAAACAACATCATTACGGGCATTAAGTACATCATAATTTTCATTTGAGCTGCCATAGCACCTTCCATTCCTGCTCCTGAAGTCATTTGACTATTAGCTTTCGTATAGAAAATCATGGAAATAGCCATTAATAAGGTAAATAAACTTACGTGAGCTCCATAGAAAGGAATATCAAAAGGTAATTCTAAAATGGAATCGTAAGTAGATAAATCTTCTGCCCAAAGGAAACTTTTCTGACGTAAATCAAATGTTGCCGGAAAAAATCTAAACAATGCAAATAAAATTGGCATTTGTATTAACATAGGAATACATCCTGCCAACGGATTTACACCTGTTTGTCTGTACAATGCCATAGTAGCTTGTTGCTTTTTCATGGCATCACCTTTATATTTTTCGGTAAGCTCAGTAATTTCAGGTTTTAATACTTTCATTTTGGCACTACTCAGGTAAGTTTTCCAGGTAATAGGGAAAAGCAAGGTTTTAATAATAATGGTAAGTAGCAGAATTACGATACCGATAGACATATCAAAACCTATTAGGAAATTAAATACCGGACGAATAATTAAGTGGTTTACCCAGCCAAAAATTCCCCAGCCATAGTCAATAGCTTCATCTAACCCAACACCTACAGCCTTTAAATCATCCAATCGGTTAGGACCGAAATAATATTGCATGGCAAAAGTTTCGTTGTTTTTAAACTCGTAAGGAAGTGTAATTCCTGCACTCATTTCTTTTACATGCGTATTTTTTAAGTCTTCAGGGACTTGTTTTGTTTCAACAAAAGAATTGGCATTTTCGAAAGGTTTGTCTTTAGCTATTAATGTAGCATTGAAATATTGTTGTTTAAACATAATCCAATCCATTGACGAAAGCATATCTTCTTTTTCGTAAGCACCGGTTCCAATGTAATCAACTTCATTGTTATTGTATTTGTAGTAAGTTGTACTCGCCATTTCTTGACTTTGTATCGTCTTTTCCTGACTAGGAGTTACCATTTGCCATTGAATAATAGGCTCTTCAGTTAAAATTTCATTCATTCCTGAAGTGATAAAATCGAAATCTACCAAATAAGCACCTCCTGAAAGAGTATATTTATATTCGATAAAGCTGTTTTTATCGGTAGTATATAATTTAAGAGAAAAGCTTTTACTATCTCCATTTCCAACCTCAAAAGAAGTGTTTTCTGTATCAAAGTACAGGTTTTCGGTATTGATAATTCGTAAAGAATTTTTACCTGTAACACCAGGAATAGAAAGTTCTGCATTGAATCTAGAAAGGTTTTCTTTGAATAAGATAAGCGGTAAAGAATCGTAAGTAACATATTCTTTTAACTCAACAGAAGTTATTCTACCACCTTTGTTAGAAACAGTAACTTTTATTTTTTCATTTTCTAGGGTAAATGTTTTTTCCTCGCCACTGGCTGCATTAGCAAAAGGACCATATTCCAATTGATATTGAAGGTTAGATAATGAATCTGTACCAGTAGTTAATGTGGTAGAATCAAGAGGAAGAATAGTGTTTTTAGCAGTTGTATCTTCTTTGTTTTCGGCAGGAGAAATTACTTCTTCAGCATTAGATTTATCTATTTGTTCGGTTTGTTTAGCTGCTTTGTCTTTTTTGGCTTTGGCTGCTAATTCTTCTTCTGTTGGTTGTGTTAAGTAGCTAAAAATTAATAGGATTGCTCCAATTAATACCAATCCAATTATGCCATTTTTATCTAGTCCTTTACTCATTTATGTGGGTTTATTGAAAAATATTTTTTAAAATTATTTGTTGTGATGATCGGCTGCCGCTTTAATAAATGCAGAAAATAATGGGTGAGGGTTAATTACCGTACTTTTATATTCCGGGTGAAATTGAACAGCTACAAACCACGGATGGTTAGTAATTTCAACTATTTCAACCAAATTGTTTTCAGGGTTTAAACCTGTAGCAATCATACCTTGTTTTTCGTAGTCTCCTAAGTATTTGTTATTAAATTCATAACGATGTCTGTGACGCTCCTGAATTTTGTCGCTGTTATAAGCAGTAAAAGCATTGGAGTTTTCTTTCACATTGCAAGAGTAAGCTCCCAAACGCATTGTACCACCTTTGTCGCTAATGTTTTTCTGACTTTCCATTAAATAAATTACCGGAAATGGCGTTTCAGGATACATTTCTGTGGAATGTGCATCTGTTAACCCTAATACATTTCTACCAAATTCAATTACAGCACATTGCATTCCTAAGCAAATTCCGAAAAACGGTATTTTATTTTCTCTGGCATATTTTATTGCGGCAATTTTTCCTTCAATACCTCTTTCTCCAAAACCAGGTGCTACTAACACACCGTTTAAGTTTTCAAGTAATTGTTTGGCATTCTTTTCATTGATGTCTTCGGAGTGTATCCAGTCAACTTCAACTTTAGTTTCTATGTGTGCTCCGGCATGTATGATGGCTTCAGAAATAGACTTATAAGCATCTTGAAGCTCTGTATATTTTCCTACCAAACCAATTTTTATGGTTTGTTTCGGGTTTTTTAGTTTGGTTAAAAATTGTTTCCAAGCAACTAGCTGAGGTTCTTCACCATAAGATAGCCCTAGTTTATCTAATACCACCTTATCTAACTCTTCTTCTTGCATTAACAAAGGTACGTCATAAATGGTATCAGCATCCATTGCTTCTATAACTGCTTTTGGAGAAATGTTGCAAAACAACGCTACTTTTTCTTTTACGCCTTCAGAAAGCTTGTGTTCTGTTCTCAATGCTAAAATATCCGGCTGAACTCCTGATTCGAGTAGTTGTTTAACAGAGTGTTGGGTAGGTTTTGTTTTTAATTCTCCGGAAGCTGCTAAAAACGGAACAAAAGTTAAATGTAAGACAATACAATCAAAATCGGGTTCCCATTTTAGCTGACGAACAGCTTCTATATAAGGTAAGGATTCTATATCGCCAACAGTTCCACCAATTTCAGTAATTACAATATCGTATTCTTCGGTATTTCCTAATAGTTTAATTCTTCTTTTAATTTCATCGGTAATATGAGGAATTACCTGAACGGTTTTTCCTAAATAAGCTCCTGCACGTTCTTGATTAATAACATATTGGTAAATTCTACCGGTAGTTACATTATTAGCTTGTGAAGTAGGTACATTTAAATACCTTTCGTAATGTCCTAAATCTAAGTCAGTTTCAGCACCATCATCTGTAACAAAACACTCTCCGTGTTCATAAGGATTTAATGTTCCCGGATCTATGTTAATGTAAGGATCTAGCTTTTGAATAGTGGTTGAATAACCTCTGGCTTGTAAAAGTTTAGCCAATGAAGCTGCAATTATTCCCTTTCCCAATGAAGATGCTACTCCTCCTGTTACAAAAATGTATTTAGTTGATGATGCCATTTTAAGGTTTGATACGATAAAAAATTAAAGCGGCAAATTTAATAATCAATATGCAATTTTCAAGTATCTAAGCAGATTAAAAAGCAAACAATTATTTTATTTTATTCACAAAATAAATACCTACTAAAATTATAAAAATACTAACGATTTGAATGAAGTTAATTTCCTCACCATCAATAACTCCCCAAAAAATGGCAAAAATGGGTATGAGGTAAGTAACTGTTGAAGCAAATACTGCCGAAGTATATTTTATCAGTTGATTGAAAATAATAATAGATAATGCCGTACCAATTACAGCTAAAATAGCAACATAACCTAAAGCTGTAGTAGCTTCCGGATTAGTTTGTGTAGTAGCTACAAAATCAGTGAAGAATAGATAGATTATTGCAGGAATTCCAATAATTAAAAAGGATATTGCTGTTATGGCTATGGAATTAATTTTGCCTAAATATTTTTTTATAGTGTTTACACTTATGGCATAACATAAAGTGGCAATTACTACTAAAAGAGCATAAACAAATGGAGTGTTTTCAATATCAAAACCATTAGACATTATAAGACCAAAAGCACCAATTAGTCCAATAAAAACACCTAAGAATTTACCTTTAACCGCAGGGACTTTAAAAATAATCACTCCTAAAATTAATGTAAAGAATGGTGTTAACGAGTTTAGCATTCCTGCTAAGGAACTGGTAATACCGGTTTCTGCTAAAGTGAATAAAAAAGCAGGAATACCACTACCAAAAACACCTACTATGGCTAAATATTTCCATCTATCCTTTTTTACTTTATGAATGTATTTGAATAAAAAAGGCAGTAAAAACAAAAATGAAATAACTATTCTTAGTGCAGCAACTTCGTCATGCGAATAAACTTTCATGCCTCTTTTCATTAAAATAAAAGAGCTTCCCCAAATAAAGGCAAGGAAAAATAAAAGGAGGTATTGCCAAATTTTCTTTTCTAAATTCATCTGAAATAAAAATGATGGCGAAATTCAGCAAATAAGTTTAGTTGACAAGTAATTTTATTTTTTAGTTGGAAAGTTGAGGTTGATGATAAAAAAAACCACAAGCTATAAGCTTGCGGGAGCGGAGGGAGGCTTGTTTGCTGTTATAGCCATTTATCTTGAAAAAATATTAACTGAATCAATTTTGTTATATGTAATCATTCTTTGCTCGTCCCACTTTGTAGATTTAGTAATCACAATTGTGTCCTGAATAATAAAACTGCTATCTCTTTCTTGTAATATCCCATTTTCATAGTATTTGGCGTAATACTTTATAAATTCTCCGTATTGCTCACGTATCCAATACCTTTTTCCATTTTCATAAAATCTAATTACTTTGGATTTATTTTGATAACTATAATTATAAGAAATTGTGTCACCAGTTTTAGTGTTTAGGCTCGTATATGAAATATCTCTTCCTCCTTTATATTCTTTTATTCCGTATTTATTCCAACCAGTCCTCTTAATGCTTGTACCTGTAAATGGTTCCTTTTTGTAATGAGTAATTGTTGAATCATACCATCCTCCACTTCCTTTCCAACGTCCAAATAAAAAACTACCTTTTGGATTGTAGTGATACCCATAATTGATTTCTTTTAGACTCTTTTCTCGAACATAATTATTATTTTTTCGGTAAGATTATGCACAGCTTTGCACTATTAAAAACAGTATAATAAGAACCAAATAATACCTTAATAGTTTAATATTTCGATGGGTTATATTCATTGGCTATAACTTATGTATATGGGGTAGATAGGTTTAATTTTCATCAAACTTTCCTCAAAAATAAAAAAATAGCTTAAAAACATTGAAGCTTAGTAACGATTTTTGATGTCTTTCAGGAGGGCCTATCTTGTATGTTAGTTCAACATAACAATTTGAGTTATCTTAAATTTTATAGTTTTCCATTAGCTGGTTGTTTCCTGTATGACAAAAAGAAAAATGGGTTTTGGGGTAAAAAAAATCCCCGTTTTTAAACGGGGATTTTAGGTTTTTTTATTTTTTAAAAATGTATCGGGTAATAAAAATCCCATTACCATCTTCTTTTCCTGCATCAGCTTCTACACCGCTAACAACAGTCACTAACTCCCAGCCATTAGCAGCCATTTCATTTAATTTTGAAGTAATCATCGCATCATTTGAAGCAACATTTTGGAAGTTTAATCCAACACCACTATAAAAGTTAAGCATTTTTGTTTCTGCTAATTCATCAACTTTAGCATCACTTCTTTTTACTTTACCTTGTTCGCTGTCTTTACCATCAGTTCTTCCGGTAGTAAAATGATGATGATTTACCTCTGTAAGGTTTTCAATAATTCTAGAACGACCTAATCCCATAGGAACAATAGATTCTATACTGGTAATAATTTTAAATTGTGTTCCTGTTGCTCCATCTTGAGCTTTTGGAGTAAAACTGAATAAACCAGCGGTAACAAACGCACCAACTAAACTAGCAATGATTAAATTTTTTTTCATGATTTTTATTTTTAAATTAATAATAGATTTGATTAAAGATTTTTTTGATTAGCAAATTTTATTCCATTCCACAAATTAAAGAAATATTTTGGAGCATATTGTAAACGAGAGCCATACCACGAAAACATTTCGCCATCCACTAACATGATTTTACTGGTAGGACATAAGTTTTTTAACTCAGCAATATGTTTTTCTTTAAAAGGATAAGGTTCTGATGAAAGTAAAATATATTCGGGTTGTAGTTGTTGTATTTCTATTTCAGTAATTTCAGGGTAACGTGTTTTATTACTCAATACGTTATTAAAACCACAATAATCCATTAAATGATGAATAATAGTGTCATTTCCTACACTCATATAGGGTTTTTTCCAAATTAAATACAAAGCAGTATAGCGTTTAGTAAAATTGGATTGGTATTTCTCAAATTCTTGTTCGATAGTGTTAATTAGCCTGTTGGCATTTTCATTTTTCTTAGTGATTTCACCAATGGTTTTAATCATGTTCAGGCTGTTTTGGAGTGTGGAAATGTCGCTTGTCCAAACTGGAAAAAGTTGTTGAAGAGCTTTAATCTCTGCTTCGGTATTTTCCTCTTTGTTGGCAATAATTAAATCAGGGTTAAGGGCTTTTATTTTCTCAATATTCAGGTTTTTGGTGCCACCAATCCTTGTTTTGTTTTTAAACCATTTTTCGGGGTGAACACAAAATTTAGTAATGCCAATTACTTCTTTTTCTAACCCTAAATCATAAAGCAACTCTGTTTGCGAAGGTACCACACTAATAATTCTTTTGGGAGTGTTAGGGACTTCAATGGTATGGTTAATTTGATCGGTAAAAAGCATAAAGGTTTTGAATTTTTTTATCAAACAAAATGGATTAACCACATAGGTACATAGTTTTTAATGTCAAAAAGAGAAAAAAATAGTTTCTCATAGCTTGTCCACCTTTGGTGGACAGAAACTTTGTGCTACTATAAATTTCTTTTATTTTCATGTGTGTTATGTTTCTATGTGGTTTAAAATGTTGTATTAAAAAGTTTCTAAAAGCAAAATTGTTTTGGTGGTTGAATTAACTTTAAAGTCATTGTCTGTTCTGGAGTTTACCACCCAAATAATGTTGTCTTTTTTATCAGTTAATAGCCAGGTTGTTTCTTTTTTAGGGAGAGAAAATTTTTCATCAATAAAATAATCACTCAATTTCTTTTTGCCTTTCATTCCAAAAGGAGTGAAATTATCGCCTTCTTTCCATTTTCTAAAACGCAAAGGAAAATCAATTTTATCAGCATTTAAATATGCAATGTTTTTAGCTGTTTTAAATGTAATATTTTTATTTTCAATTAACTCAAACTTAATATTTATAGGGCTTTTGGAAAAATCATTGATGGTGTGAATAATAATTGGTTCGGGTTGCTTTTCTGTTTTGGGAGTAAGCAATAAAAAATCTCTGTCTTTAATAAGTTGATGGGTAGTGGAAAAGAATTGCTTGCCGGAATTTCCATTTAGAGATAGGGCAATTTGTTCGCAATCATCAAAATTAAAATGATAAGGCGATAAAAAATAATACAAATAAGTAGCTAGCGGATGTAGCTGTTGTAAGTGTTCGATGTTGATTTTTACTAACTCGTTTTCAGTAGTAACACAATGCTTTTTTTCTTCTTCAATTTTTTGATTTAAAATGTTTTCGGTAGCCGAAAAATGTGTTGCGGCTTTATTGAGTGTTTCAATAATATTGGGATTAATTTCAGCAAGTTTAGGCAATACTTCATGTCTTATTTTATTGCGGACATATTTTACGGAAGCATTGCTTTGGTCTTCTCTAAATACAATGTTATTGTTTTTAATGTATTGCTGAATTTCATCAGAAGTAAAGCAAAGTAGTGGACGAATGATATGGTTGTTTTTAGCTTTTATACCATGAAGTCCGCTTAATCCGGTGCCTTTGGTTAAGTTGATTAACATGGTTTCTGCTACATCATTTTGATGGTGAGCGGTTGCAATAAAATGGTAGTGATGAGTTGTTTTTATTTCTTCAAACCAGTTGTAACGTAATTCTCGGGCAGCCATTTGGGTAGAAATTTTGTGTTTTTCTGCATATTCGGCTGTGTCAAATCTAATAGAGTGAAAGGGAATATTGAGTTGTTGGCAAGTTTGCTGAACAAAAAGTTCGTCCTCATCAGCAGCTTTATCTCTCAATTGAAAATTACAATGAGCCACGCCAATATTAAACTTAGCAGCTACAGATAAATGTAGCATTGCCATAGAATCTTTTCCACCACTAACCGCCAATAAAATTTTGTCTGTTGGTTGAAACAGTTGATTGTCTTTGATATGATTTTGAAATTCAGTTAACATAGGGTAATGTAAAATTAGATTTTTCCGATTAAGAAAAAAATAATCTGTTAGTTTAAAAAAGAGGCAATTAAATTATTGGGATGAGTAGTTGGCATAATTTCAAAATCAAACCATTCTTGTAAAGGAACATCAAAGCCAAGTCCGTTTAAGTAATTTTGTAAAGCAAGATTTAAACCATCGCTATATTGTTTATGATCGGCTCCAAGAGGGTCTTCGTGATACAAATCATTTTGTGCAAAACCTTTAAACTTAGGGCCAACTATTTTAATTTGATAGTAATCTGGGTTTTTGCCAATAGGACTGTGAGCAGTTGTTGTAAATAAGTGCCAAAATGCTGATTGAATACAGTTGTTTTCAAATAATTGTCTAACAATTTCAAGGGAGTCTATGGTTTCTTGGTCTGTTTCTGTTGGAAATCCATACATCAAATAAGCATGAACCATAATGTTGTTTTCTGCAAATGAATTGGTAACTCTTGCCACTTGAGCAATGTCAACGCCTTTTTTCATTTTTTCTAATAACCTATCAGAAGCTACTTCTAAACCACCTGTTACGGCTATACATCCCGATTTTGCTAAAAGAGCACATAGTTCAGCAGTAAAAGTTTTTTCAAAACGAATGTTGGTCCACCAAGTAATAAAAATCTTTCTTTTTAGTAACTCTTCTGCCAAAGCCCTTAGCATTTTAGGTGGAGCAGCCTCATCTACAAAATGAAAACCATAAGTACCAGTTTCAGCAATTATTTGTTCAATTTTATTTACTAAATCTTCAGCAGTAGTGTTTTGGTAATTAGCAATATAATCCAAATTAACATCGCAAAAAGTACATTGTTTCCAATAGCAGCCATGGGCAACGGTTAATTTATTCCACTTTCCATCTGTCCACAATCGGTGCATGGGATTCATTACATCTAAAAATGATAAATATAAATGAAGTGGTAAATCGGCATAGCTTGGTGCGGGTAAATTACTGTGATGAAATATAGTGTTAGGTGTTTTATTTTGATAGACTACTTTTCCATTTTCAAGCAAATAAGTTCTTTCTAATTCTTCTTTAGTTATTATTTTATCAAGGTATTCACAAAGTTTTAAAAGCGGACCTTCACCATCATTTAAGGTAATAAAATCCACATAATTAAATATTCTGGTATCGGTTAAGGATAGTAATTCGGTATTGCAATAACCACCTCCAAAGGCAATTTTTGTTTTTTTAGCATGTTTCTTTATAAATTGAGCACAACGCAATGCTGCAAATAAATTTCCAGGAAAAGGAATGGTAAAACAAACTAAATCAGGTTGGTATTCTTCTAACTTACTTGCTATAAGTAATAGCAATTGATCTTCTATTATAGTGGTTTCAAAAGAAAGGTATTCATCAATTTCATCAAAACTACTTGCCGCTGTAGCTATTTGTTCGGCATAGCGTGTGAAAGAAAAAAACTCATCTACATTAGCTTTAATAAAATCGCCTAATTCTTCAATAAAAAGTGTGGCTAAATGCTTGGCTTTATCTATGATGCCTAAATTTCCGAAACCATATTCAAATTCTTCTTCGTTTAAATTGGTGCTTCGGTGAGCTTTAGGTAAAAAATTACTTTGTAACATTTGGTAAGCAGCAGTAACCTCATGTTGTTGTAAAAAATGGATAACTCGATCTACTTTTTGTATGTAATCTTCTCGTTGGTCATACACTAATGGAAATGCTATTTCTTCATTGTTTTTTTCAACTTCTTTAAAGAGATGAGCAATAAAGTCTTTTGTAAAAATTTTGGTAAACAGTTCTATGCTTAAATCACACTGATTGGCATATACTCCCTTACTATCTAAAAAACCTTTTAAGTAAGTGGTAGCCGGATAACTGGTATTGAGTTGTGTAAAAGGTGGGGTAATTAGTAAAACTTTTGTTTTCATGTGTTTATTTTACTGTTTTTTATCGGTTACATGCAACTCCTCAAAATAATCATCTTTCTATGTGAGAAAATTTTTGCTCGTAGTCGTTTCATGGGATAAAATTAGATTTTTCCAACTAAGAAAAAAACAATCTTTGATTTTCTATTCAGTCAAAATTTATTTTCAAAATCAATTGACTAATTTTATCCTTTAAAACACATAAAAAAATATCATGAAAATATATCCATTAAACACTGGAAATTTTAAGTTAGATGGCGGTGCTATGTTTGGAGTGGTGCCAAAATCATTGTGGCAAAGAACCAATCCGGCAGATGAAAATAACATGTGTAGTTGGAGTATGCGTTGTATGCTTATTGAAGATGGTGATAGGCTAATGATAATTGATAACGGCATGGGCAACAAACAAGATGATAAGTTTTTTGGTTATTATTATTTGCATGGAAACGATTCGTTAGAAGGAAACCTTAAAAAATTAGGTTTTCATCCTGATGATGTTACAGATGTTTTTCTTACCCATTTGCATTTCGACCATTGCGGTGGTGGAGTAAAGTGGAATGCTGATAGAACCAAGTACGAAGCTACTTTTAAAAACGCTACTTACTGGAGTAATAGTCGCCATTGGGAGTGGGCAACAGTTCCTAATCAACGAGAAAAAGCTTCTTTTCTGAAAGAAAATATTATTCCGATGATGGAGTTTGGTCAGCTAAAATTTATTGATAAAGAAGGTTTTGATTATTTTGACATTTTATTAGCAGACGGACATACCGATGCTCAAATGATTCCACACATTAGTTACCAAGGAAGAAAAGTAGTTTTTATGGCGGATTTATTACCTTCTGTAGGACATATTCCTTTGCCTTATGTAATGGGTTACGATACTCGTCCGCTGTTGACTTTAGATGAAAAAGCTAAGTTTTTAAAAGAAGCTGCCGACAAAGAATACATCTTATTTTTAGAGCATGATTCAGTAAATGAATGTTGCACCGTTCAGCATACCGAAAAAGGTGTGCGTTTAAAAGAAACTTTCAGGTTTGATGAGCTTTTTAGCTAAAAATATAGCAATAGTTATCTTTGTTTTTTTAGCGAATATATTGTGTTGTCAATTGTTTTCGCAAGAAGCAACAGCTTTTATAGAAGCAGAGGAGCAAGTGTTGTTTCAATTGGCGATAAATGAAAAAAAACAAACTGAAGACTATGTTTCAAAAGTTCAATTAATTGGGCTAAATAAACAGCAAAATTATAAACTCACTTTCAATTTTAAAGATGATACACTTCAGCATACCACTAGCATTTATATAATGGATGATGGTGTTTCGCAACATTATGTGCTGAAAAATAATAAATTGGAGTTGCTAAAAGTGTTGTTTCCTCCACATCAACAGCAAGTAGATAGTGCTGTTTTTACCATTCAGCTAACAGAAAAATTAGTAGCAACAATTCCTGAAACAAAAGACACCTTAGTAATTGAAGAAGATACCTTAACACAAAAAGTTCCTTTTGATGATTATTATAGAATGCCTGATTATGAAGGAGAAATTGGTTGTCCGTGGCCACTTAAAGATGAAGAGTTAAATGAAGTGAAACTAAAAATTAACAACCTAAGCATTGACGACAGAAAAATAGATGTTTATAGGGACTTTAGACAATCTAAATTAGATTTTTGTACCACCATAGAGCAGCTTAGAAGCATAGTAATTTTGTTTGAGTACGATGAATTTAAAATAGAAATTGTAAAAAATTCATACCCATTTGTTTATGATAAAGATAATATATTACTTTTGGAAAAAGATTTTAGTTATCAAAATTCCTTTGATGAACTAAAAAAACAACTTGGCATTTAACTTGCTAAGAGCGAACACAATATTAATTTTAAAAACAAAAACGATGAAAAAAATTTTATTATTTACAGCTATCATATTAGGCGTATATGTAGCTCAAGCACAAAATTGCAATGCCGTATTTTTTAATCAAGATGGTTCAAGATTTCAGGTAGTACTAAATGGAGTATTACAGAATGTAAATTTTGAAACCAATGTAAAAGTAACCGATTTAAAATTCGAAGGAAGTTATAAGGTAACTGTTATTTTTGAGAACAATCAGTTTGCTTCTGTTACCAAATCTATTTATATGATGGATAACAATACAGAGTATTCATTTGAGATTAAGAAAAACAAAAAAGGAGAATATGTAATGCGTCCGAGTGGAATGGTTGCCATAGCTCAAGCACCACCAGCTCCGCAACAATCAGTAGTTTCGTACTCAACAACTCCTCCTACTGCTCCGACAGCTACAGCCACTACTACTGTTCAGCCACAAGCAACAACTGATGTTGTGGTAACAGAAACCGTAACTACCACTACAACTGTTGATCCTACTAATCAAGAAAATGTATCAGTAGGAATGAATGTTGGTGGCGTTGGAATGAACGTAAATGTGAACGTAAATGATGGTGGAATGAATACAGGAACAAATGTACAAACAACATCATCACAAACCGTTACTACCACTACGGTAACATCAAGTTCAACTAGCTCAGGAAACTATAATGATGGAATGACTACAAACCCTGTTCATGAGCCAATTCCTGTTGAAGCCACTCCAACGGGTTGTTACCAAGCAATTCCTACGTCAGATTTTAGTGCAGGAAAAGCTTCAGTAGAGAAACAATCTTTTGCAGATACTAAATTGAAAGTAGCCAAAACATTTACCAAAAACAACTGTCTTTCTGTAAAACAGGTAAAAGAAATAATGAGCTTATTTAGTTTTGAAGAAACAAAATTGGATTATGCTAAATTTGCTTACGAATTTTGTGCAGATAAAAAGAACTACTACCAATTAAGCGATGATTTTACTTTTTCTACTACTGTAGATGAATTCAACGAGTTTTTAGAAAGTAAGTAATTAGCGTTTTATAACGAATTAATCAACTTATCAAACCTCCAAGGCTTCTAAAATCTTGGAGGTTTTTTGTTTGGGTTAATTTATTATATTTGTTGTTAAATTGTATACAATTCTTTTGGAGTTGTAGGAACAAGTAGGTTACATGTAGTTTTAGAAAACCGACTAGATGAAAGAAATTTTAACAAATGATACTTCATTAGAAGATAAAATAAAAAGGGAGCTTGAAAGCTCATTTGAGTCGAAAAGAAAAAGAATTTTTTCAAAAATTTTTAGTGCTGCACTTGGAAGTGTTCCTTGGGTTGGGGGATTTTTAAGCGCAATGGCGGATTTTAAATCTGAAGAGGGTCAAGTAAAGAACAATCAACTTTATACAGAGTGGCTTAAAGAACACACTGAGAAAATGAAACGACTTGGCGAAACACTTATCGAAGTTGTTAAAAAGCTTGATGAATTTAATGACGATATAAACGAAAGACTCGAAAGTGAAGAATATTTGCAAATAGTTAGAAAGGCATTTAGGGCTTGGGATAATTCGGATACTATTGAAAAGAGAGATTTAATAAGGAAACTTTTGATAAATTCAGGGACTCAAAATATTGTACCTGATGATTTGATAAGACTTTTTTTGGATTGGTTAAACTTATATCATGAAGTACACTTTTCAGTAATAAAAGTTATTTATCAAAATCATGGAGTGACACGTTATCAAATTTGGCAAGAACTAAATGGTCAGCAAGTAAGAGAAAACTCTATGGAAGCGGATTTGTTTAAACTTTTAATTCGCGATTTAAGTACGGGAAGTGTAATTCGACAACACCGAAGAACTGATTATTATGGAAACTTTATAAAAAAACAACCAATAAAAAAAACTTCAAGTTCAGGAGTTTATAAATCTGCTTTTGACAATGAAGAAGAATACGAATTGACAGAGTTAGGGAAACAGTTTGTACACTATACAATGAATGAAGTGGTAAGAAAAATAGAATAACAGAATTATAATTTTGTTATATAAATATGTTGTGATATATTTTTAAAAATAAAAATGGGATTATTTTCAATTTTCAAGAGGAAGAATTTGACTAAAACTGAAGACTCTTTAGGAGAGGCTATCCTACTTACTAAGTCAAATTTTACTTCTGTAATTGTAAGACGAGAGATTCCTGAAACGGATGAATTTAAATTAGAAAAATTATTTGTTGAACCAGGTAAATATTTTAGACAGAATCAAACGATTATGACACTGGGTTCACAAATTCACGGTTCAGGAATTTTATTCGTTAGATTACCTTTTGGAGGTCGTGTAGAAAAGATTCACCTTGATAAAGAGAACCTAGTTGGAATGAATAAACAAGTTTTATCTGTTACAAGAATTGAAGATTTATCAGAGCTTTATTCAAAACTTTTAGAACAAAACATTGAAAAGCTTGACCAAACAGAAATTAGTATTTTATCAGATGACTTTACAGGAGAAAAGACAATAAAATTTACAAAAGTAGCTGGAGAAGATACTAGTTATTTTAAGTTATACAGAAATGATACAGATTCTATTTATGAGTATTTAGGAATGAGCTTTATCAATTATAATGGAGTTTCATACTTGTCGTTTCTTTCTATAGTTAAAGAATTTTCATTAGCAAAAGGTGATTCTATTACTTTTTTGTTCGACAATAAAGAAGGGCTAGAGCTTGTTTTTAATTCATCATCTTCTGGGGAATCTGGTCGAAAATCAAATTATATTCAATTAACTTCAGAACATCTGAATATTTTTTTAAATAAAAATCTAGTAAAAGCTAAAATTGTTAGTTCTCGAAAGAATTTATATGATGTTTATGTCTTAGATAACAAGGTGTATGAAAATGAAATTTCAACAGATTCCGCACAATACTTAACAGAAAAGGAAGGACAGTATTTATTAAAAATGATGACTTCAAAGTTTATAAAAATGAATCTTGAAAACAAATTATAACTTTTGATGACTGTCTCACTTATGGTTTAAAAACAAAAGCATAGATAACCTCAAATCTCCAACAAGCAACCTCAAACCAAAAAATCCAAATAACAAATTAAAAAAGCTAATCCTAATCATAAATTCAATTAATTTCGCATTTTAACTTTGAAGATATTTTTTAGCGTAAGATGGATTTTAATAATACAGAAATAGCGTTTGCCGGAAAATCAAATGCAGACTTAAAAAAAAGTTATTGGTTATTTAAAATCATAGCTTGGAATTGGTTGATAAAAATTGGTCCTACGATGCTAAAAATTTTTATGCCACTATATTTTCCAATCCCAATTATTAGAGCTACTATTTTCAAGCAGTTTTGTGGAGGAGAAAGTATTGAAGAAACGGTTTCAACCACCAAGGAATTAGCTAGCTTAAATGTAAAAACTATTTTAGATTACTCCGTAGAGGGAGAACAACTCGATATCGTTTTTGATGCCAATATTTTAGAAACATTAAAAAGTATTGAGAAAGCATCCATTAACAAAAACATACCTTTTGCGGTTTTTAAACCTACAGGATTTGGAAGGTTTGAGCTGTTGGAAAAAGTAAATGCCAAAAAGCAACTGAGCATTCAGGAAAAAGATGAATTTGAAAGATTTAAAAACAGAGTAGATGCGCTTTGCGAGGCCGCTTTTAAGGCTAATGTACCTGTTTTTATAGATGCAGAAGAAACCTGGATTCAAAATCCGGTAGATGAGTTAGCATTGGAAATGATGCGTAAGTACAATAAAGAAAAAGCCATTGTTTATAATACTGCTCAGCTTTACAGATGGGATAGAATTGCTTATATTAAGGAATTGATAGCTATTGCTAAAAATGAGGGTTTTATTATTGGGTTAAAGTTAGTGAGAGGAGCGTACATTGAAAAAGAAAGAGAAAGAGCTGCTGCAATGAATTACGAAGATCCTATGCAAAAAACCAAAGAAGATACTGATAGAGATTATGACCTTGCTCAAAAAATTTGTATAGAAAATATAGATGTAATTTCTTTTTGCAGTGGTACGCACAATGAAAAAAGTGCCTTGTATTTATTGGACTTAATGAAGGAACACAATATTGCTAAAGATGATGAACGTATTTATTTCGCTCAATTATTAGGAATGAGTAATCACATCAGCAATAATTTAGCAAAAACATCTTATAATGTTGCTAAATATGTGCCTTATGGTCCTGTAAAAGATGTAACGCCATACCTTATCCGAAGAGCAGAAGAAAATACTTCCATTTCCGGACAAACAGGAAGAGAACTTCAACTTATCCAAAAAGAATTGGAGAGAAGGAAGGGAAAGATTTGAAATTAGAGAATGGAAATTAATGGCTTTGCGTTATGGCTAAGTCACCCTTCGGTTTATTTAGGGACTTTCAACAAACAATTTCTCATAAATCAATTTAAATAATCAATTTTTTATGAGATAGAATAGTATCTTTGTTACATCTTTTTTTATAAAAGATAATATAGAGACAATATGTTCAATTTGCTGAAAATAATGCAATGAACTTTTAAATATAACGTAACAAATTAATATATATGGGGTGTAGTGGATGTAGTACAGGAAGAGGTTGTGGAACCTCTTCATCTGGCTGTAGTAGTAAGTCGGGAGGTTGTAATAAATTAAATGTAACCAATTGGCTTAATGACATAGAATTACCTTTCGGACAAGAACCATTCGACTGTGTTGAAGTTCGATTTAAAAATAACCGTAAAGAATTTTTTAGAAATACTGATAAACTGAGTTTAAATGTTGGTGATGTGGTTGCTGTTGAAGCAGCTTCTGGTCATGATGTTGGTACAGTTTCTTTAGCCGGAGAATTGGTAAAAAAACAAATGCGTAAGCATAAAGTAGATTTAGACTCTAAAGAAATTCTTAAAATTTACCGTTTGGCAAATGATGGAGATATTAAAAAATGGATAACTGCTCAAAAAAGAGAAGAAGATACCATGTTTAAAGCCAGAACTATTGCTATTGCTTATGGTTTGCAGATGAAAATTAGCGATGTAGAATATCAAGGAGATAATTCAAAAGCTATTTTTTATTATACAGCAGAAACAAGAGTTGATTTTAGAGAACTAATTAAAAAATTAGCTGAAGAGTTTAAAATCCGTATTGAAATGAAGCAAATTGGTGTTCGTCAGGAAGCCAGTAGGTTAGGAGGGATTGGCTCATGTGGAAGAGAATTATGTTGTTCTACTTGGTTAACAGATTTTAGGTCTGTTTCTACTTCAGCAGCACGTTATCAGCAACTTTCGTTAAATCCTGAAAAATTGGCAGGACAATGTGGTAAGCTTAAATGTTGCTTAAATTATGAGTTGGATGCTTATACCGATGCGTTAAAATCATTTCCGGATACCAGCATAAACTTAAAGACTAAAAAAGGTGAAGCTTTTTATAGAAAGATGGACATTTTTAGCAATACACTTTGGTATTCTTACAAAGATGATCCTGTTCGTTTTATTGAGATGAAACTTGATAGAGTAAACGAAATTATTGCGATGAATAAAAAAAATGAGTTTCCTGAGGATTTATCCATGTATATGGAAATTAAAGAAGAAGTTAAAAAACCTGACTACGAAAATGTTGTTGGACAAGATTCATTAACTCGTTTTGATAAGCCAAAAGGCAATAATAACAGAAATAAAAACAAAAGGAGAAAGAAAGGCGGGAAGCCCAACAATCAACAACGCCCTAACAGTAAGAAAGAGTAACAATTATTCATGTCACAATTATTAAAAATAACCAGTATCAGTAGTTTAATTTTTTTAATGGCTTCGTGTAGCGATAATACGGTGTATGATGAATATATTGCTATAGATAATGCTAATTGGAAAAAAGAAAATGTAGCTACTTTTGAATTTGAAGCAAAAGACACTTTAACCCCTCATAATATTTACATCAACATTAGAAATAAAGGTGATTACGCGTATAGCAATTTGTATTTGTTTGTTACGATAAATGGACCAAGTGGAGATTTTTCTAAAGATACCGTAAATTGTGTTATTGCTGATAATAGAGGTAAATGGAAAGGTAAAGGTATTGGTGATTTGTGGGATTATCAGCAGCCTTATTTAGGAAATGTAAAGTTTGCTAAAAAAGGAATTTATACGGTTTATCTTGAGCAAGCTATGCGTGTTGAGGATGGATTAAATGGAATATCAGATATTGGTTTGAAAATTGAAAAAATAACAACCGATAAATAGGTGTTTTGTATGTCCATGAGCGTTTTTTTTAAACATATTTTCATTATTATTTCCTTGTTGTCTTTATCGACTGAATTAGTTGCTCAAAAAAAGCAAAAAGAAACTATTTATAAATCAGAATATGAGAATGTTACTAGGAATGTTTATAACAAAAAATTACTTTCACTTTCTGAAACACAACCCCCTAAACATATTGATTATAAAGGCCCCGAAATAACAACCGGATCAACTTTTTTGTTTGGAGCTATTCCTTTAGAAAGAGCTTTCCCAACAGCTTATCCTGAAAATCATTATTTGCCTTATTATTTCTCATCAAAAGCGTATAAATGTCCAACAGCGTTGAGTTTGCTAAAATATTATCAACCCATAATTAATAAGGAATTAGAAAAACATCAATTGCCAAAAGAATTGCACTTGGTGCCTTTGGTTTGTTCGGCTTTTAATCCGATGTCCAAAAATGGTATTGGTGGAGAAGGCTTTTGGCATTTAACTTATCCTCAGGCAGTAAAATACGGTTTGCGTGTAGATGAATTTGTTGACGAAAGACGAGATATGGAAAAATCCACTTTTGCTGCATTAAGCAATATTAAGCAGTTGTATGAATTGTATCAAAATTGGGAGCTTGCTTTGGCAGCTTATTCTTGTGGAGTGGTAAATGTAAATAAGGCAATCTTACGTTCGGGAAAGAAAGATTATAAATCGCTTTATGAGTTGTTACCTACTGAAACCAACGAGTTTGTTAATGCTTTTACAGCCATGGTTTATATCGTTAATTATGATGATTATGAAGTTGTGAAGTTGAAGCCAAAATTTGATAGAGACACTTTGACTTTAGAAAGAAAACTTCAGGTTAAAGCATTGGAAGATGTTATAGGTTTTGATAAAAATCAGTTTGAATTTTTAAATCCGGTTTTAAATTTTGACAAAGCCATTTTACCTGCAAATTATCCCTTATATTTTGATAAAGCAGATAGGGAAAAAATCATTGAAATGAAGGATAGTATTTATTTTTATCAGGATTCGATATTGAATAAGCCAAAGGAAATAGAACCTAAAGATGATTTAGAAAATATTCCGGATTTTGATGGAGAACCTGTTGTTTATACTGTAAAATCGGGGGATGTGTTAGGTATCATCGCAGAGAGATATAAAGTTTCTGTTGCTGAATTACAAAGCTGGAATAACCTCAGAGGAACTAGAATAGATATCGGACAAAAATTAAGTATTTACGGAGAGCGACAAGCAGCTCCGGAACCTGTGGCTGAAGAAAAGCAGCAAGAAAAGCAAGAAACACTTAAAAATACTAGTTTTTCAAGTGGAGATTATAGCATATATACTGTAAAATCAGGCGATAATTTATGGCTAATTGCTAAAAACTATCCGGGGATTTCTGCTGATGACATTATGAAATTCAATAATATTGATGCAAATTTAAACATTGGTCAACAATTAAAGATTCCGAAGAAATAACATTTCAAGAAGCAACACCAAAAGCTAAAATTGTTTCTCCACTAATAACGTTTGTAACGTTGGTAGCGGTATTCCTTTTGCTTTTTTTGGTCATGTTTGTTTTTCCTGCTGATGGAATTAAAGTAGGAAAATATGAATTGCAATTTCCTACTCCCAACGAGTTTTTTGGTGTTGAAAATAAGTCTGATAGTATAGAAAGTTATGAAAAAGATTTAGCCATATTGTTTGATGATTCTACCATGGTGAAAGAAAAAATATCTCAAATAGATTCTACCATTATCAAACAAAAATTAGATTCATTAGCAGCCTATAGAAAAAAACTGCAAGTTACTGATAAATCTATACCTGCTTTGCATCGTTTTTTTGAAGCCTTAGAAAATGCTCAGAAAAAGAAAGTCCGTATTATGCATTATGGCGATTCTCAAATTGAAGTAGATAGAATAACTTCCTACATAAGAAATGAACTACAAACTAAATTTGGTGGTATTGGAGTAGGACTTTTTCCTGTGGTTGATATTGCTCCAAAAATGAGTGTGAACATTAGCTATTCAGAAAACTGGCAACGTTATGCCGGTTATGGAGCAAAAGATTCTACTATTACACATCAACGATACGGACCGCTAATTAGTTTTAGTAGGTTTGCTCCAATGCCTCAAACTACTTTTTTAGATGACTTAGAAGAACAAGAAGCTTGGATTAAGATTAATAAACCCAAAGCATCTTACGGAAAAACAAAACAATATACCCAGCTAAAAATAATGCTCAGCAATATGGTAACTTATGTAGATTACGAAATTATTGTTGATGGAACAGTGTCAAAAGAAGGAAAATTAGCTCCTAATTCACCTTTTGAGGTTATTACTGCTAATTTTAATACTACTCCAGAAGAAATTTTAATCAATTTTAAAGGTAAAGATAGTCCTGATGTGTATGCACTTTCATTAGAAGGAAATACCGGAGTGGTAATGGATAATATTCCGCTAAGAGGTTCGTCAGGAACAATTTTTACTAAGCTCGATAAAACCTTAATGGCAAATGCTTTTGCACACCTTTCACCAGATTTAATTATTTTGCAATTTGGAGGAAATGTAATGCCCTATATCAAATCAGAAAAAGAGTGTGAAGATTACGGGAATTGGTTTAAATCTCAAATAAATTTTATTAAAAGAAACAATCCAAAAGCAGCCATAATGGTTATTGGTCCGAGTGATATGTCTATTAAGGAAAAAACAACTTATGTTACTTATCCTATGTTAGAGGGAGTGAGAGATGCATTAAAAGATGCTGCACTTTCAACAGATTGTATTTTTTGGGATATGTATGAAGTAATGGGAGGTAAAAATTCTATGCCCGATTGGGTAAATGCAGAACCACCGTTGGCAGCTTCCGATTATACACACTTTACGCCTAAAGGAGCAAAAAAGATTGCTGAGGAGTTTTATAATAAACTTACCGAAATGTATGTAGATTATAAGCTAGACGAGCCTCTTAATCCGTAACTTTGTTTTTATGAACAACAATCGACTTACAGATACAATTTGTGCTATTTCTACGCCTCCCGGTGTTGGAGCCATAGCTATTATACGACTTTCCGGTCCGGATGCCATTAATATAGCGAATAGTGTTTTTCATGGGAAAGATTTACTAAAAGTGCCATCTCACACCATCCATTTTGGAACAATAAGAGAAAACAATAAAATTATTGATGAGGTATTGGTAAGTATTTTCAAAGATAAAAAATCCTTTACAGGCGAAAATGCTGTGGAAATATCTACCCATGGCTCACCTTATATTCAGCAGCAAGTATTACAATTATTATTGAAAAAAGGAACTAAACATGCTCAACATGGCGAGTTTACTATGCGTGCTTTTCTTAATGGTAAAATGGATTTGTCGCAAGCTGAGGCGGTTGCTGATGTTATTGCTGCAAACTCTGAAACTGCACATCAATTGGCAATGGAGCAAATGCGTGGAGGTTTTAGTAATGAAATTAAAAAACTGAGAGAAGAATTGATACATTTTGCTTCATTAATTGAGTTGGAACTCGATTTTAGTGAGGAAGATGTGGAGTTTGCCAACAGGCAGCAACTGAAAGATTTAGTAACTAAATTGCACGAAACACTTCATCAACTAATACAATCATTTAATGTTGGTAATGTAATAAAAACAGGCGTTCCTGTAGCCATTGTTGGCGAACCCAATGTGGGGAAATCTACTTTGCTGAATGCGTTGTTGAATGAAGAAAGAGCCATAGTTTCTGACATTGCAGGAACTACCAGAGATGTGATTGAAGATGAATTGAACATTAAAGGCATTAATTTCAGGTTTGTAGATACAGCAGGAATTAGAGAAACTACCGACCAAATTGAGTCGTTGGGGATAAAGAAATCGTATGAAAAAATTGATCAAGCATTAGTGGTATTGTTGATGGTTGATGCCGTAACTATTTCGAAAGAAAAGCTGCAAAGCGATGTAGCAAAAATTAGAGAACGCATTAGCAATAAGCAGAAAAAAATGTTTGTTATTGCCAATAAAATAGACAAAGGTAACAAGCAAGAAGTGTTACAAAAATTTGAAGGGATAGATGATGTGGTTTTTATTGCAGCTAAAGACAATAAAAATGTAGAAGAAATTACCAATAAATTATATACAAGTGTTGCCGAAGGGTTGGTTAATACTAATGATACGGTGGTTACCAATGCACGTCATCATGAAGCGTTATCTCAAGCAAATGAATATCTGTTAAGAGTTTTAGAAGGCTTAGATCAACAAATTACAGGAGATTTCTTGGCTATGGATATTCGTCAGGCACTTTATCATTTAGGACAAATTACAGGAGAAATATCTACCGATGACCTGCTAGATAACATTTTTAGTAAATTCTGTATCGGAAAGTAAGTTCCTTTCTTTTCATACGTTAAACCCTTCTTTTTCTATCATTTAGGTTGTTTTTCCTTCCTTTTTTTGTTGCTAATTATCCCTTTTTTTCCGTATATTTGTTGCTAATCAGTTGTTACTAGAAACAAGTTTGTTGGTAGCAACAGATTTTTTGAGCAATGGCGAGATGATGTTACATCAGGATACATACTGATACAATCAGATACATCCAGTGACAGAAACAAGCCCACAAAAGGAAACACGTGAGCAGCAACATTGAGATACCGAAGATCTGTCAGCACTGTGGTGAGTCATTCATCGCAAAGACTACGGTTACCCAATTCTGTAGCCATACATGTGCATCCCGAAATTATAAGAAGCGCAAGCGGGATGCTAAGCTACAAGAAGTAGCTCCTGTCTCCCACCAACGTTTAGAGTTCCAAGAAGATCAGTTAGGAAGCAAAGACTTTCTAAGCATCGAAGAAACCTGCAAGCTACTTGGAGCAAGTCGCATGACTATCTACCGTCAAATCAAGTCCGGCACAATCAAAGCGGCCAAACTTGGTAGACGAACCATAATAAGGAGAACCGAAATCGATAAACTGTTTCAGGCATGAAAGTAACACTCAGACAAAGGAACCAGGGCGGAAAGACCAGCCTGTACCTAGATTACTACAACAAGGGCAAAAGGAAAACAGAATACCTAAATCTCTACCTAGAGCCTAACCCGAAAACTAAGGAGCAAAAGGAAATCAATAAGAAGACCCAGCAATTGGCTGAAACCATCCGAGCGCAAAGGCAGATTGAAATTCAAAACGGCACTTACGGTTTTCGTGACAATGAAAAACTAAAAGGCAGTTTCACTGCCTACCTGCAACTATTGGCCAATAAACGCAAGGACAGCGCAGGAAATTACGGGAATTGGGATAGCATGATCAAGCATTTCAAGAAGTTCATGCCTCAAGACATTTCTTTTGAATTTGTGAATCGAGAGTTCGTGCAGGACTTCAAAGAATACCTGGACAAAAAGGCCATAGCCCATGGAGTGCAGAAGCTATCTCAAAATTCCAAATACTCCTATTTTAACAAGTTTCGGGCTGCCTTGAAGCAAGCCGTAAAGGATGGCATCATACCGCATAATCCCGCTGAAGGTGCAGAAGCATTTAAACAAGGAGAGCCGGAAAGAGAATTTTTGACACTGGAAGAACTGCAAGCAGCTGCGAATACCGAATGTGAAAACACCCAATTGAAAACGGCATTCATATTTTCTTGCCTTACAGGGTTGCGCTGGTCAGACATAAATAAACTCTTATGGTCCGAAGTACAACATTCAAATGATCGGGGTTACTACATCCGATTCAGACAGAAGAAAACCAAAGGAGCAGAAACACTCCCAATCTCAGAACAAGCCGTTGGCTTGCTTGGCGAACGCCAAGATAAAGACGAGCGAGTGTTTAAAGGATTAAAATACTCCGCATGGCACAATTTGAAATTGCAGCAATGGATGATGAAGGCAGGAATATCTAAAACGATAACCTTCCATTGCGCCCGTCATACTTATGCCACCTTGCAGCTTACCGCAGGAACAGACATTTACACGGTCTCAAAATTGCTTGGCCACAGGGAGTTGAAAACCACTCAGGTTTATGCCAAGATCATTGACGACAAGAAAAAAGAAGCCGCCAACAAAATCAAATTGGATTTATGACACAGGAAAGCATATCACTTGACGAGATTCTATACCGGAATGCTGCACCCTGGCATCCAGAGAATAGCATTGAAGAAAAATTCCCATCGCTCCTCCGTGAAATAAAGGACGTAGAGCCAGCTTACACTTTCAAATTCAAAATAGAGTTTGAAAGACCAATAAGCAATAAGACCAAATACTACAATAAGCGCATCATCAATGAAGCGATTGAAACGGTCAACCAGTTTCACCAAATCATTTCAAATGATGAAAACCCACAAATCAAAGCTTTCTGGATTAATAAGGTTCTCGAAAAGAAACTACAGACTAAGCTCAAAGACATTGGCCAGCTTATTCGGGAAAAGGACTACTCATTGGCTTATATCGATCCGAAGAAAGCACCATTCGACCAAGATCAGGATCACAAATCAAATACTTACGTGATGCAGCTTCTGAAGACGGCCTATATCTTTATCTACCTTGAAATTCAGGAAGCATTTAAACAAAGTGTAAATGATTTCTTGATCATTGACGATTGCTTCACTCAGTTAATAAAAGAACCTATTCCAGACAAAACCTATATCACTGAAAATACAGTGATTGAAATAGTAAAGACTCAGCCCAGAAGTACCACAACAGAATTAAGAGCAACCTCCTCATATTCCTTCACTTATAAACAATACGATACAAACCCGGATAACCTCAAGGACTTACACGACAGTCTTAAAAAGAATAATTTCATCTCAACCGAGACCAGCTTACCAGCCTTCAAAAGAATCTTTTCAGGTAAAGAAGTAACCACACCGATTGTCTGGACAGGCAACCTCAGTGAGTTATATTATTTCATCAAGCTAATCCACAATGACAAAAAGTATGTGGAGGATCTAAAGCAAAAACAATGGGAAGTGACTTGTAACTGCTTTGTCCAGGAGAATGAAATCCCTTTTGATCGCAGTAAATTCAGGAGCCAAAAACGCCCAAGTCTAACTGGTAACATCTTGGATACTATTGTAGAACTGCTAAAATAGCACTACTCTGCACTATACTCTTATTGCCAATTTTTAGCTTTTCTTTAGCCTTCCTTCATTCGAAAAGAAGGGTTTTCTTTTCTTTATGCCTACTCTACACTCTGCACTCTACACTACACCTCTGCTGTAAGTCCAAAAACAGCCCTTTCGAGCATCTAATTTCACATTGTCTTCGATAATCGAGGATGACATTTGGCCAGATGTCCATTTCCTAATTCATAATTGATTAAGTCATGGACGAAATAATTGAACGTCTTGAAAATCTCCAACGCCTAATTGAGAGCCAGGGGATTTACACAAAGGAAGTTTTAAACTTCAATGAAGCTTGCCAGTATCTGGAGCTTTCCCAATCTCACTTGTACAAGCTGACAAGTGCAGGGAGCATTCCGCACTACAAGCCCAATGGAAAGAAGCTCTATTTCAAAAGAAGCGAGTTGGAAAGCTGGTTACTACGCAACCGCAATTCCACTCAGGAAGAAATAGACCAAAGAGCTGCGGATTACCTAATCAAGAAAGGGAGGGTGAAGCTATGAGCGAGATAATGGATATGATCTTGACGCTAACTCAAGACATTAAAACAGTCAAAGCCTACCTCCTCAACTTCCATAAATCACGCTTGGAGCAATTCAGCGAGGAATGGATTGATGGACAGGTAGTGATGCAAACGCTACACATCAGCAAAAGAACCCTCCAATCCCTTCGGGATAGTGGGGTTCTTCCCTACAGCCGAATTAATGGCAAATTCTATTACAAGGTTTCTGATATAGAAGCTTTGTTGGAATCCAATTACTCACCTTCAAAATCAAAGCATTATGGAGGTAAGTAGAAAAGCCATTCTCGACAAAACGCACTACGGCTTGAATATCTACGCCTACGTGTTGCGGCAGTACTATCCTGGTGAAACAGTCCTTTCCCTTTCGGGAAGGGACTGCAAACCTGCGAAGAACCCTTTCAATGCTGACAAAAGCACATTGATAATAAAAGTGGTTGACGGTTGTGCTACGCACACCGATTCAGAAGAAGCCATTGCACAAGGCAATATCTTCGACTTTGCAGCACTGCATTTCAACCTCGAAGGGCAAGCCCTTCTCGACAAGCTGAATGAAGAACTGCATTTGCGTATCGGTAAGCAACAAGGTTTTTACGCTCAGGCAGAATCACAATCTGCGGTTGCTATTCCTGAAATAGTCAAACCGGCACCGCCAGTTTTCAGCTATTTCAATAAGCCTGTCACCAACGTAACTCCAAGTCGGCAAGCCTCCTTGGTTGAGGTGTACCACCTTATCAGAGGTAATGAATTTGCTTCGTGTACAAGTACACTCCGCAACATTCCCGATCCGAAGGAAGCCAGAAAGTACAAGGCTCAAAATTTCGATTATGTGACCTTCTCAGGCACTTTCTCAAAGAGAAATGATGCAAACCTTCAAAGACATTCAGGTTTGCTAACAATCGATTTTGACCACATTCAGGACATTCCAACACTCAAGACGGCACTACTCAACGACCACTACTTTGAAACGGAGCTACTGTTTGTATCTCCTTCAGGTGATGGCCTCAAATGGGTAATCCCAATCGACTTGACGCAGGCAAAACACCAGGACTATTTCAAGGCAGTGGCAAACTACGTTTCCCACACCTACCAACTCGAAATAGACCAATCCGGAAAGGACATTTCAAGAGCATGTTTCCTTCCGCATGATTCAGAAATATTCATCAATCCGAAATACTTGTAGGACATGGAAAGAAAAACATTCAATCCGCAGGATTGGCTTAATCAGCCAACCCCGCAACCGAAAGTTACAGAGCAACAAACTTTCAATACAGATTCTCAACCAGACGAAGTAGAACGCATCATCCAAAGCATTGAGGCCAACCGAACAGATATTACCTCCACTTACAGCGACTGGGTAAATATCGGATTTGCTTTCTCAGATGAGTTTGGAGAAAATGGACGTACCTTATTTCATAGGGTCAGCCAGTTTTATCCAGGCTATTCCGCCCCGGAGTGCGACAAGCAATTTGACAATTGCTTGAAATCAAAAGGTAATGGCGTTTCACTAAAGACCTTTTTCTACCTCGCCAAAGATGCCGGAATTGACATCGCACCTCCACGAACAGAAAAACAGGATCAGCGAACTTTCAAAAGTGAAAAGCTGAATGGTAGTCAATCTGAATACCACCAGCCCGAAAATCAGGAACCGGAAGAAATGCCAACCCTTCCAGATTCCTTGTTTCCTGAACTTCCTGAATTTCTGCAAAAGGTTGTGGCTGTTGCCACTTCCAATGAAGAAAGAGATATTCTCCTCCTCGGTTCCCTCGGAGCTATCAGCGCATGTTTACCCAAAGTTTCGGGCATCTATGATGGCAAACGAGTATTCCCCAATCTATTCCTATTCATTACCGCTCAGGCATCTGCAGGAAAAGGCCGCTTGGTGCATTGCCGCCAGTTGGTCAACCCTATTCACAAAGAGTTGAGGGAACAAGCCAAACTCCACAAACAGCACTATGAATTAGAAATGGCAGAATACAACTCCAAGAAGGGCAAAGAAGAAGGTGTCGAGAAACCAGCCAAGCCACCTGAAAAGATGCTGTTCATTCCAGCCAACAACAGTTCAACGGGAGCTTATCAACTTTTGGGTGATAGTGATGGCAGAGGGCTAATTTTCGAGACCGAAGGTGATACCTTGGCCCATGCCTTCAAGAGCGATTACGGAAATTACAGTGATGGCTTTAGAAAAGCCTTTCACCATGAAACCATTTCCTACTATCGCAGAACCGACCGTGAGTTTGTGGACATAGAAAGCCCCTGTCTTTCTACTGTCCTTTCAGGAACGCCAAAACAAGTTTCGGCATTGATTCCCAACGCTGAAAACGGCTTATTCAGCCGTTTCATCTTCTATTTCATGAATGTCCGCCCGGTATGGAAAAATGTCTTTGCAAGCCAAACGGATAACGGACTGGACGATTACTTTGAAGCCTTGGGTAATGAGTTTTATGAACTCTACAAAGTCATCATGCAGGATGAGCCCTGCCAGTTTCACCTTACGGCAGACCAGCAGGAACAGTTCAACCAGTTCTTCGGACAGATACAGGAAAAGTACATGAACCTCCAAGGGTTGGACTATATGGCCACTATCAGGAGGTTAGGTTTGATTGCTTACCGAATCTCCATGATATTCTCCGCTTTGCGGATCATGGAAACAGGCGACACTTCCAAGAAGCTGATTTGTGAGGAAAGGGATTTTCAAGCTTCGCTTTCAATGGTAAAAGTACTGGTGAAGCATTCAAGCAAGGTGTTTGGAGAACTTCCACAAGAAGAACTCAAGCCATCTCGAATGAATAAGAAAGAGAAGTTTCTGTATGCCTTGCCAAATAGCTTCAACCGTCAGAAGTATCTAGAAGTAGCAAAGGCCATGAACATTCCGGCAAAGACAGCCGAAGGCTACATTGCCAACTTTGTAAAATCAAGGCTTTTACACCGTGAGGCACACGATCAGTACATAAACACCTCCCTTGAGGAAACTCAGGATTCTAAGGAAGTTAAGGACAATTAGTCCTTGGCTTCCTCCATATCCTTAAAATCCTTAGCCTTAAAAATTCGGACTTCCCTGTTTTTTCTTTCCATTCTTTTCTTATATTTGACAAAATATGACAAGTCAATAGCAGGATAATGAACTATCTAGGCAAAAAGCTCAGGGAGTTGAGGGAATCTCAAGGACTTTTACTAAGGCAAGTAGCTGCTCAAATCGATGTAGATACTGCTTTTTTGAGCAAAATGGAAAGGGGCGATAGGAAAGCACAAAGAGAACATGTGAGTAAGCTTGCTAAACTTCTTAACACAAACGAGGATGAACTGATCGTGCTTTGGCTTGCAGACAGGTTAAAGGAAGTGGTAGAAGACGAGCCAATGGCAGACAAGGCTCTTGATTTAATTAAAAAGGAAACACATTAAGATATTTATATAAATGGCAATTAAAAAATCGCAGCTGTACAGTACGCTTTGGGAAGGATGTAACGCTTTACGTGCATCCGGTGGTATGGATTACGCACAATTCAAAGATTATGTACTTACAATGCTGTTTATTAAGTACGTCTCCGATAAATACGCTGGCAAGGATGGCCTGATCACCATTCCTAAAGGTGCTTCTTTTGAAGATATGGTCGCTCTTAAAGGGCAAAAAGATATTGGGGACAAGATTAACAAGCAGATCATCCGTCCCATTTTCCGAGAAAATGGATTGGAAGGCACTGTGGAGTTGGTTGACTTCAATGATGATGATAAGCTGGGTAGCGACAAAGAAAAGGTTGATCTACTTGAAGACTTAATTCGAATCTTTGAAAACCCAGCCCTCAACTTCAAAAACAACCGGGCAGAAGATGATGACATCCTCGGAGACGCTTACGAATTTCTTATGCGACATTTCGCCTCTGAGTCTGGAAAGAGTAAGGGTAATTTCTATACCCCTGCCGAGGTATCCAGAGTGCTGGCCAAGATCATTGATATTGACAAAGCGGAAACCTCCGATTTTTCTGTTTATGATCCTACTTGCGGCTCAGGCTCCTTACTCCTAAAAGTCGCTATGGAAGCCGACCGCCACTTATCGCTTTACGGTCAGGAAAAAGAAAACTCCGTAAAGAGTTTGGCCATCATGAACATGTGGATGCATGGCTATGAAGATGCCATCATTAAAAAAGGCAACACCATTGCCAGACCCGATCACAAAGAAAAAGACGGTTCCTTAAAACGCTTTGACCGTGTAGTGGCCAACCCTCCATTCTCAGTAAAGAACTGGAGCCAAGGCATCACGCCTTTAGATGATGAGTTCAAGCGTTTTATTCACTATGGTGTGCCACCTGACAAAAACGGTGACTATGCTTTCTTACTGCACATTATCGCTTCGCTCAAAGGCACTGGTAAAGCAGCAGTGATCTTGCCACACGGTGTGCTGTTTAGAGGCAATGCAGAAGCCGACATTCGCCAAAACCTCATCGAGCGCAAATACATCAAAGGCATCATTGGTTTACCACCAAACATGTTTTACGGCACAGGTATTCCTGCCTGCATCATTATCATAGACAAAGAAAATACAGACACACGCACAGGCATTTTTATGATTGATGCCAGCAAAGGCTATTTGAAAGACGGCAACAAAAACCGACTCAGAGAGCAGGACATCCACAAGATTGTAGATGTCTTCAATGCGCAAAGAAAGTTAGACAAATACGCTCGTTTTGTTCCATTCGAAGAAATTAAAGCCAACGAATACAACCTCAACATACCTCGATACATCGATACGCAGGAAGATGAGGATATTCAGGATTTGGATGCACACATCAACGGAGGTATTCCGCAGCGTGATGTGGATGGAATGAATCATTATTGGCAGGTATATCCGAGCCTGAAAACCGAGCTATTTGAAGAAATAAGACCCGGCTACAATGCTTTAAAAACAGAGGCAACCGCCATCAAAGAGGCTATTTTCAGCCATCAAGAGTTTAAGGCATACCGAAAGGAAATGGATAAGCTTTTTGAGAGTTGGAAAACCAAAAACACACCAACGCTCAAAGGCATCAATGTAGAAACGTCTCCTAAGCAACTCATAAACGCCATTGCGGAGGAGCTACTAACTGAATACTCAGGCAAAGCCTTAGTAGATCGCTATGACATGTACCAGCACCTGATGGATTACTGGCTTGACATCATGAAAGATGATACCTATATGATCATTGAAGATGGTTGGGTGGCCAAACTCCACATCGTGAAGCAGACCAAAAAGGAAACGATTTACGATTGCGATCTGGTCCCAAAGCATCTGGTAGTCAACCGCTATTTTCCTGAAGACCTGAAAGCCATACAAGCAAAAGAATCAGAAAAGGAAGCCAAGGAAAATGACTTCACTACCCTATTGGAAGATAACACAGGCGAAGAAGCCATTTTTGAAGATGTTGAAAACGGTAAAGTATCCAAGGCAGAACTCAATGAGAAGCTGGACGAGTACCAGGACTTAGCCTTTGCCACACACTTCTCTGAACATTTCGCAGCGTATCAAGCCACACAGGAGGAACTGGAAAAATGTACCACTTCCATTCGTGAAATGCTGGAAGGTGAACTCTGGGGTACTTTCTTTGAAAAGCTTACCAATGCCAAAGGCAAGCTTGTAAAAGGAAACATTCAGGAGCGCATTCTTGAGTTGCAAAGGCAAATAACGACCTCTGACCTGCCGGAGCAATACAAGGAAAAGGTAGCCCCCATCAAAAAGAACAACTTCGAGTCATTGGCTTGGGAAAAAGGCATTCAGCACCCGTGGTTTGAGGAACTGGATGTACACTACCGCTACCTCACCCTACTGAGTGAGCAAGCAAGCCTGCGCAAAGAAGGTAAGAAACAGCGTGATGTGCTCCTCACCAAATTGAAAGGCATCATGCCTACAGACGGTGAGTACATACCGGAAATCAAGATCATTGAAAAGCTGATGGCCTTACAGGAAGAAATCAATCAGCTGTCCAATAAAATCAAAGAAGCCTACGCTGAATTGGAGGATAAGACCATCCGAAAATATGGACAACTTACTGAGGAAGAAGTTCAAACACTAGTAGTGGATGATAAGTGGATGTGCACCCTCAGCACCAACATACAGGCAGAGGTAGACGAAATCTCTCAGCGATTGACCGGAAGGATCAAGGAACTGGCAGAACGCTATGACAGCACACTGGACGATTTAGGAAAGTCCGTTACCGACTATGAAAGTAAGGTAAACCAACACCTTATAAAGATGGGAGTGGAATGGCAAACTAAGGTTTCTCAAACACCAATAGAAGCAAGCTATGACTGAGCAACTGAAGGAAGGATATAAAAAAACGGAAGTAGGAATAATTCCAAATGAATGGACTCCTAAGACTTATGGAGAATTATTTCATTTCCTTACCACCTCTTCATTTTCAAGAGATGAGCTTTCTGAGGAAGGTGAGGTTCGGTGTGTACACTACGGTGATATTCACACCAAATATCATCAGTTCTTAGACTTCAATAATGGCTTCAATTCATTCATTGATTTAGAGAGAGGTAAGAAATATCCTTTGGTTAAAGATGGGGATATTATCATGGCTGATGCTTCCGAGGATTATTCGGGTATTGGCAAAAGCGTTGAGGTAAAAAACTTAGGCGATAAGCTAGCCATTTCAGGCTTACACACCTTCTTACTAAGAGATAAGAATGGTGATTTTGAGGACGGATTTAAAGCTTATATCCACAGCATGACACCAGTCAAGAAAAGCATGGATCGCTTGGCCACTGGTCTCAAAGTATATGGCGTTTCGAAAGGGAATTTAAAGACGGTCTTAGTCCCCGTTCCTCCTCCCGAAGAACAAAAAGCCATAGCCACTGCCCTCAGTGATGTAGATACCCTCATCACCCATCTGGACAAGCTAATTTCCAAAAAGAAAGCCATCAAACAAGGAGCCATGCAACGCCTCCTTAAATCTCCAGCACAAGGTGGCCAGCGGTTGCCTGGCTTTGAGGGGGAGTGGAAACCTAAAACTTTGGATGAATTAGTTTTTTTCAAAAATGGAAGCGCTCATGAACGATCAATTGCTGAGTTCGGGGATTTCATAGTGGTCAATTCAAAATTCATATCAACCGAAGGTGAGGTAAAGAAGTATTCAAAGGAACAAATTTGTCCAGTACAGGAAGGTGATATTTTGATGGTCATGAGTGATGTTCCAAATGGAAGAGCTATAGCAAAATGCTTCTATGTAGATAATTCCCAGAGATACACTTTAAACCAAAGAATTTGTGCATTCACTACCAAAGGAAGTGATTCAAGATTTCTCTTTCATCTGATTAATAGAAATGAACACTTCCTATCCTACGATGATGGTGTTAAGCAAACAAATTTAAGAAAGGATGACATCCTTTCATGCCCTTTATTAATACCAGAAACGGTAGAAGAGCAGACTCAAATCTCAACGATTATAGATGATATGATTAAAGAGATTGAATCCCTGGAAAGAAAAAAATCAAAATATCTCCGCATCAAACAGGGCATGATGCAGGAGCTTTTAACAGGTAAAACCCGATTAGTATGAGCAAAGAGATCGGCAAAACAGAACGGCCAAGCCAGGACAGAATAGTAAAGCTATTCAAAGAAGAATTGGGCTACACCTATTTAGGCGATTGGCAGGAAGAAACTCGTACACTCCCCATTGAGGAAGATCGTTTGTTTCGTTTCCTCACAGACAAGCAAGGATATTCCAACATTCTGGCAAAAAAAGCCATTGAAAAACTGGTACTCACTGCCTCCGATCTCTCTGAAGGTTTGTACACCACCAACAAGAAGATTTATAGACTCTTGCGCTACGGGGTTACTGTCAAAGAAGAATTGGGTCAACTCAATGAAACGGTTTGGCTGATTGACTGGTCTAACCCATCTGCCAATGACTTTGCCATTGCCGAGGAAGTGACGGTAAGAGGTAAAAACACCAAACGCCCCGATGTTGTCATTTACCTGAATGGCATTGCGCTCGGAGTACTAGAACTGAAGCGCAGTAAAGTAGGCATTGAGCAAGGCATCCGTCAGAACCTCGATAACCAGAAGCCAGAGTTCATCCAAAAGTTCTTCACTACCATGCAGTTTGTAATGGCAGGAAACGATACCGAGGGATTGCGATATGGAACCATCGAAACGCCTGAGAAGTATTACCTGGCATGGAAAGAAGATTGTGAAAGGGAGTTTGACTATTCGGTAGATCGGCAATTGTTTTTACTCTGCAATAAAGAGCGGCTTCTTACCTTCATTCACGACTTTGTGGTATTTGACAAAGGCACCAAAAAACTGTCACGCCCCAATCAATTTTTTGGCATTAATGCCGCACAGCAACACGTGAGGGATAGAGCAGGTGGTATTTTGTGGCATACCCAAGGCAGTGGAAAAAGTCTCATGATGGTGATGCTCGCCAAATGGATTCATGAAAATGTAACCGACAGCCGGGTACTTATCTGTCTCTTATACACATCTGACGCTGCCGACGAGC
>OJGU01000252.1_pt1 | contig 35841 bp, 33 predicted proteins | sample 1594741 | NCBI WGS metagenome assembly OJGU01 (sample SAMN05416841, study PRJEB24817) | seawater metagenome | isolation source: Sea water | place: Canada:Atlantic | collected 2013-07
TCACTTCAGACAGATGATCGATGAAGGGCTGCCAGATGTCGGAATAGATGGCGGGATCTTCAACCGGCGTATAGGCAAAGATCAAAGTATCGGGATTCACCCACTCTGATTCGTCCGCTGGCAGGTCAGCAACCATATCGCCGTTTTCGTCGCAGTATTTGGCGTTTAGTGAGCCTCGTTCGCAATCTCCAAATGCCTGAGCGCTGAAACCTGCCAGCAACGCGGATGCTGTCAGAGTGACCGACGGCAGGATGCCGGGAAACACTTTCCTGGAAAGGTTCATTCTTTTCTCCCTTTGGAGCGGTCCATGCCTGAGGGGTCTCGGCCTCGCATTGAACATCCGGGAAGGACCAGCTCGCTATGCTTGTTTTTTTAGGATGTTCAATTGAACATTCAGCTTAACAGCAAATGTCCATTAGACAAGGTCAGAGAAATCCGCTCAACAATCTCACCCAACGTTTCGCGAGTCGCTATTAAAACGCTCAACACTTCGGCTAACATCAGCTTTCAAGGGTCAAGATAACAAAAAGAAGGTAAAAACAGTGATGTTGCTAACCGGCTTCGGACTCGGCTGCCTGTTGCCCCTGTTTGTGATTACGTTGCGGGACTTCCGGCATTTGCTGGTTGGCCAGCTGTTCCTGCTGGTGATTGTTGGGTCTGTGGCGTTCCTGGTTGATCCTTTGATTCCAACCGAATGGCGCTGGATCACCTCCGACCTGCAAACCGCGCTGCCCGCCCTGTTCTGGCTACTGTGTCAGTTGATTTTTGCGCCGCGCCCGCGTTTGAAGTCGATATGGGGTGCGATGGCGCTTTACAGCTTTCTGGCGCCAGCGTTGGCGCGGCCCTTCGTAGAGCCCGGTGATGCGTGGACTCCGGCGGTGTTCTTCGGATGGCGGCTGGGCCAGTTCTTCGAGTACGTGGTGCTATTGCATGGTCTCAGTTTTGTCATTCGGTACTGGCGAAACGATCTGGTGGAAGCCCGCAGGAAGGCCCGTCTGGCCTTTTTGTTGATTGTCGGCAGCGCCGTAGGCGTGGCGACGGTCAGCCTGAACTTCGGGCTTTACCATGAGTACATCCGCGGGATCATCACGGGGCTGGCGGCTTTCGCAACCCTGATCTGCCTGGTTACGGCGCGGGAGGGAATCATGGATCTGGTGGGCAGCGATCGGCCTGCCGGCTCGCCACAGCCACAGCCACAGCCCAGACCAACTCCAGAGACAGAGCCCCAGGAGACCCACGCGGCACACTTTGCACAACAGGAGCAGGACGCGGCAGTGCTTTGCCGAACCATGGATGCCGGCTTTTATCAAACGGAGAAGCTGACTCTCAAAAAGCTGTCCGAGGCCACCGAGATTCCTGAATACCGTCTGCGTAAGGTTATCAACCAGGCTTTGGGCTATCGAAACTTCAATGACTACATCAATCAGCTGCGGGTAGCCGACGCTGCTGAACGTTTGCGGAACGAGCCGGACACACCTGTGCTGAACATCTCTCTGGACGTGGGCTACCGTACCTTGAGTTCGTTCAACCGGGCGTTTCGGGATATCCAGAACGCCACCCCAACAGAGTACCGTCAGCAGTGCCTCGGGGCTGACATCAGCTGATCAAAACCTGCAATTTTCGGGATTGCAGGTTTTGCACAGTGCCTTCCTTTTCTCCTCTCAAACCCTTGATGCACAGGCCGTTTCAGAATTTGCACAGGGCGTGAGGCTTTCTGCACATCGGTTGTTCTCGCCGACGTGTCGCATCCTGCTTAGTGTCGTTCGGGACACCGCGTTCTTTTCGGGAACGCAGGAATAACAACAACACGATCAAGCAGAGGTTACGATGCGCCAGGTCAGAACGTTCAAGAAACTCTTGTTGGTGACTGCCATTTCAAGTGGGTTCCTACTCGCCGGTTGTGATGGGGACGATGGAGAAGACGGCAAGGCTGGAGCCGATGGGCAGTCCGCCGATGTCGTTGCCCAACTTGCGGTGACCACGTCTGGTTTTTCCATTCCTGAAGACGCCATCCTTGTAGCGCCGGATGCTGCAAACGGTGACGACATTACCGAGGCGCTGTCCGTGGCGTTGTTCGATTTACCGGAAGATGCCCTGGTGGTTTTGCCAAAAGGGCGGTTTGTGGTGACCGAGAGCATTGTCGTCAACAGTGCCAGTAGGCTGACCCTCACCGGCTATGGCATCAACGAAACCGCACTGGATTTCAGCACCTCCAATGGTGACGATGCGTTCCGCTTCCAGGGCGGGAATGGCATTACGGTGCGGGACTTCGGTGTGTACGAGGCGCCGAAGAACGGTATCAAGGCCACCAACGTGAACGGCATCCATATGGCTTATACCGCCACGGTCTGGGAAGGCGAACTGGAGGCGGCCAACGGCGCCTACGGGCTGTACCCGCTGAAAAGCCAGAACGTGCTGCTGGAGAACAACTACGCCTTTGGGTCGGCGGATGCGGGCATCTACGTGGGGCAGTCCGAAAACATTGTGGTTCGGAACAATACCGCCAAACAGAACGTGGCCGGCATTGAGATTGAAAACTCCACCATGGCGGATGTGTACAACAACATCGCGCTCGGAAACTCTGGCGGCATCCTGGTGTTCGACTTGCCAGGGCTGGATAAGGCCTACGGCGGCAATGTTCGTGTTTTTAACAACCAGGCCTACAACAATAACGCCGATAACGTAGGCGCTGGTGTGGTTGGCATGGTGCCTCCGGGAACCGGCGCCCTGGTGCTGGCCACCAGCGATGTGGAATTGTACAACAACCAGATCACCGATAACGACACCACGGCAGTGGCAATCACCAGCTATCTGCTGGTTGATGAAGACCTGGCCAACTACCCGGCTAACTACGGCGCCACCATGGGCAATGGTTGGAGCCCGACGCTGAAGAATGTCCACCTGCATAACAACACTATTGCCCGGAACGGCGATAATCCGCAGGGTGCGCTGCTCCAGCCGATCATTGATGGCTACGCTTCAAACATGAACAGCAAGGGGGCGCCGCAAACCTTTCCGGCGATTCTGTATGACGGAATCGGTGAACTGCTGTCGAACGCCGGAGAGCTGGCTGGCTTCAATGCCCTGGTTGGCGCCGAGGCGCAGGCCGATGGAGTGAACTATGACCCTTATGGCGCAGGCGACCAGATTTGTGCCAACAGCAACATCAATGGCAACCCGGCGCCAGACTATGACGAAGTGAATACCGGGCTGGTCTATCCAGACGATCCTGCCGACGTGACCATGGTCGATGGCGATGGCAATCCTATGCCCCACCTGTTAATCGATCAGATGGTCAACAACACCTACTTGAACTGCGTCCAGCCGCGACTGGCGCCCGCAGTGGTGAACTTCCGCAACAACATCTACGGCTGCACCGGAGATGACTTAGCGGAAGCGGCCTGTGCGCTGTAAGGGAGGATCTCCAATGAAACACAGCAATAAAACGATCGCGGCGGGTGTGGTGACGTCTTTTCTTCTGGCTGCGTGTGGCGGCGGAGGAGATTCATCGGACGATAGTGGCTCCAGCCCGACAGGCAGTGCACTGAATGCCGGTGCTGGGGCGCCGACAGGAGCAGAGGGCAGTTGTAGTGCGGCAACTGACGGGGTGAATTGGGACGCCTTGATGAATGAAGTGTGCCCGAAGCTCTCCGACTACAATCTGTTTACCGATGCCAGTGATCCAACGGCCGGGCCGACCCGGGGTGGGGTGCCTTATGATCTCTCCACGGCATTGTTTTCCGATTACACCAGTAAGTACCGTTTTGTGTTTGTGCCGGAAGGCAAAACGGTGGGTTACAACCCATCAGAGGCGCTGGATTTTCCGGTTGGGACGGTCATTACCAAGACTTTCGCCCTACCGGAAAATACCGCCATGCCTGACGGTGCGGAACTGGTGATCGAAACCCGCCTGTTGATCCACCGGGTCGATGGCTGGATGGCATTGCCGTATTACTGGTCGTCAGAGTCCGAGGCGACACTCGCCATTGCGGGCAAGCGCCTGACCGATCTGACCACCATCAACAACCAGGGACAGACACTCACCTTTGATTATGCGGTGCCCAAAGCCGCGGACTGCAACTCCTGCCACTCCATTGTGCCGGACCTGGACGGGCCCGATGACCAGCGTGAGCAGATTTTTCTGCCCATTGGCCCCAAGGCCCGTTATCTGAACAAGGATTTCAGCTACCCGGACGGCACGGTCTACAACCAGCTTCAATACTGGGCGGAAGGCGAACTGCTCACTGGGTTACCGGCGGATTTTAACAGTGTGGAGCAGGCACCGGTGTTTAATGACGAAACTCACATCCCGTCACTGAGCAACGCAGAACTGAACGACAAGGCCAGGGCCTACCTGGACATCAACTGCGCCCATTGCCATCGGGCAGACCTCACCCTGCCGGCCGACTATGCCGGGCCCGCAGGCAGTAGCGGCGTGCAGTTGGAGTACAACCGCGTCTACGCTGACTCGCCGGGGAAATTCGGAGTCTGCAAGGACCCGGTGGCCGGCGGCAAAGAGGGTTATCCGTACGACGTGATTCCAGGCAACGCGGATGAGTCCTACTTGTTGTTCCGTATCGAGACGACAGACAGCCGGCACAAGATGCCCGAGCTGGGCCGTAGCACAACGCATCAGGAGGGTGCTCAACTGATTCGCAGTTGGATTGACCAACTGCCCAGTGCCAGTTGCTCGCCAGCCACGTGAGACTTTAATGGAAGGAACTGGCTCCAGGCCTACGCCTGGAGCCAACGCTCTCCCACGCACACCTCTCGTGCATGTATAATGCGTCGTTTTGTGGAGGCTGGCTCTGCCAGCCAAACGATCAGGGAGAGATCACGTGCTGTTGCTCACCGCCAAACTTGTCTTGCTCTACCTTTGCCTGGGATATCTTCGTAAGTCTCAGAGCCCTCTCGCCGCTGCCTCGATATACAGCGTTTTGTCGTTGTTGATTGCGTGGGTGGCTTATGCCGTTGGGGGTGTGTCGGTTTCCGGAATCAATCAACTCGCTCTGATCGTTGGGTTCTTCTTCGATTTTGGGATGGCGGTGGCCGTCTTCGGGTTGGCAAATCGTTACCAGGCAAAGGTACGTGTATTTTTCGGTACGATCCTGCTTGGCGTCGTCATCAATTTCGTGGGGCAGTATTGGCTGTTTGACGTCATGGAGAAGAAAGATCTCCTGGAGCAGACCGCCGCTCCGAGCGAGTTTTCAGAGCTGACGTTCCCTCCCCACCTTTGGTCACATCACAGATCCCTTCAAGTCTCTGCTGAAACCTGTTCAGGGCGTGCGCTGGCGGCACTCAATGCGTATGAGTTTACGTCCGTGGTGCGGAACGGAACCTATACCTACGGGAACTCGGGCGCTAATCGAGCTGCGCTGAAATGCGTGGAGCGAGGATCGGAATCTTCTTTCGTTTACATCGCAGTAGCCGGGCCGGATAAGTCGGTAGTTGAGGACTTGAGAAACAAACTGGCAAGGAGCCTCTGAATGATCGGTTTTTCAAAGGGATTTTCCATGAAAGTTGTGCTCGTGGCGTTGCTGGTGGGGATGGCAGCGGCTGCTGCGTTTATTCGTTTTGGCTTGGGTGAAGGGCCAGCAGGGGGGCGGTGGGAAACGCTGCGAATTCCCGCTCAACTGGATGGCGATTACATTACGGCACTTCAGTATGACTCGGCCACAGGGGAAATCCTGACGGGTTTCGAGTCCGGCCATACTGCAAGTACTGCCAGGGGAGGCAAGTCGCGGTTCATTCACGGCCAAGACCACCGGGTGAATCATATCTCTGTCAGTCCGGATGGGAACCTTGTCGCCACATCTGCGGACGAGACAGTGCTTTGGGATCGTAAATCCGGTGAAATGAAGGCAACGCTTGAGAACGTGAGTGGGCCTGTTATCTGGTCTGAATCCGGAGATGTCCTGTTTGCGCTCCAGCGCGGAGTTGTAAAAATCTACGATGTTGAACGAAAGCATTTCCATTCGGCAGAGATGCGCTGTCAGGGATCCGCAACGGCGATCGCTCTGAATCAGGAACAGGGGGTTCTGGCTGCAGGGTCGTCGACCGGCCGGATCTGCTTGTGGAAAGTGTTGGGGGCCGGGCACTACCGGGGCTTGGATCTGATGGTTGAAAGTGAAGAAACCAGTCGCCGTAATCATATTAAGGCCCTTGCCTTCTCCAGCAGCGACGATGAGCTTTTGGCGATAACGGCAGTGGAAGGGGTGCAGCGCTTTGCAACAGCCGATCTAACCCTTGTTCAGTCCAAGTCACCCCAGCTCACTCGGGTGACACATGCCATCATACTGAACCGGAACACTGGGTCGGTAGCGCTGACTGGCCGACTCGAAGCCTGGGAGGGCGACGAGGACTACTTTGTAGAATTGTTCAACCTGAAAACGGGGCAGTCTGAGATTCTGAAGGCGAAAACCAGCACCATGAATCACCTGGCTATCACGGGAGGCAACAGCCAGTTGGTTGTCGGCAATGTGGTCAAGTACCTGGTGCTGGATATTCCGCCGGCTTTTCGGTGATCGGGCGGGCTGATTTTCAGAAAGGCCCTGTGACAGCCGGGGCTAGATAAATGTGTACCGGTCTGCCGAATCCGGTCAAGAGAGTTGGTTTTGTGGCGGGTGAAGCTTATGCTCGTCACACATTTCTTATCCGGGAGTCGCTTTATGGGTCTGGCTATCGCATTACATGTTCTCTCTGCCGTGATTTGGGTTGGCGGTATGTTTTTCGCCTATATGGCCATGCGGCCAGCAGTGGTGGAGGTCATTGATGCATCGCAGCGCGGTGCTCTTTGGTGTCATACACTGTCCCGGTTTTTCCGCTGGGTATGGGTGGCGATCATACTGTTGCTGGTGACCGGTTACTGGATGGTCTTCAGTGTGTTCGGCGGCATGGCGGGTGCCGGCTGGCACGTTCATGTGATGCAGGGGCTGGGGATTGTTATGATGCTGCTCTATTGTCACGTCTATTTTGCCCCCTTCCGGCGGTTGAAGCAGGCCGTTGCCAATCAGGACCCACAGGAAGGCGGGCGCCAGGTAGGGCAGATCCGCAAGCTGGTAGGCACCAACCTGATTCTCGGGCTGATCGTCGTGGTGATCGGTGCTGGTGGGCGGTATCTGTAGACCTATCTGGTAGCGGATAGCGGCTTGTGCTTGCACCCTGTCGTCTTTTTTCTTTGCGGACCGCACGGGGATTTGCAAGACCTCATGGCTTTCCGGGATGATTTGTTGATACACGATAAATCATCCTGGAGAGTGTGATGAACGAAGCCTGGCTGAAAGCCCTACCCAAAGCGGAGCTGCACCTGCATCTGGAAGGTGCGCTTGAGCCTGAACTGATGTTTGCACTGGCTCGGCGCAATGGCATTGAATTGCCGTGGAGCGATGTCGACGTGCTTCGGCAGGCCTATTCCTTCAATAACCTGCAGGAATTCCTGGATCTTTATTACCAGGGTGCCAATGTGCTGCGCACGGAGCAGGATTTCTACGATCTCACCTGGGCGTATCTGCAGAAGTGTCAGGCGCAGGGCGTTGTCCATGTTGAACCTTTCTACGATCCGCAAACCCATACCGAGCGCGGCATTCCCTTTGAAGCGGCCATCAACGGCATCAGCGGCGCCATGCGGGATGGGCGCGAGCAGCTGGGTATTACCGGTGGGCTGATTCTCAGTTTCCTGCGGCACCTCTCTGAAGACGACGCTTTCCGGACACTTGAGCAGGCGATGCCATTTCGTGATCAGTTTTTTGCGGTGGGGCTGGACAGTGCCGAACAGGGCCATCCGCCCAGCAAGTTTGAGCGGGTGTTTGCCAAAGCGCGGGCTGAGGGCTTCCTGGCGGTTGCCCATGCCGGTGAAGAGGGGCCGCCTGAGTACATCTGGCAGGCCCTGGATCTGCTCAAGGTAAACCGTATTGACCATGGGGTCCGTGCCGCGGAAGATCCGAAGTTGTTGGACCGACTGGCGGACGAGCAGATCCCGTTAACGGTTTGCCCGTTGTCGAACATCAAGCTGCGTGTGTTTCAGGACATGACCCACCACAACATTCTGGACCTGTTGGAGCAGGGTTTGAAGGTTACCGTGAACTCGGACGACCCGTCCTATTTCGACGGTTATGTGCTGGAGAACTTCGTGGCCCTGCGTGATGGCCTGGGGATGACCGAAGAGCAGGCCCGCCGGCTGGCGCAGAACAGTATGGACGCTCGGCTAGCTCCGTAGAGGCAGCTTGCACAAGGCAGTATCGATATTCGGCAAGATGCGAAAATCTGTCCTACCATTGAACAGTCAATCCCGCGTTCAAGGAATGAGTCATGAGCATGATCAGCAGCACACAACGTTTATTGCTTGGTTCGGTTCTTGCCGCCTCAATGGTCGCCGGGGTCCATGGAGCGACACCCGCTCCTGAAGGCGCGTCGGTGTATTTTATAACGCCAACTGATGGGCAGACCATGAGTTCTCCAGTCACCGTGAGATTCGGTCTGGATGGGCTGGGTGTAGCGCCAGCGGGCGTGGAACGTAAGGGCACCGGCCACCATCACCTGCTTGTGGATGTAGACGATATGCCGGCGATGGACCAACCGGTTCCGTCCGATGATCGTCATATTCATTTTGGTGGCGGACAAACCCAGACGTCCCTGGAGCTGTCACCGGGCGAACACACCTTGCAGTTACTGGTGGGGGATCACCTGCACGTACCTCATCAGCCGCCTGTGATGTCCGAGAAGATCACCATCACGGTGGAGTAGTAGCCACAAGTGGTTCAGAGGCAGGCCAGAACGCTGTCGCCAAGTGCCACCTCGCCCCCTTCAATCACTCGCGTCGTTATACCGCCATGCCCACGCATGGCGTTATAACCGCCCGGCCCAAGGGCAGTCTCCATCTTGCTGCAGGGGTGACACAGGCCGGTGTATTCCAGCACCACATCCCCAATTCGGAACGTTTTTCCCTTTAGAGCCAGGAGATTCAGGCCCGAAACCATGATGTTGCGCCGGAAAATCTTAGGGTCGATTGCCTCCTGCCCCAGGCAGGAGGCAATGGCATGCAGGTGCTCTTTCTGGATCAGGGTGACCTGTCGTTTGCTGGTCTCGCGGCCCTCGAATCGATCGCCTTCCAGGCCCTTGCCCGGCGTGATCATCACGTCATCGAGTGTTTTCATGGACTCACCGCGGGCAGGGCGGATGCCAATCCATTCAACCCGACCGCGCTGAGGGAGGGTGTCGAACAGGGTTTGAAGCGAGGTCGGTTGCGCCATGGATACCTCATGTGAGTTTTAATCCAGCCTGGGAATGCACGGTTGTGTTGAACGTTTTTACTCCAGAACCGTCGGCCAATTCGCATCCGCCTGGCGAATAAACCCGTCGGGATCTTCCAGCCATTGGTCCTGTATGGACTGATTGTAGTTCAGGTACAGCCGACCCTCCCGGATGCTCCAGTGCTTTGGATCCCCTTTGGCGAGATAGCCCTGGCTGATCGCCCAGGCACAATAGCCGCCGTAGACCGGCGCAAACCGTTCAGGGTTTTCCTTGAAGCGGGCGAGGTTCTCGGCGTTGGCAAATCGCCAGGTGGCCCCCTGGTACTGAGTGGTGTACTCATTGGAGCCTTTGGCGGGCTGTCCTGTTTCGAAGTAACTGACGGTGTCGTACCCGCCGGCGCCAGTGTTGCTCAAGAGGCCGGTGTAAACGGGCGACTCCGAAGCTAATGCACTGGCCGTGTAGAGCAGGGCAATGGTGACCAGCATTAGGAATCTGTTCATGTCGCTCTCCTTATTTACAAAGGCTACAGGCACTAAGACACTGGTGATAGCTGTTTGTTACGCAGAGCTATTGTGACGACGTATTGTGCGGAGGCCTGAGCGTAAAAACAGCGCAAAAGACCAAATGAAGCTAATCTGAGTATCACCTCGTACACAATCTCGAATCAAATCGAAAAAGGAGATTGTCATGACAGACCCAGTTCTTTTGATCACCGGCGCATCTTCGGGCATTGGTGCCGCTACGGCGCGGGCTGCTGCAAAGAATAATTATCGTGTTGTACTGGCAGCGCGTTCGAAAGACAGTCTTCAAAGCCTGAAAGAGGAGCTTGGCAGTGATCGGGCGATCAGTGTTCAGTGTGATGTTCAAAGCAGCGAAGACCAGAAGGCCATGGTCGAACAGGCCCTGAAGGCTTTTGGGCAAATTGATGCGGTCTTTGCCAATGCAGGTCGCGGTGGTTCGCCGGGCGGCTTCAGTGGCGCAGACACCGACGCTTGGCGGGATATGATTCTTACCAATGTCTATGGGGTTGGCCTCACTTTGCAGCACTGTCTGCCGGCCTTGAAAGAAAGCCGTGGCCACTTGTTGCTCACTGGCTCCGCCGCCGGCAGGGTGACCATTCCCGGCTCTATGTACAGCGCGACGAAATGGGCGGTGTCGGCCATCGGCTATGGTGTCCGGGAAGAGCTACGGGGAACGGGCGTTCGGGTAACGCTGGTAGAGCCTGGAATGGTAGACACGCCTTTCTTTGACGAGCCCCCGGAGAGGGCACTGAAGCCGGACGATGTCGCCAATGCGGTGGTTTACGCCCTGTCACAGCCAGCCCACGTAGACGTGAACGAGATACTTGTCCGGCCTACGCCGCCCATTGAATAAGAGAGGTCTCGGAAATCGGCTTAGATTAATCCTGCTCGGATCATGTCAAACGTGTCCAGAATGCGCGCCACATACTGGTCTTTCGGGCGAAAGCTGCTTTGAGTGCTGAGCGAGACGTCCCGCTCCAGGTGATCCAGCAGCTTGTGCAGGCGACGACGGTGCAGGCCGAGTGCCGCCTGCACGGGGTCGGAAATAACGCCGGACAGCGCTGCGAACGCCGCCAGGGCGGCCATGACCGCGACCATGACGCTGGCGGTCGTTGCCAGCGACGGCTCCGGTGGAAAGACGCTGTAGTACCACGTGCCGACGGTTTCGCCGAGAATAAAATCCCGTGCCGCCAGGGTCTTTGCGAGCATGGACGCCAGCACCACCCCGAGCCCTATGCCCCCAGGCGTAAACTTCTGGAACGCAAATGCACCCAACACGGTGCATGAAATGCTGTTGGTGATATCGGCAGAGGCCGTCCGGGTTACGCGGTATTGTCTGAGAGCGTCGCCAATTACAGGCTCTATTAGCTTGATAAAGTGCTGGTGGTCGACCGGCTCAGAACTGTGGCGTTCATAAACCTCTTCCAGCGCTTCCGCCAGATAGTCTTCCAGCAGGTGGCCCGTTGGCTGACCACTGTTCAGCAGGTCGGCCTGAATCAGGCTCGAGATGTGCTGCTGTACGCGAGTGGTGAAACCTGCAGGCACACGATCGGCCATTCCGTACAGCCATCTCAGGCCGGCGCGTTTGCGCGTCGGAATTTTTACCAGGCAGGCAAGGGCGTACACCGGTGCCCAAAGCAGATTGATCGGCGCCCGCAACATGTCCCAGCCCAGTGCCATCCGGTTGGTTGCCACAGCGCCGGGATAGTGGAAATGTCGGTCGATAAACGCCGGCACCCGCGACCGGCAGTCGGCAAAGTACCGTTCAATGCCCGAGCGTAAGGCTAGCTCTATCTCTGCTTCGGAGATGGTCTGCTCGGGTGGTATGGCAATGGGCATAAGTGACAGATGTGGTTACCGGCAAGTGGGACGGAGTCGTTTCCAGGCGTTCACTTTATCAGGAATCTTAACGGTTTCGTGTTAACGCCCTGATCATCCGGTAGAGAAACCCCAGAACTTCCCTAAATCAGAGAAACTTAGTACCTTGCGGAAATTCCGAACAAAAACACCAACAGGACCATCGTTATGAAAATCCGTGCCGCTGTATTGGAAACGATAGGTGCGCCACAGCCGTTCGACGAAAACCGACCGCTGACGATTGAAGAACTGGAACTGGATCCACCGGGCGATCATGAGGTGTTGGTTCAGATCCGGGCGGCGGGTTTGTGCCATTCAGACCTGTCCGTGATTGACGGCAACCGGCCAAGGCCCGTGCCTATGGCCCTGGGCCATGAGGCGGCAGGCGTGGTCAAAGCCGTTGGGGCAGGGGTGACAGATCTCAGCCCGGGTGATCACGTGGTCACTGTCTTTGTTCCCAGCTGCGGGCACTGCAGCCCCTGTGCCGAAGGTCGCCCCGCGCTGTGCGAACCGGCGGCCGTCGCGAACAATGCCGGTACGCTTGTAGGTGGCGAACACCGGCTGCATCGGGCGGATGGTACGCCGGTGAATCACCACCTGGGCGTCTCTGCGTTCGCCGATCACGCAGTGGTGTCCCGACATTCACTGGTACGGATTGATCCAGACCTGCCGTTTCATCATGCCGCCCTCTTTGGCTGTGCCGTGCTGACGGGCGTGGGCGCTGCTATCAATTCGGCCGATATCAAAGCCGGCCAGACGGTCGCTGTTATCGGACTTGGCGGCGTGGGCCTGAACAGTGTGTTGGGTGCGCTGGTGGCCGGGGCGGGACAGGTCATTGCCATTGATCTGGATGAGGACAAGCTTTCGATGGCCAAGAGCCTGGGCGCCAGCGCTGGTATCAATGCGGCGGACGAAGATTGCGTGAACCAGGTGAAAGCCTTGACCAACGGCGGCGTTGATTGCGCGATCGAAATGGCAGGGTCTGAGAAGGCGCTGGAGCTGGCATACCAAGTGACCCGTCGTGGCGGAACAACCGTAACGGGTGGGCTGGCACACCCTGACAGGAAAGTCTCCATTCAACAGGTGAGCCTGGTGGCAGAGGAAAGAACCCTCAAGGGTAGCTATGTGGGAAGCTGTGTGCCGGTGCGAGACGTGGCCCGCTACGTCAGCCTGTTTCGCCAGGGACGGTTGCCGGTCGACAAGCTACTGAGCGATACCCTGACCCTCGATGAGATCAACGAAGGCTTTGAGCGATTGGCAAACGGCAAGGCCATTCGCCAGGTCATTCTTTTTGACGACCACTGACGCCAGGCTGCCTCCATGGAACGATCTGACTTCCCCGTGTTTTACCCCATCATCACCCGATGGATGGATAACGACATCTACGGTCACGTCAACAATGTGACCTATTATTCCTACTTCGATTCGGTCATCAACCGTTATCTCATTGAAGAAGGCGGTCTTGATATACACAACGCACCGGTAGTGGGTTTTATGGTGAGTTCCAGCTGCCAGTTCAAGAAGCCGGTTGCCTACCCTGATGCCCTCGAAGCCGGCGTTCGGGTCGCCAGAATTGGCGCCCGTTCTGTGACCTACGAAGTGGGGATCTTCATGGAGAACGACGCCCAGGCAGCCGCACATGGCGAGCTTGTCCATGTGTTCGTGGATCGTGCCACCCAGTCCTCGACACCGATTCCTCCAGGGATTCGGGAGGCCCTGGAGCGAATTACGGTGTAGAGGCCGTCCTTGAGAGGGGCGACCGCTTCAGGCGTCCGGCGTCCAGAGACCCTGCAGTTGCCCCAGCAACGAAGAGCCAATTCCCTGATTTTCCAGGAAGCTCATGATAACCGGGACAAACTGCTGGATCATGCCGCTGTCCATACCCAGGGCTGTAAAGGCTGATTGCACACCGTCCATCGACGAGATGCCGGAAAGCAGGCTTCCGCTCAGGCTGCTACCACCGCCCAGCAGGCTGGACAGGCCAGAGGCTTTGCTGGTTAGGGTGCTCATGGAGTCGTTGCCCAACTGGTTTTTTGCGAGCTGTAACAGGGCGCCAGTACCACCTGTTGCCTGGGCCTGTGTGACGCCGAGCTGGCTTTGGAGTTGGCCGACCAGTTGCTGGGCTTCACCGCTGACCTCTGATGCCGAGGTCATTGCTTCGGTGCCGCTGGAAAGCGCGTCGTTAAGGTCGAAGGCGTTAGCGGCTGGGGCGAGTAGGTAGATGCTTGAAACCAGGAGGAATTGCTTGATGGTAGCGTTCATTGGGCTGTCCTGAGGGATGTATTATCGAGGTCAGCTCTATTTATGGGGGCGGTAGATCGCTAATAATAGTGAGTGAAAACCGAAACATATCGAATATTCTGCCTGGTGTTGCCGGCACGCTTCAAAAAGGGGAGGGCGATGAGCCCTCCTCCGTGCGTTCAGGCAAAATCGTATTCACCGCCCTTCTCAAGTGCCCTCTGATAAGCGGGTCTGGCGTGTGCTTTCTCAACCCACGCATTGATATGGGGCCTGTCTTTGCCAACGATACCCCGTGCCACGGAAGCTTCCAGCGGGAAGCTCATTTGAATGTCCGCCGCGCTGAGGTTGTCCCCCAGAAACCAGGTGTTTTTCGCCAGGTGAGCTTCGACAAAATCCAGGTGTGTTTTGATCATCGGGCCGATGAAGGTTGCAGTGGTTTTATCGGCGATGCCTTTGGCCACCGGCTTGATAAAAAACGGCATCGGGCTGTTTTTTACCTTTTGGAACACCAGGCGCATTACCAGCGGTGGCATCAGGGAGCCTTCGGCGTAATGCAGCCAGTAGGTATAATCCAGCCACGCCTGGCCGCCGGCTTCCGGCAACATGGTGTCTTTGCCGTAGGTGTGGGCCAGATACTCGATAATAGCGCCTGACTCCGCTACCACCAGGTCGCCATCGGTAATCACCGGTGATTTACCCAGCGGGTGTACTTTTTTCAGGCTGGCTGGCGCCAGCATGGTTTTAGGGTCACGCTCGTAACGCTGGATTTCGTAGGGCACTCCCAATTCTTCCAACATCCAGAGAACGCGTTGTGAACGGGAATTGTTGAGGTGGTGAACGGTAATCATGCAGTGACTCCACTGGTGTCAAAAGAATAAGCAGGTTAGCAGTGTAGTCTGCAAATAGCTTTTTGGATCACCACGGGTTTTGCTTCGAGTCGTTTTTCCAGTGAGTGTTCTTGCACAAGGCAGTTTTCCGAGCTAGATAAGGATAACAATAATATTGCGAGAGGCATCTGCAGTAGATGCATGTTGGTATCCTGATAGTTAGATAATCATTCGATGAAACATACATAGAGGAAGGATTTCTCATGAAAACATGGTTATCGATTATCGCTATTAGTAGCTTAGTCTTCACGGGGTTGGCGCATGCGGCTCCCCAGAGTAAACCCAACGGTCCCTGGATCACCGACGGACAGAATGTGTCTTTGGCTGCGTTACGAAGTTATGCCCAGCTTTGGCATACGCTTGAGCAACTGGATCGATCGGCCAAAGGAGGGTTTGTCCTTTCGAGCGCTCCTCGCCTCAGTAATACTGGCCGGGAAATCCCCGTGGTTACAATAGGGAGCGGACCTCAGCGCATAATGATCATCGCTCAGCAACACGGCAACGAGTATGTCGTGAGTGAGGCTATGGTTGATTTGGCCAGAGATCTATCCGACAACTCTAGGGAATCAAGGGCCATACGGGATGCGCTCACGCTCACCATCGTACCCAGAGTCAATGTCGACGGGTTTGACGCAAGTGTCGAAGATGCTTTCGGGAATACGCCACCGTGGCGCCAGAATTACGATCCATCTTGCGTCTCGGGCCCTTGCCCCGCGTTTTATCAGCGCGGACGCGGTTATGACATTAACCGCTATCATTCGTTTCTCGCGGATGGTCCGGAGGTCAATCCATACGTTGGTGGTCCCAACCCAGTGCCTGAGTCGGTTGCCATGCGTTTGTTGTTTGATGAATTTCAGCCTTCGGTGGTTATCGATTTCCACCACCAGGGCTCTTACGTTGATGCCGACGGCAATTTGATCACCGGATCGACGCTATGGCCGAATGCCACATCGGCGGCTGAGGCGCTGGGTGTGGTGGACCAGTTTGAGGCTGGAGTGGAACTTGCAAAAAAAGTGGTCACGGTTATGGCCACAGAGCTCGACCAGTACGGTTATGCCAACATCACGCTCTATCCCGGTACCACAACGCCTGGAATCGCCCGTAACGCGTATGGACTGTTGGGTGCCGGATCGGTGCTGTTCGAGATGCGTGGAGGTATTGGAACCAAGGGCAATGGGTACATTACCAAGACTGCGTACAATGCTGCCAAAGCCGTTGTCGCCGCCATGGCCGACGGCACTTTGTTCGACGCGGACATTACGATCGCGGAAAGCCTTCCCCCCAGAGGCCCGGGAATTGGCGCGCCTAACGAGGAGGGAGGAGAAGTAGAGTAACAAGGTAAACCCATGAATGGGTTAGCCTCATCCCCACGTATAGGGGATGAGGCTCCAGCCATATGATCATAACGATTGAACCTGCCTCGCTTTTTCGTTACATCTATCCTTTCGCTTCATCTGAAATCAGTCACCTCATTTCATAGATCAGGAGGCCGGCAATGTCGGAACCATCACTTAAAGAACAACTCAACACCGCAGTGAAAAATGCGATGCGGAACAAGGACAAAACCCGGCTTGTTACCCTGCGTATGGCGCAGGCTGCGGTCAAACAGATTGAAATTGATGAGCGCCGTGATTTGAGCGACGAGGATGTTCTCAAGGTGTTGGACAAGATGCTCAAACAGCGCCGTGACGCCGCCAGTCAGTATGACGAGGCAGGCCGAGAGGAACTGGGTGACAAGGAAAGGGCGGAAATGGTGATCATCGAGGAATTCATGCCCGCGGCCCTCAACGAGGATGATCTGGATGGTCTGATTCGAATGACCATCAGCGCTACCGATGCACAGGGAATGCAGGATATGGGCAAAGTGATGAACGAGCTAAAGCCCCAAGTGCTTGGCCGGGTTGATATGGGCCACCTGAGCAAGAAGGTGCGGGCAGCGCTGGCGGGTTGATGGCACCCCATGTGCGTGACGCACTGGTAAACGAGAAAGGACCACTATGGCCGACAAAGAACTGCGCCCCAAATCCGATAGACAGGCCATCGACCAGTTTATCAACGAGGTTCGCACACTGCCCAAACAGGGCGGCGGGCAGGGCAGGCTGATGTTCGCGCTGGATGCCACCGCCAGCCGGGAGGCAACCTGGGATGAGGCCTGCCACTTGCAAAGTGAGCTGTTCATGGCGACGCGGGATTTGGGCGGCTTGGCTATCCAACTTTGTTATTACCGTGGCTTTGGCGAGTTCAAGGCTACGGGGTTTGTGACTGAGACCGGTCAGTTGTTGAACCTGATGAACGGCGTTTCCTGCCTGGGTGGCCGCACCCAGATCAGCCGGGTGTTGGCTCATGCCGTGAAAGAAACCCGGGAAAAGGTTGTCAGGGCTGTGGTGTTTATCGGCGACTGTTGCGAGGAGCCGGTGGACGAGTTGTGTCATACCGCGGGGGAACTGGGGATGCTGCAAACACCGGTGTTCATGTTCCACGAGGGCGCCGATGCCCATGCCAGGGCAGTGTTCCAGCAGGTAAGCAAGTTGTCTGGTGGCGCCTATGCCCCCTTCGATCGTGACAGTCCGCAAGTTCTCAAGGATCTTATGGCTGCCGTTGCGGTCTATGCTTCCGGGGGAGCCAAGGCCCTGCAGGATTTTTCCAGCCGCAGCTCTCCAGAGGTCAAGCGCTTGACCCAGCAGATCAAGTAGCGCTTGTTTCAATCCACGTTCAAACCATCGATGGACCGATGAGTTCCGGGGTATCTGAGTGCCACTAACGCTTCTGGTCATAGCACTGTCGGTTGTTGCGTGGGTCTGGCTGCGCAATCAGCCGGCCAGCCAACGTAAGCCGGCGATGATAAAGCTGGCCTTGATGGCCGGTATCGGGATAGTGGTTCTGATGGCGGTTACCGGCCGTCTACACGCTCTATTCGCGTTGTTGGCGTTTCTCTACCCACTGCTACGCCGGGTGCTGCCGTCATTATTGACAGGACGCATGGCGGGGGCCGGAACGGGAGATGCAAACGCAAGTTCAGGCAATCAATCCCATGTGTCCGGCGACATTCTGGAAATGAGCCTGGATCATGACTCCGGCACCATGAGTGGCAAGGTCCTGAAAGGCCCCATGGCCGGGCGAGCGCTGGCGGACCTGGGCGAAAGTGAATTTCTTGAGCTGTTGCGATACTGCCGGGCGCACGACGAGGACTCCGCCCGGCTGCTGGAAAGTTATCTTGACCGCCGGTTCGGTGACTCATGGCGTGCTGACGATGAGGCCAGCGCTGGAGGCGAAGAATCCGAAGAACACGGCACTACCGGCGGCCCTCTTACCGAGAGCGAGGCCCTGGACATCTTGGGACTGGAGCCCGGTGCAACACAGGACGAGATCATTCAGGCCCATCGCAGGATGATGCAGAAAGTACACCCGGACCGTGGCGGAAGTAACTATTTGGCCGCCCGCATCAATGAGGCCAAGGCGTGTTTGTTGAGCTGACGGCTTCTGTCGGATCTAGGCGATCATTGTGCCAGGGGAACGTTACCCGATGTGTTAAGTGCAAAGCTGAGCAACCAACGATTCCCACGTTCAATCTTCGAAACCCGGTGTTGGTAGAGATCTGGTCGAAACAGGTATACCCGGCCAAACAAGTTGAAAATGTTCTTTTCGCAGATGAACTCACCGCCTGCTTTGGGCTTTACCAGAACACAATTGAGTTTGTACAGCCGGCCTTCGGAAGTCATGTCCAGGTGCGGTCCCACCTTGTGACCTTCCGGGTAGCGGACGAGGTACAGGTTCAGGCGTTTGGAGCGGAACAAAATCCGGGTTTTGACGTTTGCGGGCATTGAATGTGCGTTCTATCTTGGGAGGGTTGAGCCGTTAGTTTGTGCGGTTTGTCGGGTAGCCGTCAACCGTCGCTCCGAATCGTAACTTTCCTGCTACCAAAGTCCTGGCAGTTTCGTGATTTCGTATCATGTACAGCAAACGGGTGGCTCTGGGAAGGTGGTGTTTAACCAACGAACGGGGGAGATCGTTATGACTCAGTACCAGGGCAGTTGTTTTTGTGGCGCTGTTAAGTTTCAGGTATCTGGCGCACCCGAAGCGATGGGATATTGTCACTGTGATTCCTGTCGTCGCTGGTCGGCCGGGCCGGTGAATGCGTTTTCTCTGTGGCCATACGACAGCTTCGAGGTGTTAGCGGGTGCCGATCACATTGGCGAATTCCATCTCACGGAACAAAGCTATCGCAAGTGGTGTAAAAAGTGCGGTGGTCATGTGTTTACCGATCATCCGGCGTTAAGTCTTATGGACGTCTATGTTGCCAACCTTCCGGACCTGGCGTTTGAGCCCGCGGTCCATGTGCATTACCAGGAATCGGTACTGCCGATTCGCGACGGGCTACCAAAGATGAAGGATGTTCCGGCCGAGATGGGCGGGTCAGGCGACACTTTGCCAGAGTGATTTGATGAGAGCGGGGCGGGTGGCGCATCGAATTTCCACTTATGCCTATATATCCAATTCAATAAGCATGCTAAAACGTCTCGCCCGGTGCTCGCTCGCTTTTTTCGGGCGCCGGGTACTCTTCCATTCATCGAGATTTCAGCATGTCAGACAAGTTCTTCTACAAAGGCCGGCAGGACGCGCGCCAGCACCACACCGCCCATGGTGGCTTCCAGACCAAGGCCAGTCAGAAGAGTGGCAGCAAGAAGTTTCCGCTAACACTGGTGGTTACCAGTGAGGCGCGCAGGCAGGAGGTCGAAGCTCAGGTGGCGGAAGCCAATCTGCATGCCAACATTACAGTGGATGCCCGCGAGGGTGCGGTTGAATCCATCACCGAACTGACGGCACTCCTGAACAAAGGGGCGACGGTGACCACGGCGAAACTGCCTTCCCGCAATGATCCTTGCCATTGCGGGAGTGGTGCCAAGTTCAAGAAGTGCTGTGGTTGACCACGCGTTTCTCAATCGCTCTGTTTCAGACCCATTTCCCAGAAATCGATTTCCAGCCGGGTGGCGTCGCTGAATATCCGGGTAAGCTGCTCGAACCTGGCGGGGGATACATCCGCCAGTCGTTCATCCAGCCACTGGATTTCCGCGTGCATGGCCTGCTGGAACTCGTCGCTTTCATACATGGCGATCCAGGCGTCATACGGGTTTTTGTCTCCCCGAATGGTTTCTGCCCGGTTGTTCAGCCAATTGGCGATTTCCCCGTAGCCCACCATGCAGGGTGAGAGCGCAACATGCAGGTCGAGCAAATCGCCGCGGTTGCCGGTGTCGAGCACATAGCGTGTGTAGGCAAGGGTGGCGCGCGCTTCCGGCAGGTTGGCAAGTTCTGCTTCTGAAATGCCCCATTCCTTGCAGTAGCTGATGTGTAGGTCCAGCTCTACATCCACGATGGCCTGCAAGCCTTCCTTTGCCTGGCGGAGATCCAGCAAGGTTGGGCTTTTGTAGGCCGCCAGGGCGAAAGCGCGGGCAAACTGGATCAGGAACAGGTAATCCTGCTTGAGGTAGTGCTGAAACGCTTCGGGAGCGAGCGACGCATCGCCTAACTGCTTTACGAAACTGTGTTCAATGTAGTCGCGCCATTCTGTCCGGCAAGCCTTCCTTAGGTCTTCGAACTGATACGTCATTGTGAATATCCTTCGTCAGATTGAATGTGTTTGGGTCAGGCAACTCAACGACAAATCCTTTTCCAGCCGATAGGTATCAAAATCCCGCGCCAGAAACAGTTGGCCCTTGTAGTGCTGCATGGCTTCGGCCGCCAGTTGGTTGATGTGGGGCGCGCCTCCCGGCCCGGACTGGTAACGTGAGCTGAAATGGGTCAGCACCAGGTTGGGCAAGTGAGCCTGTTGGGCGAATCGGGCGACCTGTTCAGCGGAGCTGTGTTGTGGCCAGGGGCCGACCCGGTCGGCCACGTCCTGGGTATAGGTGGCTTCGTGGATCAGCACATGGGTGCCGTTGCAGGCATCGGCCAGCAGGTCCGGGGTGTCGTTGTCGCCAGCGACGATCAGGCGGCGGGCCGTGCGGGGAATGTGTGTGTAATCGTCACTTCTGAGCAGGCGGCCATCCTCCAGCGTTATATCGTTTCCTTTCTGCAATTCGCCCCAGCCGGGACCGGGCTCTATGCCTTCCGCGCTTAATTTGTCCTGAAGTAGTTGTCGCTCCAGGCTTTGCTCGGTGAACACATAGGCGCGGCAGGCGACACGATGGGACAGTGCCACATTGGTAACCCTGACGTGCTCATCCTGCCACTGGAAATCCGATGCTTCGGAATCGATGAAGTTTAGCGAGTAGCTGAGACTGGAGTCGCTGTTTGCGAGCACTGCGCTGATGAAGCGTTGTACCTGGGTGGGGGCAACGATGTCCAGCGGTTCCGTGCGGCCAAGCATGGAGGCGCTGGTGAGCAGCCCTGGAAGGCCGAACGTGTGATCGCCGTGGATATGGGTGATAAAGATGGCGCGCAATTGCACAACCGAGTAGCGGGTGCGAAGCAACTGGTGCTGCGTGCCTTCACCGCAGTCGATCAAATACCAGGGTTTGGGACCGGAGTGACACAAGGCCAAGCCGCTCACATTTCGTGACCGTGTCGGGGTGCCGGCGGATGTGCCCAGGAAGGTGAATTCCATTATTAATCCGCCCATTGCCAGGGTGGCGCATCCAACAAACCCTGCCCCAGGACTATGGTTTCGCCAAGGTCTTTGTTCAGGGCGATGGAGTTACAGTCGCCATCCTGTTCCAGAGTTGCCACCAAACGTGGTGCGTGGGAAACGACCCACACCTGGGTTTCACGGGATGCGCGATTGATCAGGCGCCCCAAGGCAGGCAGCAAATCCGGGTGCAGGCTGGTTTCCGGTTCATTAAGCACCAATAGTGACGGTGGTCTTGGCGTGAGTAGTGCGGCTACCAGCAACAGGTAGCGAAGCGTGCCGTCCGACAACTCCGCCTGGTTTAAGGGGCGCAGCAACCCCTCCTGCAAAAACTGCAGTATGAAACGGTTGCCGGAGTCTGCCTCAAAGTTGATGGTTGCCCCGGGAAAGGCATCCTCAATGGCATCGTACAACGCCGCCCGGTCGCCAATCTCGTGGATGGTCCGCAGAGCCGCGACCAGGCTATGGCCGTCGTGATCAAGCACCGGCGTTCGCGTACCGATTTGGGGAGTGCGGATGATGGACTGGGGATCGGTTCGGAACTGGTCGTAGAAGCGCCAATTGCGGATGGTTTGCCGGACAGCATGAACCTCGGGCACAGCCACCGGATCGCTGATTTCGTTGAGGATGCTTTCGTAGGTGTTGAGGTGGGCGTTGTAGACTTCCCATTTACGACCGTTGCGCACTTTCACCACAGGCCCGACCCGGTCAATCAGGCAACTGCTGGGACGGCAGACGTCTCCCGCCCAAATGCACTCGCGTTTGATTTCCGGGTCAAACTGAAACATGGACGGGTCCTGGTAGCCCGCAAATCCCTGAGGGGCGGGCATGCCCAGTGAGATGGCGTACCCGAAGTCTTCACCCACAAAGCCCAGCCTAAGCCGGCTGTTCTGTTTTTTGGCAGAGCCTTGTACGGGATCGACACCGTCTTTCATGCCTTTGGTAAAGGTCTCCGGCCCTGCCCAGAATGTGTAATCCAGCCCGCCTTCCTGCGCGATCGACGAGATTAAGTTGCCCTTTGCGGTTTCAGCCAGTAACCGCAGAGACTTGTAAAGGTTGGATTTTCCGCAGCCGTTGGGCCCGGTTACCACATTGAGGCCGGTCAGGGGCGCGACGATACTCTTGAGGCTGCGGTAGTTGGATACGGCAAATGCGTTGATCATAATCTCAAGATCACTGAGTTTGGTAAAAAAGTCTCGTTATCTCAAGCGCTCTCAGCCGCTTGAATTCGGTTTCGGCCGCTCTCTTTGGCTTTGTAGAGTGCCGCATCGGCGGCAAAGACCAATTCTTCGAGACTGCTCTTGTCATCGGGAACGATGGTGGCGCAGCCCACGCTGACGGTGATGCAATCTCGCGCCGTTGAATGGTCGTGCCTGATGTCCAATGCTTCGATGGCAACGCGGGCATTTTCAGCGACCTGTATCGCACCATTTTCGTCAGTATTGGGGAGTATCAGAATGAACTCTTCTCCCCCGTAGCGTGCCACCATGTCGGTTGAGCGCTGCAGTTGCGCCTGCAGTGTCTCGGCAACCCGGATCAGGCATTCGTCACCCATCTGGTGGCCGTAATTGTCGTTGAAGTGCTTGAAGTGATCCACATCGAGCATAACCACAGATAAGGGCTGGGGCTGCCTTCTCAGGCGCAGCCAGGTGTCTTTGAGGTAGGCGTCACCGGAACGCCTGTTGGCGACGCCGGTCAGGCCATCGCGGTCGGCCAGGCGTTGCAGTTCCTCATTGAGTTCTTCCAGCTCTGCCGTGCGTTCAACCACCTTCTCTTCCAGGAGCCGGGAATGGTCCTGTACCTGGGTGTAGAGCCGGGCGTTTTCGATGGCGACAGCCGCCTGGGCGGAGAGCAGTTGAATCAATTCCACCCGGTCGTCGGTGAAGACGGCGTCGGTCAGGTTGTTCTCCATGTAGACCGCCGCCTCAAAACGTTCCCGCACGATGATAGGGACACACAGTACTGATCGTGGATGCAGGTGAATAGTGTAGGGGTCGTTCACAAACGGGCCGTCCGCCATGGCATCGTGCAGGACCACGGCTTCGCCCCTTTGAAACACCTGGCTGATCACGCTCATTGGCAGGGCGAGGGCCTTGCCCTGACGATCACTGAGTGTTGAGTGGGTGGGGATTTCAACCTGTGGTGACGGCTGCTCTGGCCGGATTATGGCCTCGACACTGAACGCACCACCGGCCCGGACAATCAGGCAGCCCCATTGCCCACCGGCATTTTCCAGCAGAATCGCCAGGGTTTTCTGCAACAGCTGGTCCAGCACCATCTCGCCGGAGATCTCACGGGAGGCTTTCATAACCGATGCCAGGTCGAGACTGGCCAAATGGCTTCCTGGTGGGCTGAGGTGGGCCTGAACCCACTGACGAAGCACCGGGAACTCGTCCTCAAGCTGTTCTACCTTGCGTTGTGCGCCCCAGCGGTTGTATACCCCGTGGGCACCACGGAGATAACCCTCGGCTGAGCGCCCTTTACCCAGTGCCAGCAGGTGCCGTGCGGCGCGCTCAAAGGCAGTGGCCTCATCGCGCAGGAAGCCGTTTGCCCGTGCCGTGTCGATGGCCGTGTCATAGAGCTCCAGTGCGGCGTCGTGCCTGCCATCCAGGCGGGCGAGTTCTGCGGTCATCAGCCATTGAAGGTGGCGGAAATTCGCTTCGCAATTGTCCGCCCAACGGGTCATGCGCGCCAGGTCCCGTTCCAGGCGTTCTCGTGTGGCCTGTTGGTCAGCCCTGTTCATGGTGGGGAATAGAGTCGTGAGGGTGAGGTTGGCAACAATGTAGAAACGCACGAGCTGGGGCAGGGACATCGCGGACTTGATTAGCTTGTCCTGCTTTCTGACAAAGTGCAGTGCCTGTTCGTAGTTCCCGTAGAGCAGGTTGATCTCGGCACTGTAGATCTGATGATTGGCAATGCCGGTCATGAAACGGCGCGTACTCATTGCCTCGAGACACGCCTGGTCATCAAAATCATCGGTGCTCAGACTGGCCGGTGAGTGGGTGGTGCCAAGAAAATTGCGCTGCATCTGCAGGAAGAGGGAACCGGAGTCCAGCGAATCCTGGTAGGCGCACTCGCGAACGATGTCGAGGTTTTCCTGATGCAACTGGCTTGCGGTTTCCAGGTCCATGCCCGGGTCCCAGATCACGCAGTCCTGGGCACTGTAGGCCAGATAGAGCAGGTCGCCGGATTGATAGCCGGCTTCGATGCCCTTGCGGAACCAGGGCGTGAGCGTTGCCCAGTGGTTGCTCCAGTGATGAACGAACATGGCGTATACATAGATAACGCGCGCCCTCAGGCTGAGGTCATCAAGCCGTTCATTGATGGCCAGGCCAACCTTGGCGTACTGATAGCCCAGGGCGGGCTCGTCCAGCTCACCACACAAAAGCATGCCGTAGGCGGCATAGGCAAACGCCGATTCCGGACAGTTGCCCCGATGCAAAGCCAGGTTAACCGCTTTTAGCACCAGGTAGCTGAACAGCTTGCTGCCGGAGAGAAACGCGGCAGCAAAGATTTCCATCAGCAGACGCATGGCGGTCAATGTGGCTGGGTCTTCGATGACAGGAGCATCAACCAGGTCGGTGATTTCGCGGCCAGCCAGGTTCGTCAGTACCCGTTGGCGTTCGACATCGATATCGTGCTGGCTGGGGTGTTCGGTGAAATTGACACCCAATAGTGCCAGCCCCTCAATGGCAGCGTGAATAGACGCCTCCATTCTACCCAGCGTGGCATTCTGCCGGGTACGTATGGCGAGAATGTCGGCGCGATGCAGCTGGGAGTCCGCATGGTCCAGCATCTGCTCCAACCAATGGTCGGCCTCTTCGGTACGTCCGGTGAGGTAGAGGCAAAGCTGTATCTCTGACGCCAATGTGGCCATCAGTGAGGGCATCTGTGACCAGGCGTCGTCTGGCAGCAATTCCTCGGCGACCTGCAAGTAGTCGAGTGCCTGTTGATAGGCCGAGGTTTGTCGGGCGCGACTGCCGGCACGAAGGTTGAACTCGGCCAGTTGAAGGCGTTCTGACCCGGACTGGATCAGCGCACGCCCCTGATTGAGATGATTAACGATATCAATCAATTGGTCATCGGCGACCTGCCCGCCGCCGTGTTGTAGCATCAGGCGCCCGACCGTTAGGTGTACCCGGGGGAGCTCGTCAGTTGCGATGAGGTTGTAGGCAGCCTGCTGCACCCGGTCGTGCTGAAAACGATAGCTGGGGTTGAGCACCCGCTCTTCGTCCTGGTGTCTCGCCAGGCGATAATCACTGTGTAGCGGCAGCACGGTGTACTGTTTCAACGCCGGCAGAAGGGCCCGGGCGGTTTCAGCAACGGTATGCTCGTAGATGGTGGCGAGCGTTTGCAGGGTAAAGGTATTCCCGATGCTGGCGGCCAGTTGAAGTACGTTCTGCGTTTCGTCCGGGAGCTGTCGCAGGTTATCCAGCATGAACTCAACCACGTCATGGCTGGTTTCATCCCAACTGGCCCTGTCGAGCTGCCAGTGCCATTGGCCACTGCCCGAATCTGACCAGATTGCCCCCTGGGCATGGAACTGTCGCAGCAACTCGTTGGTAAAGAAGGGGTTGCCCTGGGCGCGGTGAAACAGCATCTCGTTCAGTGTGCGGCTCGTTTCCGGCTCGCAACGCAGGGCGTCGGCCACCATTTGGTCCACCGACGATTCATCAAGCGGCCCCACAGGGATCTGATGAATTCGCCGATGGTTGTTGAGGTCATCCAGGAGCAATCTGAGCGGGTGCCCAGGGCCGACTTCATTGCTGCGATAGGCACCAATCAACAACAGGTGGCTCTGGTCCCTGGAGGTGACTATACGGCGTATCAGGTCGAGGGTTGGGGTGTCGCTCCACTGCAGATCGTCCAGGAACAGCACGACCGGATGGCCTTCGCCGGCAAACACTCGCAGGAATGCGGTCAGTACCAGCTGCAACCGGTTACGGCTCTCTGAGGGTGGCAGCTCGGTCACAGGGGGTTGTTCGCCGATAATCAGCGCCAGCTCCGGTACCAGGTCGATCACCAGGGCGCCGTTGGGCCCCAGCGCACCAAGTAGTTCGGTGCGCCAGCAGTCAAGCTGGTTGTCGGGCTCTAGTATGATTTGCTGCACGAGGGCACGAAAGGTGGCTGCCAGTGCTGAGTAGGCTTCGCTTTGCTGGAACTGGTCGAACTTGCTCTGGACCAGGAAGCCGCGTTCGCGGATCTGGTAGCGATCAATTTCGTTGACCAGTGCCGACTTGCCAACGCCGGAGTAGCCGTGAACCAGGCAGAAGCGGGATCGTCCCTCCACCGCCTGCTCGAACAGGCCCAGCAGCTCCTGCAGCTCGCGCTCGCGGCCGTAAAGTGCCTGGGGAATCAGAAACTTCTGCAGATGATCCTTTTCACCCAGTGTGAAGGGCAGCAGTGGCAGATCCTGTTCTATCGACGTGGCGCAACGGGATAGGTCGTGCAGCAGGCCCAGGCTGCTTTGATAACGTTCTTCCGGGGATTTGGCCAGAAGCTTCAGCACAATGTCTGAAAGGGCCTCGGGTATGTCCTCAAACACGGTGTGAGGCGCCGGAGGCAGACGACTTATGTGGCTGTGTACCCACTCCAGGGTATTGTTGGCTGTAAACGGAGGTTGGCCGGTCAGAAGTTCAAACAGCAGCAAGCCGAGGGAATAGTAGTCCGAGCGGTAGTCGAGGCTCCGATTCATGCGCCCGGTCTGTTCCGGCGACATGTAGGCCAACGCCGCCTCGGGCTGATTGGGCAGCTGTTTGGCCTGCCGCTCCTGCCCCAGCTCCGATGCTATATTGAACCCCGACAGCACCAGTGCGCCACTTCTTGAGTCAAACAGGACGTTATGGGGTGTCAGCGACTTGTGCACGATGTCCTGTGCGTGGATGTCGCTCAGAATCTGTACCAGGGCCTGGGCTATTTTCAGCGCCTGGGGCAGGGGCAAGCGTCTGTTACGGCTCTCGGCCATTACCGAGGCAAGCGAACGCTCACAGGGATCGGTGATGAGCGCCAGGTTCCCACTACCGTGTGGCAATATGTCATGAACCCTGCGTACGCCTTTCACGCCGTCGAGCCGTGAAGCAATGCTGGCTTCGTGATTGAGCGTGGCCACCTGCCTGCGGTCGGGATATTCGGTATCAAGGGTTTCAATGCAGACGTCTGCACCGTCCGAGAGTCGCCGTGCGCGATAGGCCGCCCGGCCTGCTTTTCTCCAGAGGCAGAAGGAGATTGTGTATCCGGGCAGCTGTAATTCGCTCTGCATCAGGTGCCGCTCCTGGGGATCACGCCTGGCAATGGAACACTCGATCGAAGGTGGCGCTGAAGTCCTCTTTGGCGTTGTCCAGTAGGGGTTGGCCATGGCCACAGAGAACGTGTTTGAAGTTCAGTGTTTTGAGGCGGTTAAAATCCTCGGCAGCAGGTTCCGCCGCCTGCAGCCAGACTGGGCCAATGTTGGCGGGTGTGAAGAAGCCCATCTGCTCCATTCGCTGTCGCGAGGCGTCGCAGAAGTGCTCGTCGGGTTTCAGCCAGTTCTGCAGGGCGTCACAGGCTACCAGGATGCCGCCATCCCGCTGGAGATGGAGTACGCCTTCAGGAAGTTTGGTAGTTTGGAACTGAAATAGCGATGCGTCACTCAGGCGCAGCGCCTGGCCGAGGACGTTTGCCTTTCTTTCAGACTCGCTTTGGTCCTCCGGTTCCAGACCTGGCATCACCCAGTACTGCGCCTGGTAACGGTCAACATAGAACGCATCGTCACGTCCATGCAGAGCGCCAAGCCGAATCACGTCGGTTACTTTTCCCAGTCGGTCCAGTTCCGCCAGGCCGTCATCATCAAGGCGGACCGTATTGATGAGGATCAGCCGTTCACCGTCACGGACGATGGTCATGTTGCGGCTGAATTGCCAATCCAGGTCCATAAGGACGGTTTCCATGGCACCACTGACAAAAAACAGATCCGGCAGGATCTCTTCGATGGCATTGTGTGCCAGGGGTGGCGGGAAAGACGGCATGAGAGCTCCTCAGTCTTTATCATAGTTATAGCGGCCGACGTAGCGATACTCTCTGGCGTATTCGTTCAGATAGGCGTTGAGGTATCGCTTCTGGGCCTTGTTGAGGCGTCCGTTCCGGATATCGTCCATGGTTTCATCAACGTTGCTGCTGTCCAGCCGTCTGAGGTGAAAAAGCGTCATGTCCCTGCCTCCAAAAAAGCCTTTGAGGAAGTGGTGCAGAGGCCTCGCCTCGGACATATCAAACACGGCCCCGTAGAGGGCCGTGTACAGCGGCTGTTTTGCCAGCAACGCCCGGTCAAATGTTGGGTAGTCTCCGGGTGGTGCCGCGAACGTTGGGTACTCATCAAGTTGATGAATGGGCTGATTGGCCAGTGACTCCAGGTATTTGCCATCCAGTCCGGCCTGGCGGCCTCCCTCCAGAACGATGTTCAGGTAACGACGGCTTGGTCGGCAGTCGTTGTCGATAAATTGGGGCATGCCCACATAGGTGAGAGCAGAGACCTTCGGGGCCATTGCCGCGCTAGGGTTATCCGGCTCTACCTCGATCTCTATGCGGTTATAGCCATGCCCGTAAGCTTCGGCCTGATCCAACAGAGAAAGCGCCTCGTCGGGGCATTCATGGAGCACGCCGAGAACCCGGTCGTCCGGGTGGCCGGTGTTTTCGATGTTGCCAACACCACCCTCATGGCGGAAGAAGTGCTGCACGTTGAAGCGTAACCGCCATCCGCGCAGCACCGCTTTCGTAGATGCCCGAGGCTCGACACCCTTCGCTCTCAGCGAGAGCATGCTCATGTTGGAGCCAAAGCCAAAGTAGTAAAACATAGATTCAATAGGTTACAGGTTAACCTGCCCTCAGGTACTTTTCTATAACCTGCCACGGCAAAGGCGGTGGCAGATTGGCTTATCAGCAATACGGCCAGGTATCGGTTTTCGCGGAGCTACCTTTACCCCGGGATATTGGGGCTTAATGGTAGTCTATATGGCATCATTATTTATGATCTCGCGTTGAAGTTATACCCGAGTATTGAAAGTGCCAAACCCCGTTCCCTTTAGCCTGAAACCATGACCTCTCTTTATTCACTATGATTCAGCATCTCACAGAAGCCCTTGTCCCTCTGCTGTCTTTGATACTCCTCGGGGCCATTCTTGGCCGAAAAACCGATTTTTTTGACGGCAAGGCATTGGCTGGCCTGGTTACCACCGTTGGAATCCCCGCGTTGCTGCTCCACTCCGTATTGAGCATGGATATGGACATTTTCGGAATGGGTGCCCTTGTAGGCATTACCGTGGCCTGGCTGGTCGTCATGGCGATGGTCACTGCACTGTTGCTTACGCTAGCTGGCCTGCCGGTGAGGTCCTATCTTCCGGCGTTGGTGCACCCGAATACGGGCAATATGGGGATTCCGGTGTGCTTTGCACTGTTTGGCCCGCAGTCGCTTGGGCTGGCGGTGGTGATTTCCTCGGTGATTCAGGTCAGTCATTTTACGTTGGGAATCGGCTGCCTGTCCGGGCGGTTTTCCATCAGGGCAATGCTGAAGAACGGGCCCGTCCTGGCATTGATCGCAGGTGCTTTTCTGTTGGCGACAAACATTCGCCCGCCTGGACCGGTGATGATAACGCTGGATATGCTGGGCTCGATTACCGTACCGATAATGCTAATGCAATTGGGCAGCTCTATTGCCAACCTGCGGCTGTCAGGCGCGCGGGATATGCTAAGGCCTCTCGTGTTCAGTCTGTATCGGCCATTGGGTGGTCTAGCCCTTGCGTGGGTGCTGTTGCTGATTTGGCCGTTGAGCGCCATGGAAGCGCAGGTTTTCCTGATTCAGTGTGCGATGCCGGTGGCGGTAATGAGCTACGTACTGTCGGTGCGCTATCAAGGGCCGTCGCAGGAGATCGCTTTGACTATTCCAATGTCGTTGCTGGTTTCTTTGGGGATTGCCGTAATTTTTGCCCTGTTTGCGTAGGGGGCAGCGCCCGGGATTACTGCGGCGAACATCAGGTCGGCTTGCGGCTCCAACGTATTGACGGTGCCCAGTTTCCGCAGTCACCCTGAATGAACCGTGTCTACCAGCAATCGTTTGGCCGGGCGGGAGAGTATTCTGACTGATCACACGCCAGAACAATCCGGTGACCGCGCGCTAAGAAGTGCAATGCTTGTAGCGCTTGCAGCCCTTTTCTGGGGGCTTTCGGGTGGTATCGGCGCCATCCTGCTCGCAGAAGGGTGGGGCTCGTTCGTAGTTTCGTTCTACCGGGGGATTGTCGGCCTGCTGTTTGTGCTTGTCTGGCTGATTCTACGTCCTGGGAACAGCGGATTGGCCAAGCCGCGGCTCTGGTTCTGGGCGGCGGTGGCCGGCCTTGGCGTGGCGGGCAACTTCTCCTTCTATTTCCTCAGTATCTCCGAGGGCAGCGTTGCCGTCGCGGCGACCCTCATGTATTGCGCCCCGGTGTTCGTGTTTCTGGTTTCCTTTGCCATCGGGCTGGAGCAGCCAACGCCGTTCAAATGCGTGGCCATTGTCATCGTTATTGTCGGCATCGCTCTACTCACGGGTATCTATGACGTTGGCGGTAGCAGTATTACGTGGGTTGGCGTGGTTGCCGGCCTGCTTTCGGGGTTGTCCTATGCATTGTTTATTTTCGGCTTCAAGTTTGCTGCCAGGAACGGCAGCCCTCAGGCTGCTCTGGTGATCGCGTTTGCCGTGCTCGGTATTGTTCTGATCTGGCCAGCCAGCCTTGTGCAGGTCATTGCTGTGCTGGGTGCACCGGAATGGCCGATGTTCATTGCGCTGGGGGTGCTCGGTGGTGGCGTGTCTTTTATAAGCTATATCGTGGGTCTCAAGCACACCGTACCAACCGTCGCTGCCGTTGTAGCGATGGTCGAACCTGTTACCGCTACGCTCTTCGGCATTTTATTGCTCAATGAGAGCTTGGGGGGCGTCCAATTCCTCGGCATGGGGCTCATCCTGGTCACAGTGACGGCCTTGAGCGTCTATTCGAGCAAGTCCCAGTAGTAATCAACCGGGATTTCAGCGTTCTCTGGCGATAGCCATTTGCCTTCAGAAACATGAAATCTCGCCCACAATTTGGCGTGCCGTTCGATTAGCTCCTATGTTGTCGGAAAGACTCGGGGAGGAATCGTCATGGAAGCTCTCGCAAAAAAGTTGGGTCTCAGGACCAACCCGACCATCTTTTTCACGTCCGCTGGGATCATGATCCTGTTTCTGGTCGTGCTCCTGATTGCGCCCGGCCCAATCGGAGAGGCCTTCGGAGCGGGGCGTGAATGGATCGTTACCAACCTGGGTTGGTTTTTCATTTTCGGGGTGACGAGTTGGGTAGCGTTCCTCTTGTGGGTTGCGCTCAGCCGATTCGGCGCCATCCGGCTGGGCGGCAACGACGCGAAACCGGCCTACAGTAATATTTCCTGGTTCACCATGCTGTTTGCCGGCGGCATCGGTACCGTGCTGATGTTCTGGGGCGTGGCCGAGCCCATCTCGCACTTTTCTTCCCCGCCGAGGCCGAATGTCGAGCCCTATTCGGTCGAAGCCGCCGACGATGCCATGAGCTTCGCTATCTACCACCTGGGGCTGCACACCTGGGCGATCTTCACCATGCCGGGGCTTGCCTTTGCGTATTTTATCTATCGTTACGACCTGCCGATGCGCTTCAGTTCGGTGTTCTATCCGTTGATCGGCGACCGCATATACGGGCCTCTCGGCAAGACTCTCGATGTGTTTGCGATCCTCGGCACGCTGTTCGGTGTGGCGGTGTCAATCGGGCTGGGCACGCAGCAGATCAACGCCGGGCTGACTGAGTTGTTTGGCATTCCGGATGCGGTAATCACCAAGGTGTTGATCATTGCCATCCTGACGGCCGTCGCTGTGGGGTCGATCGTCGCCGGGCTGGACTCTGGTGTGAAGCGGTTGTCCAACATCAATATCGGTATGGCCGTTGGCCTGATGGTATTCGTGCTCTTCACCGGTTCGACGGTTTTCCTTCTGCGAGCCGTGGTTGAGACGTTTGGCCTCTACATATCGAACCTGCTGCCCATGGCCTTCTGGAACGACACACTTGCAAGCTATACCGGCGACGATGGCGGCTGGGGATGGCAGGGCAGCTGGACGGTATTCTACTGGGCCTGGACGGTGACCTGGTCGCCCTTTATCGGCATCTTCGTGGCGCGGATTTCACGGGGGCGGACCATCCGTGAATTCGTGCTCGGGGTCCTGTTCGCGCCATCAATCTTCACCCTGATCTGGTTCGCCATTTTCGGCTGGTCAGCAATGCAGATCGATGGCATTGGGCCGGAGGCCAGGGAGGCGCTGGGCGAACAGGCGGGGGTGTTGTCACAAGCCGTAGGGGAGAGTGTTCCCCTGGCCATGTTCGCGTTCTTCGAAAACTTCCCGGGGGCTACGTTGATTCAGGGCTTGGCGGTTGTGATTGTCGCCATCTTCTTCGCGACCTCATCGGACTCCGCTTCCCTGGTGGTCGATATGTTATGCACGGGCTCTCCAGACCCAGGCCCCTGGCATCAACGCGTTTTCTGGGGTGTGTCTGAAGGCATGCTGGCAGCGATGCTGATCGTACTTGCCGGTGACGCCGGGCTGACCGCGTTGCAGGAAGTGATCACCGTGGTTGGCCTGCCGATGTTCATCCTCGTATTCGCCATGATGTTTGCCCTGTTCCGCGGCCTGGCCCAGGAGAAACTCAGCGAAGTGAGGGTGGGCAGTCCACCGCGGCCGGAGCAGTTGTGACCTGAATGCCAGGAAAGAGGATAAGTCTACGCTGCACTATATCTGCTTGTAGACCACCTCTGACAACCGGCTGCGGTTGCCATCCGTATCCAGGGTGCGGATAGCGAAGTACCAGGTGCCTTCGGTGAGCTCGTCCACCAGCAACTCGTCGATAGAGGCGTCGCCAATGGCCAGGCTTTGGTCCAGGCTGTCCTCGCTGTTGCCGTAAACCACCTCAAAGCCGGCAATTTCGCCCATCGCGAGACTGTCACCATTTTCTCTGGTGAGCGGCGCGGTCCAGCTTAGCAGGGCTGCGTTGGCCGGAACGGTGTCCTCGGGGCTTGGCTCGGGGGCCGGCGGTTCGCTGGTGTCGTTGTCCGTTCCGTTGTCGGCGACAGTATCTCCAGTGCTGTTGTCGTCACTGGTATCGGGCTCTGGTGTATCGACAACGCTGGTGTCGTCTTCGCCGTATACCTCTGCAATGGTCTTGAAGCGTTGTACGTAGCGGTATTCGGCCACCACGAGTCTCTGGCTGATGACGCTCGAGTCCACCTCGGCCTGTAGCTCAGAGGCCTGCACTGCCGCGGCAGACACGAGATCGGCCAGAGCGATGTTTTCGCCGTCGCCCATCAGGCTGATCTGGCCGGTTTCGAGAATCTGGGTTGCCACGTTGTTCAGGACATCGGAAATGTTGTTCCATTGGGCGTTGTTGTTGACCAGGGCAAGGAAAGCCGCATTGGCAACGGCGACCTGCAGGGCATCGGCAGACACGCCGTTAAACTCGTCCAGGCGGGTCAGGTCTGGCGGGTCGAGGCGCAAGGAGCCCGCTGCCAGGCCAAACCAGCTTTCAACCCTTTCATAGGCCCCAGAGAGTGCATCGGGGGAGAGCCCATTCTCGCTACGCTCAGCCAGCGCCACGGCCAAATGGGTCAGCGGCGTGAGGTTGACGGTTTCCATGCGAAGATCACCGGCTCCGCGCAGACTGAAACTATCGTCCAGCATCATGGTGTCGCCTAAGGCAACCGGCTCGGCGCCGCTGCGTTCGCATTGGGGAACGACGTCGCAAGTCATGCGGGTATTACTGTCAGCGGTAAGTTCTACCAAAGCCCAGCTGTCCGCCTTTCCTCGCAATTGCCACACATAACTACCGTCGTTTGCTGTCAAAACCGGTTTTGCGGCCTGTCGCTGTGGAGCATAGTAGCCGTCTTTGTCGGATATCAGGCGAGTGGCGGTCACCAGGCCTTGTTGAATAACGCCTTTCATGGCGGCGCCGGCAAGCTCAACCGTTTCAGCCGCCGGAGTGGTTGACGCTTCTGACTGTGGTGTCGTGGCGTTGTCTGAGGACGTCATGTCGAGACCGCAGCCCGAAAGCAGAACCGCTAAAGATAGAGTCAGCAGTCCATGCTTCGTTAGATTATTGCCGCAAGTTGACATTGTTTCGCACCAATTCATTGACGAGTTCGGACGAATCTTACAGCGGCATTTTTCGGTTATATGCGGTCTGGTTCAGGGTTTTTCGGGTGAGAATCGTCAGGAAGTTGGCGCTTACAAAGCGATACACGGTGAGACTGAGCGTTACATGGTCTCGGGGCGATTTTGGTTCCTTAGTTCGCTGTTATTTATACAGTTTATGCAATCGACCCGGCAGCCGGGACATTTGCTTGGGCGCGGCCGGACTATTAGCGATTACAAATTTAAACGGTGGGCAGGAGTTGGATATACCTCTAAGTATTAATGCGTAGTTTTTCTGCGGCGCTCTAAGTAATCACTGCGTATTGGTTTGGTCATTCCTACGGATTGTTAGTTCTCGCTCAAATCGTGACCATAAGTCGCGAATGACGACCCGAGCATCGTTCTAATACAACAAACACAACAGGAACAAGATCATGAAAAACTTCTTGAAAGCTGCTGCGACCGCCGCAGTGGTGTTCTCCGTGCTGTTCACGTCCTTTGCCCACGCTGCTGATAAGAGCTACACCCTCCGACTCGCAGAAACCTGGGGGCCGAACTTCCCGATTTTCGGTGATGCCACCAAGAACATGGCGGAAATGGCCGAAAAAATGTCCAACGGCCGGCTCAAGATCCGGATCGATTCCGCCAACCGCCACAAAGCGCCTTTTGGCGTCTTTGATATGGTCAAAGCGGGCCAATACGATATGGGCCATTCAGCGTCTTATTATTGGAAGGGCAAAGTGCCCAACACCCTTTACTTCACCAGTATGCCGTTTGGTATGAACGCTCAGGAGCAATGGGCGTGGTTCTACCACGGTGGCGGTATGGAGCTGATGCAGGAAGTGTACGAGCCCCATAACATGCTGTCGTTCCCGGGCGGTAATACGGGCAACCAGATGGGCGGCTGGTTCCGCAAAGAAATCAAAACCCTGGAAGACCTCGACGGGCTGAAAATGCGAATCCCCGGGTTTGCTGGCGAAGTCTTTGCCGAAGTTGGCGTTAATCCTACCAACATCCCGCCAGGAGAGCTTTACACCGCCCTGGAGCGCAACACCATCGATGCGGTTGAGTGGGTAGGCCCGGCCCTGGACCTGCGTCTGGGTTTTCAGCAGATTGCTGACTATTACTACACCGGCTGGCATGAACCCGCCACCGAGTTGCAGTTCCTGATCAACAAGGATGTCTGGGAGGACCTGCCGGCGGATCTGCAGGAAGTTCTGCGTGTCTCTATGCTGTCTCTTATACACATCTCCGAGCCCACGAGACCTCTCTACATCTCGT